>Ga0194118_10002395_pt1 | contig 23869 bp, 14 predicted proteins | sample TA2MahsurfametaG_2_FD_148662 | JGI IMG/M metagenome (GOLD analysis project Ga0194118, IMG submission 148662) | Freshwater microbial communities from Lake Tanganyika, Tanzania - TA2015013 Mahale N5 surface | ecosystem: Environmental > Aquatic > Freshwater > Lake | place: Tanzania: Lake...
GTTGTTGGGGACGGAACTTCAGATTCGTCGAAGACGCCAAGGCAGCCACCGATGAGGCCGAGTACGAGGAGAGCCACCAATGCCTTTCCGACCACGCGTCTCACGGTACGCCCGGGGTGTGGCCGTTGGGAATCAGGCGACCCGGGCCTAAATTGCAATGGAGTAGTTCACCGTCGATCGAACATCAGGAGTGGTCACGGAGTTGCGTCTTCGAAGCCAGGGCTGACACCCCTCTTCGGTGTGTCGGCCCTTCCCAACGAGGAGCACACAGTGACCACTCAGATCATCCTTTTCAACATGCACGGTGCGGTCGTCGCGACCGACAGCGCAGTCACCTTCGGCAACGGCCGTGTCTATGAGACCCCCGAGAGGTTGTTCTGCCTTCCCCAACCATACAAGATCGCAATCCTGCACAGCGGAAACGTCTGGATCCACAACGTGACCCAGATGCAGCTCGTCACCGAATGGTCGATGCAACTCGACCCCAAACCGAAGTGGAACGTCGAGGCCTACGCCATCGATTTCACCAACTGGATCGAAGTCAACGGAGCACGTTGGATTGCCGAGGCAGCGGTAGATCAGTCGATGCTCTCCGCCAACTTATTACGTCATTGTTCCTTGGTCTTGACTGATCACTCCTTGGGATCCGCTGAGTTCGCTTGGAACCGTTAGAGCGAGACCTCTCGTGAACTCAACATTGGTTGAGACTCAAGAGTTACGTCAGTCTTCCGCCTCTTCCTCGTCTTCAACACTCTCCAGATCGTCTTCATCGATGTCGAGATCTTCATCATCGAGTTCGTCAGGAGGGATCGTCGCGACACCTTCGATGTGATCATCGGATGGCATAGTAGGATCGATGCCGAACCACTTCTTGTAGCGCTCGGCGATCAGAGCATCTTCTTGCTGGATTAGAGCAGTCGCCTCCGGGCTGTTTCGATCGGCTTTTTTGATTTGTCCCGCCTTCAGCACCTCATCGATTCTGGTCCTTCGAATTGCCTCGCGGACCTGCGGAACGAGGGACGACTTCGCCTCATCGAGGGCGCTCAGGGGCACCAGACTCGTCATTGAGTCCGACCAGTCGTGGGGACTCGAGAAGAACGCCTCGAGAACCAGCCACCGCATGTTGACCCACTTCTTACTGTCAAGTTTTGGCCCGACATAGAAAGCGAGCGAGTCTTCGCCATCTGGCTGGAGTTTTGAGAAGAAATACCTGCGATGCGGATTCGACGAATCCAAAAAGTACTCGTTCAGTCTGTCCACAAAGAGTTTGGTGAATTCGTAAATCGAATCGTGGGCGACTCCGAGACGTGTGACCAGTGATGCCAAAGCCATGGCGATCCCCCGCTGCATAGCCTGCGTTTGACTCTTTTCGAGAACTTCCCGGGCGGCCGCCTTTTCGCTCTCCAGGAGAGGTTCGTGTCCAACTATTTTCGCTTGAACCAGCAACTCGAATTCTTTTTCCTTTTGGCCAATCACTTGCCACGCAAGCGTTGAAGGGGGAGGTGCGGCCTTCATCTGTGCTTGCAGTTCTCTGGGTTTCGTACTGAGATCAATCTGCCACGCACGGTCCATGTCGCGAAGCGTCCAATAGGTCCCCACGCCACCAAAGAACGCCTCCTTGGCGAGCGCCATCGGTGCATCCGGCACGATTGTCCAGTCTTGTTCAAACTTGTCTGCGACTCGACCGAAGTACGAGAAAGGAAAGAGATTGCTGAACAGATAGATCAGGGAATCACCCCACGATTTCTTGAAGACCTCTCGCAGGTCGTCAACATGATCGACTGGAAATGAGTTCCGTTTGACGTCCTTGACCGGGCAAATCACCTGACCACCGAAAATCCAATCGGTTTGGTTGCCTTGGAAGAGACCTAGCTGCTTCTGCATGAATTCATTTGTGGGCTTTGAGGTCAGTTTCGGCGACGCAACTTCATCAACCCAGGCTCTCGGGCCCCAGAGCACAGAGTGAACAACGGCATGCAGATGTTGAATGTTGGTGATGCAGGCGCCCCGAATCGGACGACCATCACGTCCTTCGGCGCCTGGCGTGTCGTACTCGATTGCAGACAGCGGAAGCGTGAAATCTGGCGTATCAGCCTGTCGAGATTCACGTATTGAATCGAGCAATGTTCGAGTGAAGATGTCACAAAGGTCGGTTTCGGACAAGAGGATGAGACGTGATCTATTCGGTGTCTTCGCCTCCTTGTTCACATCCACAAAGAGGGTTCGAGCCCTCTTGAACGGCTCGTTCGGGTCTCCTCCGGTGAGCGTCGGGAATATACAGACCGTCACCGGCACTTCCAGCTCGGGCATGCCCTTCGCGGCATACAGCTTCTTGATTCGATCCTCGTAAAAATGTCGATACTGGGCCCCGCGGTCTTTCCAACGATCATCTCCTGCGAGAGAACGATAAATCGCCAGCAGGGCCATGGCTCGATGTTGTCCATCGATGATTACGAGCCGCGCTCGATCTTTATTCCACTGCAGTTCAGCATTTCTTCTCTTCAAGTTGAAACTGCCGGCATTGTTGAGCCCGCGCCTGAAACGAAAAAAGTCGCCAGAGGTGAGGTCCTGGGTTGAGATGTTGCCATCGACGCCCCTTGTTTCGATTGCGGTCGGAAAGGCCGATGGGCGCCCATTCTCAAACGGAAGAAGCACGGCAAGAAGGGGCGGAAAGAACCCGAGCGCACCCTGCCGATCACCCATCAAATACGGGACAAGACTGTTGAGGACGCGGAAATCCTCGAGATCACGTTGCAACAGCTCGGCAAACGAAAGATTGGTTGGATCAAGGATCTCGCGAACCGGTGAAATTGACTCGACGAGCGAAGATTCGCGTCGGTCCAGATTCTGAGACAGCCGAACATGAGTAGAGAGGTAAAGAACAGGAACATCGGAGGAAGCCGACTCTCCCCAACTGCCAAATGCCTGTTCATTGAATGTTGGGGCGTCATCATCCACGGGCACAAGATCGTTGATGTCGGCCATGGTCCTACCTCTTTCCGAGAATTGGTCTGATCGTCCTGTTGATGTGGCGTTCCGCTACTTCATTTGAGTCAAACACCACGTTGTGGGAAATACCAGAATCGCACTTCGGGTATTCGAAATATGTGAATCGAAGATACGCGGGATCCAAGCCTCGACTTGCAACACGCTCAGCAAATTCACGGGCCTCAATATCGTCATCGTCGAATGGAAATTCTTCAAAGACTCTCAATCGACCAATGTGGTTGCTGAGTCGTCGCTGCAAGTTGTCGGCTTTGCCGACGTAGAGCACCGGAAGAATCGACCCGAAGAATGCGTTCAAGTGGGATATGTGAGTTCGCACGATCTCGTCGCCACCGAGAAGCTGACGATTAACTGCCCGAACGTCTTCATCCAGCGCGAGTGTTCCATTCCATTCGACACCGTAGGCACTTGACGAAGAAAGAGTCATATCTTCAGGTCGGAGAAAGCCTCGCAGGTCAGACATACGCGAGAGAATCTGCTCTTCAATCGATCGATTCACAGGAAAGACTGTCGGTAGCTGGAATCGCATCAACCAGACATAGATTCCGGGTGTCTCCGGCACAACGAACAGCTGATCAATCTCAAAGATCTTGAAAGACGCTTCGGACGAGCCTTCTGCCACTGGATTCCCCCTCCTCGATCCATCTGGAAAGTACCAGAACCGCCCTTTTCAACGGATTTGGCCTAGGCAACGGCACCGAATACGCCGACCTGCCCACTTCTTACTCAGACGCGTCCTTGCCCTTCTCCTCGATGGTTCGCCGAATCTTGGCGGCGACATCCGGTGGAATTCGTGCAGTGCCTGATCTCACCAGGAAGCGGTGGCTCGATGCCACCGTCTTTATCTCGGCCAGGTCGGTCCCGAGTTCGGTGGCGAGCTTGTAGGCCTGAATCGAAGCCCTTTCTTTGGGGGGAGTGACACGTCGATTCGCTGCGGTTCGATCCGACCCACGACGTGACTCCGCGGCCCGACGGGGACCATCCCCGCTGCTCCTGTCGACGTAGATGATGTGTCGCGATTCGGCCGGCGGGAGGCTTAGTTCGATGGTGTTGCCGAACGTGACTTGAACCAAGCGTCCGCTGATCTCCAAGTCGAGGACGTCTTCGACGGCCTCGACCTTTCCGCGGCCGGGGAGCTTCGCGCACTTGGCATCAAGGTCAACCTTGATCGCTTCGAAGGAATCTTCTGTATCGATCTCAATTCTCAGGCTCATCTTCTCGACGTCAACCTCCCACTGCAAGGCCCCACTGACGCCTGAAGTCTCGGTTTCCTCGGTCGCTATCCGCAACGAGGGATGCTGCGGCAGACCCTTCAGGGAAATGCCCCATTTCTGTGCTTGACGACCGCGCGAGCCGTCGTCGAGATGTTTCGCGCAAACGAGCCAACGAACACGCACCTGACGCTTGGCTCCCACGTCTCCCGAAGCCGCATGTCGCCGATAGTGCTTTGACGCGGCTTCGTACTTCTCGGCCACTTCGTAAATCGCTCCGAGTGCCAGGACACCGATTCGATCGCGCTCTTGATCACCATCGCTCCCAGACAACTGCTCGATGTAGTCCGCGACTCGCCGATAGACCTCGGCCTGTCGGGTGGGCAGCTTTGGCCAACCGTTTCCTTCGAGGGCCGCCGTGCCGGCGATCATGAGACTTCGATTCAGTCTCACGCGGGAGACGTGGCGATTCTTTGCCTTCAGCGCGACAACGAACTCATCGCCGCCGATGAAATCGCGCTGCTGGCCGAAAGACTCGGCAATCTTGAACTGGCGGTCATCGACTCGGCCGTCGGCTAGAACGGTTTCAAGGAACACCGCTGCCGCACTCTTCGAAGCCCCCAATTCGAGGTAGAGATCGACCAACTCCTCGTGTCGGCCCAAGACGGTCATCGCCTCGCTCACGGCCGTGATCCATGTGCCATCCTTCTTCTTGCCAGCGGTTTCCCAAATGTCGAGGACTTCTTGATGAAGAGAAGCATCGAGCAGGACCTTGAGACCGTCGGGGAAACCCTTGGCCTCGGCCAAACGCTTCATGTCAGCGCTGCCGAGAGAGATGCCGTAACGCCGACTCACTGACTCTGCATGGTCGAATTCACCGAGTGCCATGTAGATCGCAGCAGCTGAACCTGCTGCGTCGGTGAAGCCGTGAGCACACAAAGAGACGAGAACGTCCGCCCACTCCTGACGATTCGCTGTAGGCGCGTTCTTCTGGCCTTGAGCGAGAGTGGCAAATCGCTTGTAGACCTTGTCCCAGCCCTCCTCCATCGGCCGCGGGAGCTTGCCTTTCGCAAGTCGCTGTCGGACTTCATCCGCAAAGCGCGAAAGAGCATCCACCGAGACGTCCGATTGCGCCATGAGAGCAACGGCAGAGTTTTGAAGCCCATCGACCTTTGCCAGTGGAGCGATGCGAGCGAGAGCCGACCACTTCTCGCTTGCCCAGTAAGCACTGAAGGCCTCCTGATAGTTCTCTCCCTGCTCGAACAATTCACCGGCGCCGTCGACATCGCCGTCGAAGAGTCGGGCATAGGCCTCGCATTCATCGACGAGGCGGCGTTCGCCGATAGCTCTGTATCGGGCCTTTGCCTTTCTCATGTGGCCTGCGTCGCGAAGTTGAATGCCGTACTCGCGAAGCTTGTCGGCCAATTCCCGCGGCGATTCGTCGGCGGAAATCTCATCATGCAGGTCATGTGCAAGTTCAAGTCCGATGAATCGAACGACTTCCTCAAACTCACTGTCTGCCGATGAGCTCACGCCGATGTCTTTGCCATCCCCGGAGCCAAGGATTTCTTCGATCTTCTCGACAGAAAAACCCTGCCAAAGGCGTTCGTCGCCCTCGCGGGTGTCAATGATCCAGAGATTGTGTGTTGCTCGGGTTGCGCCGACGTACATCTTGTTGAAGAAATACTCACCCGCAAAGTCACGTTGGCCTTCGATTGGTGTGTCCAAATCCTCGGCCCTTGCCGCAGGATGTGCTTCACCGAATTTGTAGAGCGCCACCGAGCGGTATTCCTGGCCCTTGATGGAAGTCGCGGAGAAGACCGGGGGCAATTCCGACTCCCCTGACTCGGCAAAAATCCGACTCAACAAAGGATCTGCGGCAATGAACTCTTGCTCGCCGCCTTCCTCACAGGGGACCACGATGATCATGTTCGATTTCGCCAGGAATTCAGCGACGGTTTCAACGCCCGCGGTCTCCCCGATGATGACCTTTTGGGGCGGGGTGTCGGTGGTGAAGGGATTCCATGGGAACTGCGCTCCCGTCCATTCCAATTTGAAACGGTTGCGACGACGTAGCTGAATCGAGTTTGCAAACCGAACGATCGGACTCGACGAACGATAGTTATTTTTCAGCACCTTCAATTCGGGACGCGCCGCACGATCCCCGATCAGGGCTTCGAGTTCTTCGCGAATACCTGCCTGTACGCTCTCCCAGCGGAAACCCGTTGGCGACAGAGTCTGCAACGGATCGCCAGCAAAAATAATCGGCAAGCTGATCGTGCTGAAGTCCGGCGGAACACTGAAATTCGTGATGCCGCACAGGCGTGCGACCAGACGGAGCTCTCGATTCGTAAAGTCTTGGGCCTCGTCGATGACCAATGCCGTGATCACATCGTCATCGAGTACCGGGCCTTGCTTGATGACCTCTGCGACCAGATCCTGGTCATCCCAGAGACGACCTTCGGTGAGTGCGGGCGCATACCAAGAGCGGTAAATGTCATTGAAGATGCGGCCGAACATCGCGTCGTCGATGACGCGATCGCGACGCGAGAGTTCGGCATAATCGTCGATACCCACGGGCCGAATGAGACCATCGGCATCGACGTCACCCGAACCCTTGATGATCGACCGGATCGCATACCAGGCGACCTCGGCACTGAGGTCGGGGCGCTTGACACCCTGGAAAGGTGGAAGGACTCCGCGACCCCCAGCCCACGCCCTCTTGAAGCTGTGAAAGTCAACCCTGTCCCGGTCCGGAAAGCGAGTCTGCAAGTCTGCGTTGAGAAGACCCCGCAGGTATTGCCTCCAGCTGACAAACCAATCATCGAAACCATCGGGAGGTGTCACGTCTGATTCAACTGCGTTGAGCAAACGCCCGGAGAAGTTCCTCGCGCGGTCAACAAGGTCGCGGCTGTACGTCAGGTACAAGGGGTGTCCGTCGAGTCCCTGGCGTTTCTTCACTCGGCAGAGGCCTGCAAACAGGTACGCCAATACCGTGGACTTTCCACTGCCAGCCTGGCCGTTGATGAAAAGCGGAACCGTGGCTCGATCCACTCCGTGTCCTGCAACCTCATCGAGAATCGCCGACTCCTCGGTACTGAGAGCCAGACTTGCAGCGTCTTGGACCTGGATTTCGCGCCACGCTTCGCGATCAACGACAACCCATCCGGGGTAGGCCCGTCGCGCCAAGCGCCGCCATACCTTCGGACCCTTCTCGCCCATGAGACGCAGGGTTCTGGAGTTCTTCTCATCTATGCCACGGGCAAAATTGTCCGTGGCGGTCAACAACAAGATCTCCTTGGGACCAACCCATGTATAGAAGATCGCTTCTCGCGAGCTTTCGGTGTGACGCACTTTCCACGAGTCGCTGCTGGTTGGCTCTCGACCGGCTTCGATGTCTTGGATGAGGTCACCGAGAAGCTTATGCAGCATGAAGATGGACTCACGAAGATCGAGAACTCTGTCAACCCACTCGACGCTTTCGTAGATCTTTATGTCGTTGACCTCATGCTTGTGTGCAATTGCGTCCGACAACGGCGACAGCCATCCGTAAAGAGAGTCAGGCAACGGAGGCAACGCCGACTGGAGGCTTGCCTCCTTTTGCTTCTGCCGGACAAAGGCGCGAACCTCCGAGATTGAGAAACCGCGCTCGACTTGCGACTCATCGAGATCTTTGAAAGTTGCGTACTGCGGCGAATCGCGCTTGAAGATGTTGACCCAGCAGAACACGGGGTGTCCATCGACTTCGCGCAGCCGGCCAATTAACCGAAGTTTCTCGTGCCGGTCTTTAAAATATCGACCCAAAACATCGAACAGATTTCGAATCTCGGCCCGGGTCTTCGCATTCTCGATTCGCTCTGCGACCGAGGCGACATGTTCCCCCAAGCCGTACTCCTGCTCGAGGTCCTCAAACTGCGACGTCTTGTAGATGAGCATTCAATTTCCCTCCACTCATCCACTCTTTTTAGTCAAATCAAGATGCTCGAACCCGCACGCTGGCCAAACCGCCAGTTGTGGGCACACTCGCACGCCGACAACTGCAGAATAGACCTCAATGCAACATCGTCGCTCGTCGCGGACCGGCCACCGCTCACGCTGTCGCCTCAAAAAAGTGTTGAAGGGCCAACAGAACCCACCGTAACGGCATGCATTTCTATACCCAGAATGCGGCTGCCAGGAATGCTCGGCTTCGGAACCGCTAGTTGATCTTCCACCCACAGAGCATCGCCTACCTTGATCTCTCTTCGAAGTTTCATTAGCAGCCGCCCGAGGACGTTTCGCCCCTGAAGTCCATCGTCGCCAAGGGGGACGGCCCCCCAAAACTGATCCCTAGGCGAATCTTCTACGATTTCGGCGTTCAAAGTGTTCTTCAGCAACAGTCCAAACTTTTCCAAGTTCGCGACATATTTCGCCTGGAGACACCACCACATGGCCTCAATCCGGACTGAATCCCAGTCCGCGCGAGAAAGCTCCCGCCGAAATGGCTTTGATTTCATTTTCGCAGCCATTGGACTTCGCTCAAGTCGAATCATTTCTTGTATTTCTGGATGATTTGGAAATCGAAGTGCTTGGTAGAGCGCCTCAGAAGTCGCCCAAATTTCGCCGTTCACTTCAATTGGGTAGCCCGCCGCCATGTTTGACAAGCCGCCCCACTTCTCTTTGGTCTTACGAAACACCACGGAAGTGTCCCGCGACCATCCGCGCAACTCAAAGTCGGACTCACTCATCATTTTCGGGTAAACCTTCGCGGAAGAAGAGGATTCCACTGCGATGGGCCTGTCGAATATCCCAAACTCGGATCACCCCACCAAAGCGCCATCGGAGTTGTATTTGAAGAATTCAGGTAGGTGCAGAACATTGAACCAAAGCCAAGCGACGAGGATTTGAAGTCGTCAACATATCCAAGTGGTCGATGAAATCCCTTCCAATCTTTGGTTACCGACCGTAAAAAACATCCCACTTCAAGCAACGCCCTTTCCACGACGTCCCTCGACTCCAGCGAGTCGAAGATCCCGTCCTCAAATGTGGCATCGACGTTTCTGAAGATTGTGCTGTCGTTAAGCATTCTGTGAAATTCTGGCTTGCTCTTGAGAAACCTCTGGACACGAGGCAAGTCGCGGCATGCCGCCGAAGGGACAAGAACATCAAGCCTCCCGGAACGCCAGTCTCTAGAACTTTGAAGGAGAGCGTGGAATTTCACATCGACTTTGAGCTCATGCAGAAGATGAAGTGGCGATTCGAGACGTGCCTTAATCTCCTCGGAGTACTCGACTATGTGCCAGACGATGAGAGCTCGGTGCTGTCTGGGAAGTCTTCGAATTTCTAACGCCAACGACTCTAGATCAATCGCAAGCTGCTTGCCCGTAAACGTTGCGTCATCGATGTACACGACAGTTGATTGGTTCGCAAGTGTCTCGACCGCTGGGACAAGCCCCCCATCTACTTCAACGATCAACTTGGACTGACTGGAGTCGTCTGCTTGAACAAAGACGAGTGCTGATTTGTCAAGACCCAGCGTCGGGAGAACCTTCGCAACCTCATTCAGGAGGCGCTTGCGAGACCAATAATGGCGCGAAAAGGCCGATCTCAAGCCCTCAAGGAACAAGATTCTTTCTCTTGAATTCATCCATTCGCACTTGGAATTCACATCTTCAAGAAACTGGAGGACATCCAGGGATCTACGCTCACCGATCTCCGTTTCACGATAGTCCTTGATGATCTCTGCGATCGTGGAACAAAGCTCGCGTTCATGGTCTGATGTCATGGAGCGTCCTCCAGAAATCGGCAGTTCTTACATCAAATACAATCCAAGGTTTTAGCACAATCGTTTCTGCCGTTTTCGAGCACGCAGACTTCATCTTCATGGACGAAGGGAGTCGACGCGCTGTTTGGAAATCGATTGAATCTCGCATTGAGATGCTCTACGAAACCGGGTCACCGCCCCGTCCGAGAGCCGATGCGCCCGATCACGTAGTGCAGGTCGAGGGGGTGACGGTCCAACCACTGGTTCACTTCGCGCCGCGCCTTGCGCACGCTGTCACGGTCGCCACCATTTCGCTCGACCCACCACTCAACCGCGTCCGCTGCGTAGATGGTGCCCGCGATCGGTCGCACGTCGCGGATTGCCCGCAGTGCTGGGAGGGGTGACCACCCCGTCGACAGAAGGATCGCGAACGTCGCCGATGGACCGCGGTTGCAACCCATCCAACAGGTCACCATCAGTTTGCGGTCGGGGTCTGCGAGAACCTCGAGTGCCGTCCGGGTCACGCGGTCGAACCAACGGGGGTCACGCCTACCACCGCCGTCGTCGACGCCGAGGTAGTGGAACCGGATGGTCGAATTCTCCGCAATGAACTCGCCGTCGTCGCACTCTTCGTGGACCGCGATGTAGTCGGTGACTCCCGCTGCCTCCCATTCGCGCAACTGGACACTCGCCTCGCGGTCGTTATGGGAAAGACCGCCGCTCATCGCGATTCGGGGTGTGACTTCACAGATCGTCCGCCACCACGCGACCGGGTCGTTCGGACGAGCCTCCAAGGTGATCGACGTCTGGTACTCGGGTTGAAGGGACAGGGACATGAGCCTCCTCGCTCTCTCCTGCAAGCCACGGACACCTCGTCCGCTGGTATTAATTGCAGATGTACCTATTATGGGCACGGGGTGCAGCACGAGGCCTCAGCGCACACCCCCGGCGTACGATTCATGGCATGTAGCGACCGACACCTCCTTGTGCCTTCCAACCGATCATCACCGACCCCGGTGACACGAAAACAAGGAGCTTCCATGTCCCCTACCCCACGACACAATGACGAAAACCACCGATTCGACCCACGAAGCGAGGCGTTCCTCGCAAGTTTACGGAATCTCATCGAGTTCAAAGTCAACCGGCAGAACTTCAACGAAAACCGATTCGAGGTCTGCAGCGTCTTTTCCCGCAGCATGGTCGACGCACTCGACTACGCGGCGAGCGAACTCGAAGGCGATGGGTGGCACCTCGAATCAATCACCCGGGTCTGGGACGATCGGTTCTTCGAAAGTCTGGAGCATCACGATTTGAAATCTTCACGAGGTGACCTCGACGATAATTTCATGTCGATTGTGCACAATTTCTTTGAAGACGAATGATTGGCGGGCGACGGGTGGCCAACCTTTTCGCAAATTCTCTAGGACGCGAAAGCAACACAACTCTCGGGTATTTTTGAACCTGCTGAACTCGAAGCGTCAGATTGAATCTGACACGTATCGACAGTTATCCGATTTGACGGACCTTACCCTTCCCCTGCTACCCGGCGAGATACGCGGCAATAAGGCGATACTCAATCACGTTGACGACGGGCGTTCGATCCGTTTGTTCTGGGGTTGTCGCGGAGAGGTCACGTGCGGAGAGGTCACGTATGGAGGCGAGTTTCAAATCGACCACACGAAACCGTGGCGAAATGAAAAATCGCCTTCAATCGGTGGAGACCCGCTACGCAATGTGATCGTTTTCAGGCTTCGGGAAAAGACGCGGTAGCCACGCGACACACCTCTGCTGGTTCCACGTCCCTCAAGTCTCCTAAGCCAGTCGGGCCGCGAGGCCGGTGGCGCGGCGGATGGGGGTGGTGATTGCGCTGCGGATGGCGTCGGGTGAGCCGATGATGGTGAGTTTGTTTTTGGCGCGCGTGACCCCGGTGTAGAGGAGTTCGCGGGTGAGGATGCGCGATTCGCGGTCAGGGAGGACGACGATGACGTGGTCGTATTCGCTGCCCTGCGACTTGTGAATGGTGAGGGCGTGGACCGTTTCGATGTTGGGCAGCCGGGTGACGGGGATGGACGGCTTGGTGGCGTCGGTGCTGAAGGATGCGACGCGGTGCGAGTCGCTTGCACTGATCACGCCGATATCGCCATTGAAGAGGCCGGTGGTGCGGTCGTTTTCGGTGACGATCACGGGCCGGCCGACGTACCACTGGCCTGAAGCGGGGAAGCCCATGCGCTCCTCGATGACGCGATTCCACCCGACGACACCCATCTTTCCATTGCGGTGGGCACAGAGAACCTGCATCTCGTTCTTCAGTGCGAGGGCCTCGGCTGGACGGTCGTCGCGTGCAAGTGCGGCGACGTGGTTGGCGTGCTCGACGACGGCGTCGAGCACTGTGCCGGCGATTTCGGGCGCATCGCTCGGGTCGATCCATTGCACATCGGCGTCGCCGTTGGTGATTGCGCTGATGGCGGCAGGGGCGTCACCCATACGGATTGCAGCGGCGGCCTCGACGATGGTTTGTGCGTCTTTGAAGCGGTGCTGTGTGGTGAGAAGTGTGATGCGATCCTTTGGTGATCCGGCGACGATGTCGGCGAGGACCGTGCCGGCCTCGACGCTGGCGAGCTGGTCGGGGTCGCCAACGAGGATGAGTTCGGTTTCGTCGTCGAGGGCGGAGATGAGGTGATACATCATCGAGAGCGAGAGCATCGAAGTTTCGTCAACGATGACGATGTCGTGCTTGAGCTTGTTGCCGGCATGGTGCGTGAAGCGGTTGTCGACACGGTTCGGGTTCGCGCCGAGCAAAGAGTGAATGGTGGTAGCCGGTGAGGCGAGGACGATGTCGCGCACCTGTTGCGGAGCGTTCGCCTTTGCAAGGGCGCCATCCATGGCTTCGGTCATGCGCTTGGCCGCCTTGCCCGTGGGTGCAGCAAGGCCGACGAGGATGGGCCGGTCGAGTGTTGCGGACAGGCGCTCAACGAGCTGTTTGGCAACGGTTGTCGTCTTGCCTGTTCCCGGCCCGCCCGTGATGACCTGCAGTTTGTCCGTGGGTCGCGTGCGAAGCTTCTCGGCGACGAAACACTCCTCTTCCCACGAGCGGTGAATGTAGAGACGTCCGAGGTCGAGGATGAACGGCTGGCGACGGGTGGGGTCGACGGTGTGCGGCTCGGCAACGAGGGCCGTGCAGTTGCGCAGGTGCTTTTCCCAGCCGGGGAACTCAGCGAGGTCGACGCAGGTGTGTTGGTCGCGGTAGGCGGCGAGAGTGCGTGCGGTTGCCAACCAGACGTTGTCGGTGATGGTGAGCCTTGCCGAGGCGAGACGTGCGCCGTCGAGCATGCGGGTGGCGAGGTCGACGAAGACGGCGGCCGAGCGAAGGTCTCGCTCTTCGACGAATCCTTCTTCGACGTGGATGTGGAGATGTTCGGGGAAAGTGCTCATTGGTCGTCTCCTGCAAGGCGGTCGGACAGTTGTTGCCACAGGCCGGCGGGTGCCTGCCATGTGAAGATTCCGGTGTCGGCGGGCGTGTTGGGGCCGACCATTCCACGAATGAAGAAGTAGGAGAACCCCTTCACGTGGCCGGACGGGTCGGCAAGGCCGGGGGCCCGCCAGCGAAGGAACCGATACATCGCGGCTCCGTAGATGAGGGCCTGCAACGGATAGTGATGGTGCACCATTGCCTCGAGCAAGCGGTCCTGTCGGTAAGCGGAGATGAGGGTGGGGTCACCTTCGCGGTCGAGACGGTTGCTCTTGTAGTCGGTGATCCACAGAGCCGGGTCGTCGTCGGTTCCCATCTGGAGAACCGCGTCGATTGAGCCGTTGATGAGGCCGGCGAGCGGGATGTCGAATGACTCGTGCGTGAGGGTGTCGACATAGGGCCGCAGCACGTCGTCGTCGGGCACGAGGCCGGCAAGGATGCGTCCGCAGTCGGAGACGAGTACGCCGGCCGCCAACTTTGCGATGGACATCTCGAACTTGAGTTCCGCGAGACGACGTTCGGGCGGGATGTCGGCAAGCGTGGTGTTTCCAAGCAGCGGACCGAGTGGTGTGGCCATCGAGAGGTCGACGCCGTCGATGATCGATCCCAGGTCACCACCGAGCAGTGAACCGGTGATGAGGCGTCGACACTTCGCGTCGATTTCACCGCGCAGGTCGGTTGCCGCGGTGTCGATGTGCTCGTAGACCGCGTGGAGCGCTGTGCCCACGTGCTTGCCACCGGGGATACGGCCGAGAGGCATGGGAAGGCCAGTCGGTGTCTCGGCATCGGCGTAGTAGCTGGGAACGGCGAACCAGTTCGTGTCCTCGTCGTTGCCGCCGGCCGATGCCTCGAACTCGGGGGCACCGACGCGGCGTGTGTTCATGTTCTGCGCACGCGTGATGCCCGTGAAAGAGGTGCGGCGATAGGTCTGTTCGATCTCGTCGGGGCCTTCGGCAACGACGAGGTCAGGGTCGGTTGTGCCTCCGGTGATGACGTAGCGCCAGCCGCGGGGCGCGACGGTGATGCAGGCCTCGTCGACCAGAAGATTGCCGTCGTCGTCGGCGCGGCCGATCACGCCGAGGTCGACCGTTGCGGCGAGCATCGACGGCTGGGGTGGCCGCGACTGCCAGACGAAAGCGAGATGGTATTCAGGCCGCGTGAAGGCGACGTAGATGAGACGCTTCTGCTCTTCGCACTGTGCCTGCGTGACGAGCGCCTTCGATGAATCGGCCGTGTGGCCGAGCACCCAACCGACGTCGATGACCGACTGTTCCGAACCGTCGTCCATGATGCGGGTGTACTTGGGAATGTCGCGGTGCTCTTCATAGACACTCGGCTTCCACAGATCGGCGACGATGACGCAGGGGAACTGCAGACCCTTGGCCTTGTGGATCGTCATGACCTGGACCGCATCGCTGTCGCTTTCGATGCGGCGGCTGACGACGTCAGAACTGCCGCTGAACGCGGCGTATCCGTCGAATGCCTCGAGGGCCTCGGTTGGGGTCACTCCCCTGCCGTGGGTTTCGCCGTGCAGCAAGTCAATTATGTGGCTGAAGTCGGCGAGGTGACGTTCTCCGTCAGGGCCGGCTACGAATGCCTCCATCACGTCGGCATCGGAGGAGATTGCAGCGGCGAGTGCTGCAACGCCGCGGCGTTGGAGGATGTTCCTCCAGCCGACGAGCTTCTCTTGGATTGCGAGGACCGGGTCCTCGTCATCGGCTCCACGCTGCACCATGTCATCGGGCAGGAGTCGTGGGTCGCCGAGTCCGAAGCCGAAGAACGACGTTGTGGCGACGTTGCGCACACGGCCCGGGCTGTTGACCCTTTCGAGTGCCTCGAGAAGGAGGCGGATCTCGGTTGCCGTTGTATCGGCGAAGACCGACTCTGCACCGCTGGCAACAGCGGGAATACCAAGACCCTGCAGACGACGGTGGATCGCGCGGACGAGGCCGTTCGTGCCGGCAAGAACGCAGATGTCCCGCGGAGCGATCGGCCGCGACGTCTCTTCTTCGATGATCCGGCCCTGTTCGAGAAGTCGGAATACGTGGCCTGATGCGGCGTCGGCGACATCGTCCTGGTTGTTCTTGTCGACGAGGTCGATCGTTTCGACGGGATGCACGCCACGCACCTTCGACCCGGACTTTTCCGGGTCGGCGAGGACTGCGCTGTAGTCGATGCCCGCACCGAGAGAGGCGCCCGCGAACAGAGCGTTCAGCGCATCGATGACGGGCGGGTCGGAACGGAAGTTGGTGTCGAGTGTCGACATGTTCGTGGTGTCGCGGGCCGCGAGGTAGGCGTTGATGTCGGCACCGCGGAACCCGTAGATCGCCTGCTTCGGGTCGCCCACCGCGGTGAGTTTGTGCGTCGAGGCCTTGTTGGCCTTCGGGAAGATGTGATGGAAGAGGCGCCACTGCAGTTCGTCGGTGTCCTGGGCCTCGTCGATGAAGGCGTGCGTGTAGCGCTCGGCGAACTTGGCGCGGATCTCATCGCCCATTTCGCCCGACAATGCGAGTTCGGCACGACGAACGAGGTCGTCGAACGACGGGTGCATTTCCGTGAGAGCATTGACCTCGGCGACGAGTTCGTTGAGGAGATTCTCGATGTCACGGACCTCGGCGATGACCGCAGCGTCGAGGTTCTTGTCGAACCACATCTCGGCCAACGGGTTCGCCAACCGGGCCTCGAGGGCCTTCTTCACGGCCGCCTCGTTCAACGTGCGGTCATTTCGAACGGCTTCCGACACGAGACGGTCGTTTACGACCTCGGCCACGACACGACGTTTGATCTCTTCGGCCGAATCGTCGTGACCGACGAGGCCGGCCATGGCGAGGATCCGCGAACATACCGAGTGAATGGTGCCGATCGTCGCGTTGTCGAAATTCACGGCAGCGCGACGCAGGTTGCGAATGTAACGACCACGGTTCGGAGCATCGGCGAGAAGCGCCGTGAGGATGGGGTCGCGGAGGTCGGCCTCGCCGAGTTCCAACTTGTCGGCCGTTTGCGCGAGACGGCGGCGGACGCGGTCACGCAGTTCGGCCGCTGCGTAGCGCGTGAACGTTGTGATCAGGACCTTGTCGATGCGCAGGTCGTCGTCGACCGCGATGGCACGCGTGACGAGCGCTGCGACGGAATAGGTCTTGCCTGTTCCGGCACTCGCCTCGATCGTGTGGCCGTTCGTCAGTTCGTGGGTTGCAAGGTCGAGTGTCGTTGACATCAGAGGATCCCCCAGTGCGAGCCCCCGTGGGGCATTTTTCCGGGAAGGTTTTCGGCCTTCCGTTTCGTGAAATGGAACACCCCATGGAAGCGCTCCCAGAACGACACCACCGGCCCATGAGGAGCAAAGATGACATCGAAGTCGGGGGCTGCACCATGGATGCGGCGTTCGAGTGATGTTGCGTAGTCGGCTGAACGGACGAAGCTGTTGAACTTTTCGCGACCGGCCTCAATGTTGGGATTGTCGGGGTCGGCGAAGATCGCCTTGACCGTGCCGCCGAACGTCGGCATCGGCATCGCACAGGCTGCCGCGTGCAGTCGAGCAAGTTCGTCGAGTCGACGCGTTGCTTCGGCGGTGTCGATCGTGTCGCCGAGATAGACGAGACGAGCGATGGCCTGGCCTAGTTTTTCTTTGTCTTTGTGTTCGTGCACGGTGATGCCGTGTCGCACGCCGAGACCCGCGGCGGCGGCAGCGAGCAGTCGCACGCCAAGTTTCAGATGGTCGCGGTCGTAGGACTTGGACCCCTTGACGACACCAATCAACTGGCCTGCGGTCTGCAGGTGCGGAATGCTGCCCTTCAACACCGACCCAGCCGACAGGGCGACGAGAATCGGCGTGGCGTCGGCCGGCACCGGGTCGAGGGCGTAGGTGGTCGCTAAGGCGACGAGGGATTCGGCGAGAGTCTGCAATTCGGTCACGACAGCCTCGCCGTACGCACCGACCGGAATGTCACCGTTCAACCGGGCGAGATCGCGGTGCACATTCGGATCGAAGGACGACCCAGCCGTGCAGCGGCCAACGAGGTACCCATCGATGAAATTCCGCTTGGTGATGCGGTCCACCCCGAGCGGGATCACGGCCTGGTCGATGCCCGCATCTTCAACCCATGTGCTGATGTCGAGGACGTCATTGACGAACATCTCGAGGGGCGACTGGACCAGCTTGACCAAGGATTCAAGGTCGACGATATTCGCGGTTCCGGCCTGCACGACCGTGACATCGGCCGTCTTCGGTGCCGCTACAGCGCCAACCTTTCCTGCGACATCACGCACCGACGTTGAGTGTGACCAAATACGGCCGGGCACGACTCCACCGGGGAAGAAATTGCGCAGGCTCGTCGCGTGACGCGGATGGAGGAACTCGATGTCGCTGCCTTCACCGTCACCGCGCTCACCGGCACCGTGGCGGCGGGTGAAGTCGACGAATTCGGCAAGAGCGGTCGTGAGCGGAATGGTGGCGTTGTTCTGGATGCTGCGGCCGTCGCAGGTGATGATCACCCGTTCGTTGGCGGCAAGTACCGCGTCGAGGAATTGACGACGCGCGTCGATGCGCGGGTCATCGTCACCGATAAACACCTGGCGTCCTGCAAGGTCGTCGCTTTCGACTTCTCCCCCGCCGAACACACCGTCATCGATGCCGAGAAGACACACGACACGGTACGGCACACCGCGCAGCGGCATGAGCGAGGTCGCGGTGACTGCACCGGTGCGCAGCGGCTGGTGGCCGGGTACGCCGGAAACCCCCGCCAACAGGTGCGCCGCCACCTGCGAGAACGGCACCGCGGCACCGACTGCGGTCGATGTGCCGTCGGGGCGACGCAGAATGGTGGTAGCGGCAAGACCCTCGATCATCTCGAAGGACTTGGACACCTTGTCGTCGGTGCCGCAGAGCGCGATCACCGTTGCCTCGAGCGCATCGCACCACTCGACGATCTCGCGCCGTGGATCGATACGAATGGCCGACTCGAGTACTTCGATCGCATCGAAAACCTGGACCAGGCGCGACAACGCATCGATATCGTCGGCTCCGACGTCGGCGAGTGGCACCACGTCGCCGAGTTCGATCGCGGGCAGCGCGTCGGGCAGGGCCGCACCGAGAAGTGCGCGTTCGACTGCGGACTTCCATGTGTGTGCGCTCGCTGCCTCGGGTGCAAGGCCCGCTGCGGTGCGCTGTTCGGCAGACAGACCCCAATACACGCGGGTGCGCGCGATTTGGCGTTGCCAGACAGCAATCGTTTCGGCATCGATACCCAGGTGACGGGCAACGAGCGGAGACGCGGCAACCGCGAGGAACGCCGAGACATCGAAGCGGCCGGTCATCAACTCGAGCAGTGACGCAAGGAATTCGACCGCAGGGTCGACCGAACGCAATTCGCGCTCTGCGACCGCAAGAGGAATGCGAACCTCGGTGTGGCCGTCCGCGGTTTCCACCGAGACCGTGCGGTCGAACACCGCTTCCAAAACCGGTGCCGCCTCGGTGAGGCGCGGGGACACGATGAGAACCTCGTGGGGGGCAAGGCCGTCGATGTCGCGGAAGGCGTGCAGCAGCGCATCGTGGAGAACCTCGACCTGACGGGTGAGGTTGTAGCAACGGTGTACTTGGATCGACAGGTCGTCGTCTGCACGCGGCACGCGCTCGCCGAGCCCACCCGTCTCGATGGCCGTGCGAACGCGACCGAGAAGGCTCGGAGTGACCGCGGCACCGTTGGGTGCATGCGCGCCGGCCTCGAGACCCTGGGAAGCGAGTAGTTCCTGCAATTCGCGCGCACCGCGCAACCATGAATGCACCATCGGGTGCACATCGGTCGGCAGATCCTCGTCGGCCGGACGCAATTGAAGGGCACCACGACGTACCGCAAGAGAAGAGGTGACGGCCGACTGGCTCTGTGCCAGGGCGGGCGAAGGATGAACGAGGAGAACCTCGACATCGCTGACGTGACCGAATGCGTCGAGCAACTCGACGGCACCGAGCGAAAGCGATTGCATACCCGCAACCATCAAACGCCCGGGAACGCCGACGATGTTCTCACCCCGACGAAGTTGTTGCACTGCGGCCTCGATCTGCACCGGCCACGGTGCGACACCGACGATGTCGCGCATGCGGCACCACAGGTCGAACTGCCAGCGCTGGTCACCCAGGTCGGCCGGCCTCCACTCGCCGTCGTTGAACGAGTCGGCAGTGGTGGGCGACATCACGGGCGAACCCTTGTCCCACGCACGGATCATCATCGGACGACGGGCGTGGTAGCGATCGAAACGCTCGGCCAACCGTGCGGCCGCACGCAGTTCCCCGCCGGCGCGTTGAACGAACGACGAAAGAGAGGCATCCCCCACGATCAGGCCAAGGAGCACCGCCGTCATCGACTCAACCGACCATGGGTCGATGTCGCGATGACGGTGGGGCACGATGAACTTCATCAACGAGCCGAGGTAACCGACCTGCACGTTGGCGACGACACCGTCTTCCTTGCCCGGCCTCGCTCCGACGCGGCGGGCAAGTTCGGGGAGCAACCACGCCTTCACACCGTTCGACGGAAGGAGGAGCTGTTCGGTGCTGAAAAGTGGCCTACCTTGCGGTGCGGCATTCACCCATTGCGCCACAGGGTCGACGACGTCTTCGAGACGCGTCACATAGTGAATCTGCAGAGTCAATTCCTCACCTCCTTCCGTCGATCGTTCGTTGTGTGTGGTTGTACGTGTTGGTGTGTGGGACAAGCGGTCTCAGAAAAGACGGGACGGGAGCGCGAGACGCTCGAGCGGTACGTCCTTGCCGTTCAGATCGACGAACAAGCCCTCGGTCGAGGACTTGCGGGCCGACGCGAACGCAAGACGGAGGGGCTCAACGCCACGCGGGGATTCGCCCGAGAGCATGTACTCGAGCAGGTCTGCCGCAAGCTTGGCCCCGCTGGTGACGATCTTCTCCTTCGTCTGGTCGTAGAGGACGCCCCACCAAGGGTTGGTCTTCTTGATCAGGCAAAAGCCGCCGTCGGCGTCATAGCGTCCAAGGATCTCGAAGACGTACTCGAGAGTCAACGGATGCTGCGGGTGGTTCACGAGTGCGCCCACTGCCGAAGCCAAAGCTTGCTGGCCGAGCGGACGGAACAACATGTGCGCCTCGCCCTCCTTCGTTTCGGTCGGGAAACGACGCATGACCGCAACGTCGCGAGCAGGACGGTTTTTGGGCACAGACGCCTGCACGTGGTCGGGGAGAAATCCCCAGGGCTCAATGTCAAGCATCGACGGAAGCGTCGCAATCGCGTCCCACAGGGCGAGGAATTCCTCCACACCCTTTTCGACGAGGGCCTCGCTCGGGGGCTGGCCCATCTGGTTCTTCTTCACCGGGCGGCGCCAGTCGTCGAACGTGCTGCCCTGCAGATACTCCTCAGCCATCGAACGCATCGTTGCCAACGTCGTGACCACGGTGCTCTTGGCGGAGATCGTGTTCGTCGTGGGGCTCAGACGCTGGTTCCGCTCGGAATGGTCCTGGAGGAACGCGCAATGCTTCCACGTGCGACGTGCAGTGATCGCAAATCCGTCCTCGCGGTCCATCGCCGTGGTTGCACCCTTCGGCACCGCAACCGAGGTCGTGTTGAAGGCCTTGAAGATGGACGCGACACGCTGAACGGCCTCTTCCCAAGTTTCACCCTTGCACACCGCCGGCACCAACTTGATGCCGACACGCTCGGTGCGGAACTTGAGAACGTCCTTCTTCGTGATGCCAAGGTCGGCCACTTCTTCGAGCCAATCGTCGAGGTACTCCTCGTTGTTCTTCCCCGCCAGGGTGCCGTCCTTCTTGCGCGGATGCAGCAGGCCCTTTTCGAGCATCTCGATGGCCGCACGAATACCGATGAAGCGGTGCTGGCCATCAAGTGCGTACACGGTGTGGCGATCGGCGCGGCCCATCTTGCCGAGATGCAGGAGCACCTTGTCGAGGTTCTCGCTGATCTCCTCGATGTTGCAGGAGTCGACGCTTGCAATGCCGTCCTTCCACTGGGGAGCGTTCGGATTGTCAACCCAGGGGGCGGACACCACAAGGACGAGGTCCGGCAGATTGTGGAAGGGGTGCATCAGCAGGTACTTCGCGATGCCGATTTCGCGGGAGAAATCGACCGGGCGCTGACGGATCAGGTCGATGTTCTCCGACGTGATCTCGATGTTGCCGAACTCGTCGCCAATGCGACGGTAACGGCCTTCGTCATCGTTGAACATTTCCATGTCGCCGACCAGGATCACGTTGTTCGCGATCCACTCAGTCGTCGTTTGGTACGTATAGAACGGCTTTCCGAAGGGCATTTCACCGATCGTGACTTCGATCGTGCCTTCGTTGCCGGTGAGTTCATCGTGGCCTTCCGCGTAGAGCGCCTTCACCTTCTTCTTGCGCTCGTCGCGACGGCCAATCTCGTCGTCCAGTTCGTCTGCCATGGTTCTTTCTCCTTTTTGATTATTTGGGTGGGTTGGTGTTGTTGTTGGTGTTGTTGTTGGTGTTGTTGTTGGTGTTGTTGTTGGTGTTGTTGTTGGTGTTGTTGTTGGTGTTGGTGTTGTTGTTGGTGGTCTTACTTGTGGTGACTGTTGAACGCTGGTTTGATGGCGGCCACGAGGTCGCGCTCGACGACATCGAGGTCAGCGGCATCGACCGGGGCGAACCACAGCTCGGCATCGCAACGCGTACGACGCATCCATGCGCGAAGACGGTTGTTCTTCTCAAAGCGCACATCGTGGCCATTGAGAATTCGTTGCTGCAGATTGATCGATTGGCCGATGTAGACCCAGGTCATGCTGACGGGAAGGCCGGCCACGCGGGTCACTTCGGCGTACGCGTAAATCCCCGGTACCGCGGGGATGCGCTGACGCTTCCCGTGAATACCCCCGCAGACCGTCCAGCGGAGCTTGTGGCCAACGGGAACCCCGACCGCGCGATCGGCCACGAATGCAAAACCACTAGGACGTTCCGCGCATTCATTGTTCAGATGTGCCGTTGCTGCCGTCATTTTTGTGCCTCTCCGTTTTCTGTGCCTCGCCTCGCGGTATTGCGAAAGTGCCTCATACGAACAAGTTAGCGTTCGTATCTTCACTTGTCAAGGTTTAGAGCAAAATTAGTTCGCTCTTAACAGGGAGTAGTTTACAGCGAGAACTAGCGATCTGCAACCCCAACTTGAGCCTCTAGAAATTGAAGCCCCAGAAACCAAGCGTTTTGGGGCCCACAAGCCCTACTTTCCATGGGAATTGGCCTTGAGGAGGGCCTCCCACTGGTCCCGATACCCGATGCGTGCTGTGTCGGCGTAGAGGCCGGCCTCTTCCTCCCTCGCGGTGAGGGTACGGAAGGCTTCCCAGCGGGGGTCGGAGCGCAGAATGAACTCCTCCTTGCGGTGGAGTATCGGGACATTGGCGGTGGCGGGGTACCGGCGGCTCGACAGTGACTGGCCAACGAGGTCTACGACGTCAGAGCGATGCAGTCCCGGGTGCGGGTCGTCGTTGAAGTTTGGATACGCGAGATACGACACCTTCTTCGCATCCCTGTGCAACTTGATGATGTTCGCTTCAGGCACTTCACCGATGAGTCTGCGTGCACAAGCTTCGTAGACCTTCAACACTGCAGGTACGTGTTCGAATGCGTCGATGTGAACGTAGAGCGCTGACGGTGTGAGTTTGCCGACGATTGATGACCTGCACGCGAGAACGATGTGTTCGAGGTTGCCGACCGCGAAGAGCAGCTTCTCTGCGACGGCTCTCGCCTTCGTCAGTGATTGATAATGCGCACGCACGTCACGTTGTGTGCTTGGCGCGAGATCGCTCATCTTGTAGTCGCCATCGAAGACTTTGAGCGCGAGATATACAAGCAGGTCGATACGCCGACGCTCCGTCAACTTCAACCATTCTTCGCGATCGGTTACGACTTCGATCACCCGAAATGCACGCGCAATCGACCCGAAAACATCGGTGATTTCGTCGTTGCGCGTCAACTCCTCTGCAACGGGCAAACGGCCGTGCAGTGCGAAGAAATCGATGAGTTCCTGCAGCAGTTCCCTGTTCTCGAGGAATGCTTTGTCACTCTTGCGTTGATGTGGTGCGGGTATGCGGATCATGTAGCGACGGGCGAGGAACTCCTCGCGGTCTGCCATGCGTCGGAAGACGTACCAGACACCCGGGGCGGCAGCGATCGTTTCGACACCGAGGACGGATCGGATCCACTCCCCCAACTCGAGATGGTCGTAGAAACGCTGGAACGTTCCCCTCGTCGTCATCCATCCGTCGGCACGCGGTTTGATGTGTGATTCATCGCGTTCGTCTTCGAGGCGTGCGCTGACAATGAGGATCCCCGCAGTGAGTTTCCACGCTTCACGAAGAACCTGCTCACGTTCGTCCGGACTCTCGATGACGTTGAGCACGTACGTGAGTCCGACGACTTCAGTCTTCGTGCGTTTTGTCAAAGGCCTGTGGACGGGGTCC
>Ga0194118_10002406_pt1 | contig 23793 bp, 18 predicted proteins | sample TA2MahsurfametaG_2_FD_148662 | JGI IMG/M metagenome (GOLD analysis project Ga0194118, IMG submission 148662) | Freshwater microbial communities from Lake Tanganyika, Tanzania - TA2015013 Mahale N5 surface | ecosystem: Environmental > Aquatic > Freshwater > Lake | place: Tanzania: Lake...
CGGCGACCGCGCGGGCGTACGGGCGCAGGTAACGAGGCATCGAGCGGTCCACGATCGGCACGCTACCTCCGTCCCGCCTCCGCGACGAGCGGAGTCCCTCCGCCACCCTCGGCGATTCCTCCGACGCTCCGGACCTCGCGATCGCTCGCGCTAGCATGCGAGCGTGCCCGCCGACGCGATCCCTTCCATCCCTCGCCTCGCCCCTCCGGCGATCGACCAGCCGTTCCGACGGCGCCTGGCAGCGCTCGTCGTGGGAGTGCTTCTCGGAGCGGCGAGCGGGTCTGCCCGGGCGGAGGACGGACCGATCCCGACGCGGCCCGAGGACCTCACGCCCGCGCACCTCGACCGCGCCGTCGAGGTCCTCGTCGAGGGGCTGATCGAGGCGAAGGATCCCAGGCGGCACTGGGAGCCCGCGAGGCGCCCGGCGGACGAGAGCCAGCAGGCGCAGGGCTGGACGGCGATCGTCCTGCTTGCGCTCCTCGAGGCAGGCGTGAGCCCGCAGGACGAGCGCATCGCCGACGCGGTCGAGTCGCTCGCCAAGGCATCGCCCGACGGGACCTACGCGATCGCGACGCGGGCGATGGTGTGGTCGGCGCTTCCCGACCGCTACCACCCGCTCCTCGAACGCGATGCCCGCTGGCTCCTCGAGGCGTTCAGCCCCGCGAGCGGCGGATGGGACTACCGCAAGCAGCCGGAGAGCCGGCGGCGGGACAACTCGATCACCCAGTTCGGATCGATCGCCCTCTGGCTCGCGGCGGCGAGGGGCATCGAGGTCCCCGACCGCCTGTGGCAGCTGCTCGAGCAGCGGATGCTCTCCATGCAGCTCGCCGACGGCGGCTGGACCTACGAGGACCGCGGGGCGCCGCGCGGCTCGATGACCGCCGCGGGCGTGGCGACCCTGCTCATGCTCGATCGCGCCGGGAGCGAACGGCGACCCCGCCGCGACGATCCGGTGGTGACCGCCCTCGAGAAGGGACTCGCCTGGCTCGACCGCCACTTCGACCCCGCGCGGAATCCCGGGCATCCGGACCACGAGGTCTACTGGCTCTACAGCCTCGAGCGGGCGGCGCTCGCGGGCGGGCTCTCGCGGCTCGGCGGTCGAGACTGGTTCCGCGAGGCGGCGATCGTCCTCCTCGACCGCCTCGTCGAGCGCGGGAAGGAGGGCGACTGGCGGATGCGGCGACGCACCGACCGCGACGCGGAGATCCGCCTGCACGAGCACGCCCTCGGGCTCCTCTGCCTGATCCGCGGCCGCGTGCCGGTGGCGGTCGGGCTGCTCGCCGACCAGGCGGATGGACCCCTCGCGGGCGGTCGCGAGATGCGCCGCCTCGTCGCGTGGATGGGCGAGACGTCGGAGCGGGAGCTCAACTGGCTCCGCGTTCCCGCCGACTCGCCGCTGGAGGCGTGGCTCGAGCCGGCGCTCCTCTGGTGGGCGCCGGAGTCGCTCGGTGGCGCGTGGTCGGGCGAGGAGTTCCGGCTTCGCCTAAGGGCGTTCCTCGACCGCGGCGGGCTTCTCGTCGCGGACTTCGGCTCGCTCTCGCCGCCCGAGCGGGAGTCGATCCGCGAGGTGCTCGCGGCGTGCTGGCGGGGCGCCGCGTGGCGCGAGGTCGGCACCGAGCATCCGGCGCGATCGGCGCTCTTTCGCCTCGAGCCACGGACGCCGCGGCTCGAGGTGCTCGACGGCGGCTCGCGGGACCTCGTCATCGCCTGCTTCGACGGCTCGCTTGCCCGGGGACTTCGCGCGGAAGATCGCGCGGGACTCGATGCCCGGCGGCTCCTCCTCAACCTGTGGGTGCTCGCGGTCGAGACCGACTCGCCCTGGCCGCGCCTTCGGTCGTGGTCGGTTCCGTCCGCGGGCTCGGCGGCGGCGCCCATCGAGATCCTCGACCTCCGCGTCGGCGCGGACGAGCCGCCCGAGCCTCGCGTCCTCTCGATCGCGGCGGGACGCCTCGCATCGCGGCTTGATCGAGCCGTCGAGGTCAACGAGGCGCCGATCGAGTCCCTCGCCGAGCGGTCGAGTCCCGGCCTCGCGGTGGCCCGCGGAGGCGCTTCGCCAGTCTGGACCGAGCCGCAGTGGCAGGCGATCCTCGGGTTCCTCCGCCGCGGCGGCACGCTCCTCGTCGAGTCTCCCGGCGGTCGCGGCGACTTCGCGGCGGCGGTCGAGCGGGAGCTTGCGTCGCGGCTCGGTCGATCCGCGTTCCCGCTCGTCGCGGAGTCATCCGACGCCGTCGCGCCGACCGTCGATCGCCCCGTTGATCTTCGGATCGATCTGGTGGTCCCGCGACAGGTCACCTATCGCCCAAGCACGGCTCGCCGCACCGGCGCCGCGACCTCGGCATGCCGCCTGCGCGGGCTGCGCGTCGCGACCGAGTCCGGCGAGGAACGCCTCGCGGTGATCGTCAGCACGCTCGACCTGAGCCAGTCGCTCCTCGATCGCCCCCGCGAGGGCATCGACGGCTACGCGAGCGAGACCTCGCTCGACCTGATGACTCGGATCCTCCGCCACGCCCAGCCGACGGGCGTTCCCGCGTCCGAGCCGTGAGCGACGACCTTCCTCGAGGGCTCTGGACGCGGCTGCTCCGCCCGGTGCAGGCGGCGCTCGCCCGCGGTCGCCAAGATCCGCGCCCGACGACGAGCTCGCCCCGCGAGGAAGCCGCCCGCGACGCCGCGCTCGGCGAGCGACTCGCCGCGCGTTGGCTCCGTCGGCATGGGCATCGGATCCTCGCCCGCAACCTCCGCGTCGGTCCCGACGAGGCGGACCTCGTCGTCGCGGTGCCGGACGCGGAGGGGATGGTGCTCGCGATCGTCGAGGTCAAGACCTCGCGCACCGGGGACGCGCGACCGCTCCTCCGCATCGATGCCGGCAAGCAGCGGCGCCTCGTGCGGCTTGCCCGCCGGCTGCTCGCGATGGAGGCGTTCGCCGACGCCCTCATCCGGTTCGACGCGCTCGGCGTCGACCTCTCGGTCGATCCGCCGCGGATCGAGCATCAGCCGGCCTGCTTCGACGCGGCGTGGCCGACCGATCGGCGCGATCGCCGCGGCAGATGAGGTCGCGACGCGCGCGGAGCCCGCCGTGCGGGGTCAGTCCGCGCTGCGGCTCGAGATCCGGACCCGCACGAGCTCGCCGGCGAGGTTCTCGAGGTACTGCGTGACGGCGTCGTCGGAGAAGCAGGTGATGAAGCCATCCGCCGGCGGCACCGCGAGCCCGAGCGGATCAGGCATCGCCCACTGCGGGAAGCCGTTGATCTCGCAGCTCAGCGTGTTGGTCGTCGAGTTCCGCGAGAGCGTCACCTGCACCGTCACGCCGAACGGCACCGTGCCCGGGCTCGTCGGGCTGAAGGGCGGCAGGAAGTGGAAGAGGTTGCCGTTCGCGTCGCGGTAGAAGCCGCGGTCCTCGGTGCGGTCGGAGAAGTCGAGGATCTTGCCGAGGATCCCCGCCTGCGTGACCGGCTCGAACCAGAGGTCGATCTGGAAGTCGGAGAGGTCGAGCCCCGCGACCGGGATGCGAAGACCGGCGCCGTCCGCGAAGAGATAGCGGCCGTCCACGATCTTGCCGCCGAGCGACTCCGCATCCACGCCGCTGCCGACCTGATCGTCATAGGTCCCGGAGGAGAACTGGTAGTCGCGGACGACCTGGGCGGGCGTCTCGAAGAGGCAATCGGGAATCCCCGAGTCGGCGGGGTTCGCCGGGGGAAGGCACTGCCCCCAGGCGCCGAGGACGATGCTGAGATCGGTGCCATCGACGACGCCGCTGTGGTCGGCGTCCCAGAAGCCCATGCCGCCCCACTCCCCGAGAAGTCCCGAGAGGTCGTGGGCGTCCACGACGCCGTCGAGGTTGCCGTCCGCGGGACAGGGCGGCTGGGAGCTCAGCAGCTGGAAGAGCTCCGCCCGCAGTTCGAGATACGCCTCGAATGCCGCGGGCGGCATCTCCTCCGTGAGCGGGTCCCACGAGAGCGTGCCTTGGCTCGACTCGATGCCGGGCTGGTCCGGCGCCACGGGCGTGGGCAGCCAATAGAACTCGACCTCGCAGTCGTTCGGGATGAGGCAGGCCGGCAGCTGGTTCAGGACGAGCTTCCATGGACCGCGACGGACGCCGTACTGGGCGATGTTCGGCGGGACGATCGCGGTGCTGCCCTTGGGGCACTGGTCGGCCATGTCCGGCGGCAGGAAGCAGTAGTTGGTGCCCCCGCACTCGACGATCGCCTGCGACGGATCGGTCGAGTAGAGGTCGCAATAGTTCGTGATCGGATACGGCGGCACCGGCGAGCCGCCGCCCCAGCAGCCGCCGTTGTCGGCGCAGAGCTGCGGGCTCGTGATCAGGTTGTCGATCACCGACGCGCCGTTGATGCACGGACCGACCTGACCAGGGACGAACGTCCCGCCCTCGTAGATCGCGAAGTTGTACTGGCGGATCTCCTCCTGATCGGGATCGACGAGGTAGGGAAGCATCGGCAGCGCATCGACGACCCGGTCCGGCGGCATCTGCGCCCTCCAATCGACGCCGCAGACCTCGTTGAGGAGCGAGAAGAGATCGACGATCGAGACCGTCGCGTCGACTGCCCGCCCGGGTCCGACGACCATCGGTCCCGCGATGATGCAGGGCGATCGCACGCCGGTCTCGTAGACGGTCTGCTTCGCCTGCGTCGGACTGAAGGGCGGGAGGACCGTCGAGCCGAGCGACCCGTTGTCGTTGACGACCACGATCACGGTGTTGGTCAGCTGCGGATCCCGCAGGACGACCTTGCCCTTGACGACGGTCGCGAGATCGAGATCCACCAGCATCCCGCCGATCGAGCGGTCGACCGACTCGCTCATGAGCTTGAAGACCTGCCGGTAGCCGAGCCCGGTCAGGGCACAGGACACGTCGGTGTTGGCGGCGCCGGTCAGCGAGGGCGGCGGAGTCTGGATCGGAGTGTGCGACGCGCTGTGCGTGATGAACGCCATCCACGGCGCGCCTTCGGCACGCGCCTGCTCGATCCACTCGACGCCGCGCGAGCTGATGAAGCTCGTGAGGTACTCGCGCCATGGATCCTCGAGCTCGATCGCCGCCGCCCCGAGCGTGATCACGCGGTCCCAGGCGTAGTAGGCGTTGCCGAGGGTGAAGTTGATCGCGCCGCAGTTCCCGTCGGCGCAGGTCTGGGCGAGGGTCCCGTCCGCGGCGAGGAGCGGCGTCGCGCCGATCGCCATCGCCTCGAAGGGATTGACCCCCTCGATGCAGGTGCCGTCGGGAAAGCACGCGGCGCCGGTGGTCGCCACGCCGCCGGGCGCGCCGCAGTCGTAGGACATGCCCTTCGGTGCCTGCCCACCGACGGTCATGTCGATCCCCGGAGGCAGGTCCCAGTAGCCGTCGTAGAGGTCGAGCCCCAGCGACGTGTGCGGCGCCTCGAAGGCGTAGCCCTCCGGGCTGTTGTCGGGACCGCCGCCGAGGTGGTACTTCCCGAGCATCCCGGTGCGGTAGCCGACCTGCCGCACGAGCTTGGGGACGGTGATCTCCGACGGATTCAGCTGGTTGCTCGGCAGCATCGGATCGACGATCGCCGTCACGACGCCGGTGCGGAAGCCGTGGCGACCGGTGAGCATCGCCGCGCGGGAGGGCGAGCACTCCGGCGTCGCCCAGAAGTTGCGGAAGCTGACGCCCTTCGCGGCGATCTCCGCGAGCACCGGCATGTCCGGGGTGAAGATCGAGTCGTTCCAGCCGAAGGGCTCGAAGCCGAAGTTGTCGATGCCGAGGTCGTCGAGGACGATCACGAGCACGTTCGGGCGAGGATCTCCCGCCGCCTTGTCCGGGGAGGCATCGATCGCGGTCGTGACGAGGAGCGAGGCGGCGGCAAGTCCGCAGGCGGCGGCGCGTGAGGTCATGGATCGAAGGTCCTGAAGGGAAGTCGGATCGGGGGCGCCCGCTCGGAGGTCCGAGGGCTCAGGCGCGGACTGAGGATGACACGGGCGGGTCGGGGGTCAATCCCAAAGTGCGACCGGGGCGGAATTCGCGCGGGAAGTCGGAGCGGCCGATCGCCCAGCCGCGGCACCCGCTCCGCGCCGCTCCCGACGAACGTCGGCACCCGCGGGGGGCTCGTGGAGGAGGTCCTGCGTCACCGGAAGTACCGCTCGATCGCGATCGCGACGAGTCGATCCCGCATCTTCCCGATGTCCTCGCTGACCCAGCGGCGCCGCAGAGACTGCAGGTAGCGCTGCTGCTCGATCGCGTTCTGCCGCATGCGGAGCGACTCCTTGATCGCCAGCTGCACGCCCGGGTCGAAGAGGTCGTACTGCTGCGGACGCTCGATCGAGAGGACGCCGAGCCAGGTGACCGAGCCGCCTCGCTCGATCGGCACGCCGCCGCGTCCCTCCTTGACGTCCTTCAGCACCTTCTTGAACTCATCGGAGAGGTCGAGCCCGTCGATCCCCTGCTCGGGCATCACGAACTCGCGCCAGAGACCTCCGTCGGCGAGCCCGAGGCTCGTCGCGACCTCGGCGAAGGGCGTGCCCGCCTCGAGCGTCGCCCGCACCTCCGCGATCTTCTCCGCGCCGTCGGCGCGCTCGGTCAGGCGGATGCGACCGATGCGGATCACCGCGGGAGGATTGAATTCCTTCGCGCGACGCTCGTACTCCTGCTCGATCTCGCGCCAGGAGATGATCACCCGCGGCTCGATCTTCCGGCGGAGCAGATCGCTCGCGAGGGCGATGTCGCGGCGCCTCGCCATGAACTCCTCGAGGCTGAGTCCCTCCTGGGCAAGGAGGCTCTCCTCCGCGGACGCGGTGCTGCCGCCGCGGCGGGCGATCTCCTGCTCGCGGAGGTCGAGGAGCCACGAGAAGAGCCCCTGCTTCTGCTCGGGGGAGAGACCCGACTCCGCCTCGGAGACGACGAGCTCGCTGTCGATGAACTCCTCGAATCGGGCGCGGACGAGATCGACGATCGCCCGGCGCGCCTCGACGCGGTCGGGCAGCGAGAGGATCCGCAGGATGCGGTCCTCGATCGGCTCGAAGAACTCCGCGGCGAAGATCGGGCGGCCGTTGATCTGACCGACGAGGCTCTCGACCGGCCACTGCCGACCCACCGGAAGCGGCGCGGTCACCACCGCCTTCATCGCCTCGACGGGGACCGCGACCTCCTGCCCGGAGAGGGTCTCGACCGGCACGGTCGCCCGCTCCTCGATGATCGCGGCGCTGCCGAACTCCTCGATCCGTCCCTCGACGGTGACGGTCGGCTCGAACGTCGCGCCCGGAACCTCGATCACGAGGTCCCTCCTCGCCTCGGGTCGAGAGAAGTCGCGGAGCGAGATGGTGGAGGCGTCCTCGACCTCGTCGCCCGTCGAGGCGCACCCGACGAGGAACGCCGTCGCGAGGAGCGCGAGCGTCCTGCCGCGCCACCGCCGGCGGCGGGGGCCCGCGTCCGATGCGCTCCTGAGTTCTCGCGATCCGCCGTGATCCACGATGCCCGCCACTATACTTCCGCCCTCTCGCGCGGGCTCCGCGCCCGGAGGCACGACCATGAGCGATCCAACCCCCAAGCTGCACGTCGACTCCGATTGGAAGGCGCAGGCGCACGCCGAGCGCGAGCGCCTCGCCGCCGCGGAGGCGAAGCTCGAGTCGGCGAAGTCCGCGAAGGGCGGCGCCGAGGCGGAGGGTCTTCCCCCCGCCGACTTCCGCGGGCTCGTCGGCATGCTCGCGTCGCAGGCGGTGATGGGTCTCGGCGCGATGCAGGATCCCAAGAGCGGTCGGGTCGTCATCGACCTCGAGGGCTCCCGCTTCGCGATCGACATCCTCGGCATGCTCGACGAGAAGACCAAGGGAAACCTCACGAGCGAGGAGTCCGAGGACCTGCGTCAGGTGCTCGGCGAGCTCCGCGCCCGCTACGTGCAGATCGCCCGCCTCGTCGCGTCGCAGATGGCGTCGGGCACTGCCTCGGTCGCGCCGGCGTCCCCCGCCTCGGCGACCACGCCGCCTGCGGGCGGACTGCACATTCCCTGATCGCCTCGCTGGACGTGGACGAGGCATCGGCGGCGAGAGGGCTCGCCTGACCATCAAGCGACCCGTCGGACTCCGCAGCGCTCGTCGGTCCGGAGAACCCGCCACGAGCAGCGCCGAGACCGTGTCGGCGACGATCGCCCCGCGGTCGATCGCATCCTGAGCCCCTCGGCGACGAAGGAGTGACGTCAGGCGCCTCGTATACTCGACCCCCTCCCATGACGACCGCCCCCACCGCCGTCCCGGCTGGCTCCTCCGAGAGCTTCCTCGACCGCCACTACTTCCTGCTGCGACGCCTTCACTCCTTGAGCGGGGTGGTGCCGATCGGCGTCTTCCTGATCCCGCACCTCACCACCAACTCCTCGATCGTCTGGGGGAGCCAACTCGGTCACAGCCCCTACGGACCCGGCTCGGGCGGCGTCTACACCTTCCAGCACGAGGTGGACTTCATCCACTCGCTGCCGGCGCTCGTCCTCATCGAGGTCGGGCTGATCTGGCTGCCGCTGCTCTACCACGCGGCGATGGGCGTGGTCTTCGCCCGCACGGGACGCACCAACGTCTCGGCGTACCGATACGGGGGCAACTGGCGATACGCCCTGCAGCGAGCGACCGGATACATCGCGCTCGTCTTCATCTTCCTCCACCTCTCGAGCCTTCGTTGGGGATGGACCTACGGCGGCTGGTTCCCGACCTTCGAGGTCGACGCGGCGGCAAGCTCGACCGCCGAGCACTTCCAGGCGGGACGCATGGGCGTCGCGATGGCGGCGCTCTACCTCGTCGGCGTGCTCTCGGTGGTCTACCACTTCGCAAACGGGCTCTGGACCGCCGCGATCACGTGGGGACTCACCGTGACGCGACCGGCGCAGGAGCGGTGGGGACGGGTCTGCGCGGCGATCGGCGTCGCCCTCGCGGCGATGGGCGTGGCGGCGATCTGGGGCTTCTCCACGCTCAACATCGAGAAGGCGAAGATCATCGAGGCGCAGATGCAGGCTGGCGTGAAGGCGTCGGAGGGTCTGATGACCGGCGACGCGGTGGTTCCGGCGGAGTGAGCGGCGCGACGCCGTCGAGCGAAGGAAGGATCGGCGACCCATGGCTGCAGGCGGACGACATCGGGTGATCGTGGTGGGCGGCGGTCTGGCGGGTCTCTCCGCGACGCTGCGGATCTCGGAGGCGGGGCTTCCGGTCGACCTCTTCTCGATCGTGCCGGTGAAGCGGAGCCACTCCGTCTGCGCCCAGGGCGGCATCAACGCCTGCAACGAGATCGCCCGGCAGCAGGGCTACAGCGAGCACGAGCACTTCGACGAGTCGATCTACGGCGGCGACTTCCTCGCCCACCAGCCGCCGGTCTACGAGATGGCGCACTGGGCGCCGCGGATCATCGACCTCCTCGACCGCATGGGCGTGCCCTTCAACCGCACCTCGGAGGGACAGCGCGACCTGCGCCTCTTCGGCGGGAGCCTCTACAAGCGCACGCACTTCGCGGGCGCCACGACCGGGCAGCAGCTGCTCTACGCCTTCGACGAGCAGGTCCGCCGCGTGGAGGTCGAGGGGAAGGTCACCAAGCACGAGTACTGGGAGTTCCTCGGACCGGTCCTCGACGACCGCCGGCGATGCATCGGGATCGTCGCGCAGGACCTCCGCACGATGCAGATCCGTGCCTTCCGCGCCGACGCCGTGGTGATGGCGACCGGCGGCTGCGGGCTCGTCTTCGGCAAGAGCACGAACTCGGTCATGTGCACCGGCGCCGCGGCGAGCCGCTGCTACCAGGCGGGCGCCTTCTACGCGAACGGCGAGTTCATCCAGGTGCACCCGACCGCGATCCCCGGCGCCGACAAGCTGCGGCTCATGAGCGAGTCCGCCCGCGGGGAGGGAGGGCGGGTGTGGGTGCCGAGGAGGAAGGGCGACGCCCGCGATCCGCGGCAGATCCCCGACGCGGAGCGGTACTACTTCCTCGAGGAGCGGTATCCGAAGTACGGCAACATCGTTCCCCGCGACATCGCGACCCGCGAGATCTTCTCGATCTGCGTGCACGACGGGCTCGGCGTCGGCGGCGGCAACATGGTCTACCTCGACCTGACCCACCTCGGTCGGGCGTACCTCGAGCGGAAGCTCGGCGGCATCATCGAGATCTACCGGAAGTTCGTGGGCGAGGATCCCGCCGAGCTCCCGATGAAGATCTTCCCGGGCGTCCACTACTCGATGGGCGGACTCTGGACGACCTACACCGCGAAGCCCGACTCGAAGGGGCTCGTGCATGGCGCCCCCAACTCGATGATGACCAACATCGAGGGGCTCTACGCCTTTGGCGAGGCGAACTACCAGTACCACGGGGCGAACCGCCTCGGCGCGAACGCCCTCCTCTCCTGCATCTTCGACGGGCTCTTCTGCGGCGCCGGCGTCGCGAACGCCGCCCGCGAGCGGACTCCGGCGGTCGAGGCGCCCGCGACCCACTTCGACGCGGCGACCAAGCGGGCGGAGGAGCGGATGAAGTCGCTCCTCGCCGCGAGCGGCACCGAGAACCCCTACGCGATCGGCAAGGAGCTCGGCGACGAGATGACCGCGGCGAGCACGGTGGTGAAGAGCGGTCCGCGCCTCGAGCAGTCGCTCGCGACGATCGCCTCGCTCCGCGAGCGGTACGCGCGGATCCGGCTCTCCGACACCGGGATGTGGACCAACCAGACGCTCGCGCATGCCCGCGCGGTCGGCGACATGCTCGTCCTCGCCGAGGCGATCGCCCGGGGCGGCCTCGAGCGGAAGGAGTCGCGCGGCAGCCACTACCGCACCGACTTCACCGAGCGGAACGACGACAAGTTCCTCGCGACGACGGTCGCCGCCTACGACCCGACGACCGGCGGGTCGCGGATCACCTTCGAGCGGGTCGAGTGCCCGCTCGTCGAGCCACGCAAGCGGACCTACGGCAAGGTCGAGGGCGGCGCGACGGCGAAGGCGGTCGCGAGCCCCCACGCCTGAGCGAAGTCGCCCTCGCCCCCCGCGTCGCGCGGCGACCCACGGGCGTTCTCGCGCCGAGACCACGGAGCACGCGGAGGACGCGGTAGACGCGGTAGACGCGGAGGACGCGGGGGGACGCCGAAGTCGCGGAGGAGCAGGTCTCCACCTCTCCCGCGAGCCGCCACGCGACGAGTGGGAGAGGTCGCGTCGCGAACGCAGTTCGCGACGCGGGTGAGGGTGGTCCGACTCGCGACGATCCTCGTGACGCGCACGAATCGAGAGGTCCCGCCTTCCACGCCGTCGTGCTTCGGACCGCGCCGCACCGGACTTGTCGCGTCGCGAGGCGAAGGGGACGTCCGATCAACGCATCGTCTCGCGGGACTCGACCTCCGGTCCCGTCGTCTCCGCAGCCCCCGCCCGCGCGAGCGGCGCGAACAGCGTCGCCACGGCGAAGTTGAGCTGCATCGCCGCCATCACGAGGAGCGCGACCATCCACGCCTTCGAGGTTCCGGCGTCGCGCGGGGTGCGGGCATCACCGTCCCGCCGCCACGCGAGCGCCGCGAGGATCGCGAGGACAAGCAGCACCGTCGGATCGAAGTAGCGCTGGAAGAGCTGCTTGTTCGCGGCGTGCGCGACGAGGAACGCGGCGAGGGTCGCCGTGGCGACGAGCGCACCGCGAAGCCGTCCGTTGCCCGCGGCGAGCGAGACCAACTGCACGAGGAGCAGCACCCCGATCGCGCTTCCCGCCGCCAGCACGACCGAGACGCCGCCCGGCGCGGGCGCCTTCTCGACGAGCGTCCAGAGCCAGCCGCCGTTGCGACCATGCTCGAGTCCCGCGTCGGAGTTGCCTGCGATCAGGAACGCTGCCCAGCCGAAGCTCGCGACCACCGCGAACCACCTCGGCACGCGACCTCGATCGCCCCGACCGACGAGGATCGGCAGCCAGAGCGGCGCCGCATATGCCGCGAGGAGCGTGAGACCGTAGGGAACCGCGGCGGGCTGCACGCTGACCGCGTGATACTCCTGGAACGACGGCGGCGTGAGCCCGCCCCAGAGCCACGCGAAGCCTCCGACGACGAGGACCGCCGGAAGGCAGGCGAGCATCGTCCACCCGAGCAGGGTCGAACCGCCTCGTCCCCCCACGATGGCGGGAGTCGAGTCGTCCGAGCCTCTCCGACCCGTCCACCACCCGATGGCGCCCGCGACCGCGATCGGCGCGAGCACCCACAGATTGATCTGCCGCACCACGCACGCGGCGGCGGCGGCGAGCCCCCACCGCCCCAGCCTCGCCGGCGTCGCGGCGACGAGCGTCGCCCCCAGGATGGGACACGCGAGGAGCCACAGCGAGAGGTTGTCGGTCATCAGCCAGATCGCGTTGCCGAGGAGGTACGGGTTCAGGACGAGCGGCAGCGAGAGCAGCACGCCCTGCCACGCCGAGCCGCGCCAGGACCCGAGGCGCCAGGCGACCGTGGCGGCGAGCCCGATCGCCATGATCGAGCCGACAAGCTGCAGCGTGGTCTCTCCCGTCCCCACGACCTGCGCGGTCGCCGCGAGCACCAGATGAAAGCCGGGTCCGGTCGCGGAGGGGTAGTCGGCGAGGTCGCACGCGGGGAACTGCGCCGCGAACTCCCGCACCAGCGGAAGGTGGAATCGATCGTGGTCGTAGGACTTCTGGGGGAACTGATCGAGTCCACCCAGGATCCACGGAAAGGTCGCGAGCGCGACGACCGCCGCGACCAACGCCGCGGCGCGGAGTCCGGCGGCGTGCCCGGCGCCGACGAGGCTCGCGGCTGGCTTGGGAGGGATCGGGGTGATCGGCGGTCTCCGTGGCGTCTGGTCGGATGACCTATGGCGTATCGGGCGGATCGAGCGTCTGGGAACCGCCGAGGATCGCCCTCCCGTGCGTCGGCGCCGGAGTGCCGACTGGTCGAGGCGCCCGGCGAAGCATCCATCGGTTCGCGACCGCGAACGGAAGGAGAACCGCTCGACGCCGCCGCTACGATCCCACCCTCGACCCCGCCCCCCCGCCCCCCCGCCAAAGGAACCCCGATGGTCGCCCCCAAGAGTCCCGCCGCCGGTCGCCGCACCCTTCGCCTCGCGATCCGCCGGCAGGAGTCGCCCGGCGTTAAGTCGCGCTGGGAGCGATTCGAGGTCGAGGTCGAGCCGGGGTCGAACCTCATCAGCGTGCTGCAGGGGATCGCCGGACGCCCCACCACCGCCGCCGGCGAGAAGACCACGCCCGTCGCCTTCGACTGCGGTTGCCTCGAGGAGGTCTGCGGCTCCTGCACGATGGTGGTCAACGGCAAGGTGCGGCAGGCGTGTTCCTGCCTCGTCGACCAGTTCGTGGAGGGCGACGAGATCACCGTCGAGCCGATGACGAAGTTCCCCGTGGTCCGCGACCTCTGCGTCGACCGAAGCCGTCTCTTCGACGGGCTCAAGCGGGTCAAGGCGTGGGTGCCGCTCGACGGCACCTATCACCTCGGCGGCGGTCCGAAGGAGTCGCCCCAGGATCAGGAGACCCGCTACGCGCTCGCGACCTGCATGAGCTGCGGCTGCTGCCTCGAGGCATGCCCGCAGTACAAGGTCGAGCCCGACGCCACCACGTGGGCGAAGGAGTTCGTCGGCGCGGCGGTGATCAGCCAGGCGCGGCTCTTCAACATGCACGGCACCGGACAGGTCCTGAAGGGCGAGCGCCTCGAGGTCCTGAGCGGCCGCGGCGGCGTCAACGACTGCGGCAACGCCCAGAACTGCGTGCAGGTCTGCCCGAAGGAGATCCCGCTGACCGAGTCGATCGCGGCGGTCGGTCGGCAGGCGACGGTGCAGGCGGTGAAGCGGTTCTTCAGCGGGCGCTGAACGGTTCGTCGATAGGCTGGAACCGTGGGGGTCGCCGCACCTGCGGCGGCGTCCGCGTGGAGCGCCAGCCATGCGACCGATCGAGACCGTCCTCTTCCTCATCTCCTCGCCCTTGCTCGCCCAGTCGACGAGCCCGACGCCGCCGCCCGGTCGCGGCGTGATCGAGCAGGCGACGATGACCACCCTGCCGCGCGGCGGCGAGGACGTGCCGGCGAGCGCGTTCGTCGGCACCTGGTCCCTGAGCGACGAGCAGAACGACGTCTTCGACGTGGTGCTTGACGCCGACGGCAGCGCCCGGAGCAACTGGGCGAAGGGCACGCACGGCGCGGAGGGCGAGGGCGGTCGCTGGTCGCTCTACGGGCATGGCATCCGGATCGACTACGACGACGGCTGGATCGACATGATCCGCTTCGGTCCGGTCGGCTTCGAGCAGGTGAGCTACTCCCCCGAGACGCCGCTCGCGGGTCCTTGGTCGAACCACGGCAAGGCGGTGCGCCTCGAGGTCCCGCTCGCCGAGTGGGTCGGCGTCTACGGGCTGACCAACGTGACCGACGGGAAGCCGTTCGCGATCGCGCTTCAGTCCGACGGGCAGTCGTTCAAGACGATCAACGAGGACAAGCGGGGTCTCTGGTCGATCCGCGGCGAGGTCGCCGAGATCCGCTGGGCCGATGGCTGGCACGACGAGATCCGACGCAGCGCCGACGGCTCCCTCGAGCAGCGTTCGTGGAAGCCGGGGCAGCCGCGGAGCGAGCCGCCGATCGTCACGCCGGGCGCGACGCGGCTCCGCCGCGAGGCGCTGCCCGGGACCGACGCGATGACCAATCGGTCGCGTGCCTCGCTCCAGGTCGATCCCTCCACCTTCGCGGGCACCTGGAACCTCTCCGACGAGCACAACCACGGCTTCAACGTGGTGCTCTTCCCCGGCGGCGCGGCGAGGAGCACGTGGTCGGAGGGACCTCATGGCTCGCGAGGCGAGGGCGGTCGATGGCGTCCCTACGGCAACGGCGTGCGGATCGACTACGACTCCGGCTGGATCGACCTCCTCCGCTTCGGCGCGCGGGGATTCGACGAGCTTGCCTTCTCGCCGACCACGCCGATCGCGGGTCCCGCGTCGAGCCTCAGCCTCGCGGCGCGCACGAGCAAGGAGCTCGAGCCCTTCGTGGGCGTCTTCGAGCTGCGCGCCGAGGCGACCGGGAAGCCCTTCTGCATCGCGCTTCAGTCCGACGGGCTCGCGTTCAAGAACATCCCGGGGGAGCCGCCCAAGGGAACCTGGACGATCGAGGATGGCGTCGCGGTCGTCTCGTGGTCGAACGGCTGGGTCGACGAGATCCATCTGGAGCCCGATGGTCGCGTGAGCCAGCGAACCTGGCATCCCGGTCTCCCGCGGGCGACGAATCCTCCCTCGGCGACCGCCGGCGGACGCCGACTCAGGGACGGGATCCCTGGACCGCTGCGGCCTGCCGCACCGACTCCGCCTCCGGGATGAGCGCCTCGAGCTCCTCGGCGCGGCGGTCGGGATCGGGATGGGTCGAGAGGAACTCCGGCACGCGGTCGCCCTGCGACGCCATCCGCTTCCAGAGGCGCGGCGCCGCCTTCGGGTCGTAGCCCGCCTCCGCGGCGATGAAGATCCCCAGCTCGTCCGCCTCCGACTCGTGCCGCCGGCTGAAGGGAAGCCCCACGCTCACTCCGTACGCCTGCCAGATCAGCTGCTGCCCCTGCGGGTCGATCCCGCCGAGGGCAAGCTCGGCGACGACGGAGGCGACCATCGTCTGGCTCATCCGCTCGCCGCCGTGGCGGGCGATCGCGTGCGCGAGCTCATGCCCCATCACGATCGCGAGCTCGTCGTCGCCATCGACGAAGGCGAGGAGTCCCGTGTTCACCGCGCACTTCCCCCCCGGGAGCGCCCAGGCGTTGACGGTGGGATCGTCGATGACCACGAACTCCCACTCCATGCCCGCGCTGCTCGCCGGATACCGCCGCGCCGCCGCGGCGGTCAGGGCGTTGCCGACTCGGCGCACGCGATCGACGAGCGGTCCCGAGGTCAGGGTCTTCGGGTCCGCGAGCACCTCCGCGTAGGCATCGCGACCGAGCTCGACCTCCTGCTCGACGCTCAGCACGTTCAGCTGCTTGCGTCCGGTGCCCTCGACGGTGTGGCATCCGACCAGCGACGGCGTCGCCGCCGCGAGGAGAACGCCCGCCGCGCCCCATCCACCGAGAAGTCCAGATCGCCGCCCAGTTCGCCGCATGGTCATCGGGGGAAGCGTAACCCCGGGCTCCGTCGGAGTCCCCCCCTCGGACCGGATCGCCGCGAGGTCCCTCCGCCCCGACCCGCGATAGTCTTCCGCCCATGACCGGTGCCTGGGTGCTTGGGATCTCGCTCGCGGCGCTGCCGCTCCTCCTCCTGGTGATCGGGGCGATTCTCCAGAACCGCCTCGCGGCGGCGCTCCTCCGCGTCGAGGGAGCGTTCTCCGGGATCGACGTCCAGCTCAAGCGCCGACACGACCTGATCCCGAACCTCGTGGAGGCGGTGAAGGGCGCCATGGCGCACGAGCGGACGACGCTCGAGCGGGCGATCGAGGCACGCCGGCATGCCTCGGACTCGCTCCGCGTCGCGACCCCCACCGAGCCGGGCGATCTTCCGCGCCGCGAGGCGGAGCTCGACGGGCTCGTCGCGACGATCCTCGCTCGGGTCGAGGCGTATCCCGTCCTGAAGACCGCCGCCAACGTCCTGGCGCTGCAGGAGGAGCTCGTCACCAGCGAGAACCGCGTCGCCTTCGCGCGGCACGCCTACCACGACGCGGTGGTGCGCTACAACGTGCTGCTGCGGCAGGTGCCCTCGAACCTCGTGGCATCGCTCCTGCGCTACCGCGCGGCGGCGATGCTCGAGTGGGATCGCCCGACGATCGAGGCGGTGCCGTCGGCGTCGATCGCCGCGGCGGTCACCGCTCCGGAGCCGAGGGCATGAACTACTTCCGCGCGCAGGACGACGCCCGCCGGCGCACCGGTCGCCTGGTGATCCTCTTCGTGCTCGCGGTGATCGCCCTCGTCGCCGCGATCTATCTTCCGATCGCCGGCTACGCCTCCTCGCAGGGCGCGATTCCGTTCTGGAACCCGCCGCTCCTCGCGGCGATCGCCGGGGCGACCGTGCTGATCGTCGGGCTCGCGAGCCTCTTCAAGATCTCCCAGCTCGGTCAGGGCGGGCAGGTCGTGGCGGAGATGCTCGGCGGTCGGCGGATCGATCCGGCGACGCGCGACGCGGACGAGCGGCGGCTCCTCAACGTCGTCGAGGAGATGGCGATCGCCTCCGGCGTGCCGGTGCCGCCGGTCTACCTCGTCGAGGACGACTCGATCAACGCCTTCGCCGCGGGCTACGCCCCGCAGAGCGCGGTGATCGGCGTCACCCGCGGCTGCGTGCGGCGGCTCGACCGCGCCCAGCTGCAGGGAGTCATGGCGCACGAGTTCAGCCACGTCCTGAACGGCGACATGCGCCTCAACATCCGCCTGACCGGCGTGATCTTCGGCATCCTCGTGATCGGGCTCATCGGCTGGACGTGCGTCCGCCATGTCGGACCGATGCTCGCCCGCTCGAGCGGTCGCGGCCGCAAGAACGACGGCGCCGCGGTCGGGCTCGGCATCATCGCGTTCGGGCTCCTCCTGATGGTCGTCGGCGGGCTCGGCACCTTCTTCGGTCGGCTGATCCAGGCGGCGGTGAGCCGCCAGCGGGAGTTCCTCGCGGACGCGAGCGCCGTCCAGTTCACGCGGAACCCCGCGGGCATCGCGGGCGCCCTCCGCGCGATCGGCGGGCTGCCGCCGACGGGCGCCTGGAGCCCCCACGTCTCCGAGTTCGGGCACATCTTCTTCTCGCAGGCGTTCGCGGCGATGCTCGCGACGCATCCCCCGATCAAGGAGCGGATCGCCCGCATCGAGGGGATCGACGCCTCCGCGCTCGGCTCGTCCCCGTCGCCTGCGGCGGGCACCTCGACCGCGGCGGGCGTCCCCGCCTCCGGACTCGCTGACGGCGCCCCCCGCTCGATCCCCCGCGGGGAGGTCGAGCGGTCGGTCGCCCGCATCGGCGATCCGGATCCGACGATCATCGCCCGCGCGGGCGCGATCGCCGCCTCCATCCCGCCGATCGTGCGGGAGGCGTGCGGGCAGCCGCTCGAGGCTCGCGCGGTGATCGCGGCGCTCCTCCGCGCGCAGGATCCGGCGGTGCGGGAGGCGCAAGCCCACGCCCTCGTCGGGGATCCCGACCTCGTGCGGGCGACCCGCCGCATCGCCTCCGCGGTCGCGCTCCTGCCTCCGACCGCGGCGCTCGCGGTGATCGACCTCGCGGTGCCGGCGCTCAGCGAGCTCTCGCCGAGCCAGTACCGCGACTTCCGCGACCGCGTGACGGCGATGATCCTCGCCGACCGCGCGGTGAGCGCCTTCGAGTGGGTGGTGCGGACGGTGCTTCGTCGGCACGTCGAGCCGCGCTTCCTGCCGCCCGCCCGCAGCCTCCACCGCGACCGGCTCGAGGTCCACCGCGAGTCGGTGCTCGCGGTCCTCGCGGTCCTCGCGTGGGCCGGACACGGCGACGCCGGGCTCGCTCGACGGGCGTTCGACGCGGCGGTCGCCTCGCTCGGCTGGTCGGCGGTCGGTCTCCTCGATCGCGAGCGGTGCACGCTCGACCTGCTCGACGCCTCGCTCCGGAGGCTGGAGTCGCTCCGGATGGACGACCGGCGTCGGCTGCTCGACGCCTGCGTGGAGTCGATCGCCGAGGATGGAATGACGACCGTGCTCGAGGCGCAGCTCCTCCGCGCGGTCGGCGACTCGATCGACTGCCCGGTGCCGCCGATCGCGGCGTGAGCGACGCCGCGGCTACGCCCGCTCCGCGTCGCTCGCCGGACTCAGTTCCCAGATGGCCGCCGCGATGCCGTTCACGCTCGAGCCGTTGAGCATCGTCGTCTTCGCCAGCTCGAGGAACGCCTGCGGGAAGTTCTCGGGCGGTCGGCTCCGCTCGTCGAGCAGGGAAAGGTGCTTCTCGGAGAGACGGACCTCGAGCGCGTCGAGCACGTCAAGCAGCTGCGCCTCGGTCCTCGCGCCGAGGATCGGCGACGTGCAGCCGGGCTGCGCGTCAAGCCACGCGATCGCGACCTGCGGCACGGTGCAGCCGATCTCGTCGGCGATCGCCTGCATGGCGTCGAGCAGGACGTAGGTCCGCTCGGTGAGGAACTTGCTGTCGTCGCGGACCCGCGTGACCGCGTCGGTCTTGCGACCCTCGCGGGTGAACTTGCCGGTGAGGACGCCCCCGCGAAGCGGGCTCCACGGGCAGACCCCCATGCCGAGATGTCGCGCCATCGGCACGAGCTCGTGCTCGACGGTCCGCTGCAGCAGGCTCCATTCGATCTGGATCGCCGCGAGCGGCGCCCATCCTCGGAACGTGGCGATCGCCTGAGCCTGCGCGCAGATCCACGCCGGATGATCGCTGAAGCCGACATAGCGCACCTTGCCCTGCGCGACGAGCAGGTCGAGCGACCGCATCAACTCCTCGATCGGCGTGAAGCGATCCCAGAAGTGGACCCAACACAGGTCGATGCGGTCGGTCTGCAGGCGGCGAAGGCTCGCCTCGACCGCCCGCAGGATCGCCACGCGTCCCGAGCCGCCGGCGTTCGGGTCGCCGCGATGCATGCTGCCGCCGAACTTGGTCGCGATCACCGTGCGGTCGCGGCGCGACTCGCCGCCTGCCGCGAACCACTCCCCGATGATCCGCTCGGAGTGCCCCTTGGTGTAGATGTTCGCGGCATCGATGAAGTTGCCGCCCCGGTCGGCGTAGAGGTCGAGCTGCCGCAGGCTGCCCGCCTCGTCGGCGCCGAAGCCCCACTGCTCGCCGAAGGTCATGGCGCCGAGGCAGAGGGGACTGACGCGAAGCCCCGAGGCGCCGAGCGTGCGGTAGTGGTCAAGCGGCATGGATCGTCTCCGAGGAAGCGACGCATCCTACGGAGACGGCACGCGGACCCGACGTCGTGGGTTCGGGACCGCATCCCTCGTCGAGCGACGACCGCGATCCCCGGCGGGATGCCGGGCGGTCGCCGAGTCGAACGCCCGCCGCGAGTCGCGATCACGCCCGCTTCGGCCAGCCCTCGTCGCCGGGCAGGCTGTGGTACCGACCGGTCCCGAGATGGACGAGGACCGCCTCGCCGTCGATGACCTCGTGGATCACCTCGCCTTCGGAAGTCATGCGACGCTCCAGTCGCGCGGCAGGAGCATCGCCTCCAGCGCCGGCGGGAGCGGCGGCGCCTTGGCGAGGAGGGAGGTCAGCGGCGCCGTCGAGTGGGTCTGCCAGAAGAGGTCCGGACCACCCGCCGGATCGACCCCGAGCGCAGCGCCGAGCGCCTTGCCGGTGTAGGTCGGCTCGAGCCGGAGCCCGAGCTCGCCGCCCCGCTCGATCGCGCGACGGCTCGCGCTCGTGACCTCGCCGTAGCCCCCGCCGAGCGAGGCGTCGTCGAGGTCGATCGCAAGGTCGCTCGAGGTGATCGACCGCAGTCCGAGCAGGTCGAGCACCGCGTCGCCGAGCGCGGCGATCTCCTCCCGGGCAAGCCACTCGATGGGGACGACCCGCACCGCGACGACCCGGGTGCGGAGCCCGCCGAGACGAAACCCGATCGCGGCGCCGAGGATGGTCCCCGCGGTCCCGACCGGCATGAACGCGCGGCGGGGCTCGGGGAGGAGTCCCTGCGCGACCTGCTCGGCAAGCTCGAGTCCCGCGAGGACCCAGCCGAGGGTGCCACGCGGGCTCGAGCCTCCCGCGGGCAGGAAGGTGTCCTGCCCGGCGAGCGCCCTTGCCCGGGCGATCGCCCGCGAGTAGTCCGCCTCCCCGTGGAGCCTCGCGAGCGCCGTCGCCGCCCGCAGCACCTCGCGGGCGTGCCGCGTCTCGGGTCGGGGAAACGCCGTCGCCTCGACCTGATGCCCGCGACGCGAGCCGAGCACCGCCGTCGCGAGGACGTGATGGCTTCCCGCGGCGCCGATCGAGACCACCCGCTCGGTCGCCCCGTGCAGCAGGAACTCGAGCTTGCGGACCTTGTTGCCGCCATAGTCGGGATGGATCGAGCCCTCGTCCTTGATCCAGAGGTCGCGCCGCAGCGCCGAGAGGTCGCGGATCGGGGTCGGACCCACCGCGAGGCGCTCGCGGCGGTCGAGGATCTCGTGTCGGAATCGCGGCGGCATCGTCCTTCTCGCGCGGTCGAGGCGGTCAGGGCGCCGCGGACCTGGGGATCCCGGGATTGCTGGGGATGCTGGGGATCCGGGGAATCCGGGGGACGATGTCGGTCTGCAGCGCCGGATCGCACGCCGGAATCACCGCCTCCGGCACGCCGAGCTCGCGGCGCACGAGGTTCGTGCCCGCGGCGAGGGCGACCGTCTTGAAGAACGCGATGTCGCGGTTGCACCCCTGCCGACCGAAGCCGCAGTCGGTCGAGACGATGAGCTGCGCCGGATCCACGTGCTCGAGCGCCCTGCGCACGCGTGCGGCGACCTCCTCCGGACGATCGACCTGCAGCGTCCGGTGGCTCACCACGCCGACCGCGACCTTCTTCGGCAGCCGCCCCTTCATCGCCCCGAAGAGCTCGATCTCGCGGAAGTTCCGGTCGGTCATCTCGACGGTCCACACGTCGCCCTTCAAGGCGTGGAGGTAGAGCTCGAAGGACGCGCGGTAGGAGTCGTTCTCGATCACCCGCTGCATGTTGGGATTGCCCCAGCAGGTGTGGATCCAGAGCTCGCAGTCCTCGAGACCCTCGACCTCGCGGTTGAACGCGTCGACCATGAACCGGACCTCGCTCGACTCGGCGCCGTAGGTGTTCGCCCAGAAGTGGAGCGTCGGCTCCTCGATCTGGATCAGCCGGCAGCCCGCGTCGCGGAGCGCCTTCAGCTCGGTGTTCATGGCGACCGCCATGTCCCAGATGACCTGTCGATGGTCGCCGTACTTCGAGGTGTGGATGTCGAGGAAGAGCCCCATCACCTGCGAGCAGCAGGTGCCGAACTTCACCGGTCGCGAGGCGCGGACCTGCGACATCCGCCAGATCTTCGCGTAGTCGAGGGGGCGATGCTCGATGCGGTCCACCACGCGAGGCCAGCGCCAGCCGGTGTAGATCTCGTTGAGGAGCGTGCCGGGCGGATAGCGGAGCCACGGCGAGCGGGTCTCCTCCGACTGGAGATGATCGCCCTCGAAGCCCCTCCATCGCTGGAGCGGGTAGTGGTGCCACGAGCGACCCGCCATGTCGTCGTCGCAGTGAAGGTCGCCGTGGGTGACGAGGTCGATCCCCGCCCGCTCCTCGTCGGCGATCACCACCGAGAGCGCATCGCCGAAGCGCTCGCGATGGCGGACGTCCATCATGCAGGTGTCGAGCGAACGCCCCTGCATGCTCATGTCGAACCAACGAGGGCGAGGCCACGATCCGGTGATCGTCGTGGGAAGGACGCGGTCCTTGGTGGCGGTCAGCATGGCGCGGAGGGTAGTGCCGGCCGCCGAAGGCGTCGGGAGGTCGAGGAGGTCAGACGAGGTCCTCGAGGACGGTGTTCGCGAGGAGGGTCCCGCGCGGGGTGAGCCGCACGCGCCCGGCGACCTCCTCGAGGCGACCGTCGGCGGTCGCGGCGGCGATCGCCCGCCGCCGCGAGCCGGCGTCGTCATGCCGCGCGAGCCTCGACTCGAGCCACGCCGCGTCGATCCCCTCGACGAGGCGAAGCCCGAGCATCAGCTCCTCCCCGAACGTGCCCGAGGCGTCGAGCTGCTCCCACTCCGCGAGCGCCGGCGTGCCGGAGGTCTCGAGCCACTCCCCGAGCCGCGGCACCACCTTGAAGCGGAGCCCCGCGAGGTGACCGCTCGCGCTCGGACCGAAGGCGAGCCAGGAGGCGTTCCGCCAGTAGAGGAGGTTGTGGCGGCAGGCGAGCCCCGGTCGCGACCAGTTGCTGATCTCGTACCGCTCGTAGCCCGCGGTCGCGAGCCGCCCGCACGCCGCCTCGTACATCGCCGCCTCGAGATCCTCCTCGATCGCCGCGACCTCGCCGCGGTCGCGGCGGACCGCGAGCGGCGTGTTCGGCTCGTAGGTGAGCCCGTACGCCGAGAGGTGGGTGGGGGCGAGGGCGAGCGCCGCGTCGAGGTCGTGGCGCCAGTCCTCGAGCGTCGAGCCGGGCACCGCGAAGATGAGGTCGAGGTTGAGGTTCGAGATCCCCGCCCCGCGAAGCGCCGCGAGCGCCCTCCCGACCGACTCGATCGGGTGCTCCCGCTCGAGCGCCCGAAGAAGCCGCGGCGTGAAGCTCTGCGCGCCGAGGCTCACGCGGTTGACTCCGCCCTCGACGAGGGTCGCCGCGACCTCCTCGTCGACGGTCTCCGGATTCGCCTCGACCGTCCACTCGAGCCGCCCGGACGGGGCGAGCGGCAGCCATCGACGGACGGACCGGAGCATGCGCCGCAGGAGCGGCACCCGCAGCAAGGTCGGCGTGCCGCCTCCGATGAAGACCGTCTCGATCTCGACCGCGCCTGGCTCGAGGCGCTCCGAGACCGCGGCGAGCTCCTCCTCGAGCCGCGCGACGAACGCCTCCTGACGATCCTCCCCCTCGCGCTCGACGAGCGAGTAGAAGTCGCAGTAGTGGCACTTGTGCCGGCAGAAGGGCACGTGCAGGTAGGCGCCGCGAGGGCTCGGGAAGGGCGCCCTGAGCACGTCTGCGAGCGAGCATCGGGCGCCGATCGCGGTCTCGGAGGCAAGCGGCAAGCGGACGAGTCGGGGATCGCTCACGGGGCGGACGATAGGTCGGGCGGGCGGCGGCGTCGGAGTGACTCGCTCGGGCGGAGCCTCCGGTCGGATCGCGGTTCGTCGCGCCACGACCACCTTGGGACGACTTCTTAGAATCCCCCCCTTCGCCCGCGGTCGTCGCGGGCCTCCGCAGGTCCTGGCGACTCCCTCGTGCACACCGCCCTTCCCTCCGATGCAGGCTCCCGCAACACCGCGGTCGTGGGGCTCCAGTGGGGCGACGAGGGCAAGGGCAAGATCGTCG
>Ga0194118_10002408_pt1 | contig 23786 bp, 23 predicted proteins | sample TA2MahsurfametaG_2_FD_148662 | JGI IMG/M metagenome (GOLD analysis project Ga0194118, IMG submission 148662) | Freshwater microbial communities from Lake Tanganyika, Tanzania - TA2015013 Mahale N5 surface | ecosystem: Environmental > Aquatic > Freshwater > Lake | place: Tanzania: Lake...
GGGGGATCCGCGAGGTGGAGGTTGCCTTGGGTGATGGGATCAAGAAGCCAAGCGTGAGGGAGGCGCGAATTAAAAGCCAGGTGCGAAAGTTCCTTGTGGCCAACCGCACGATCCGAAAGGGAGAGACATTTACCTCCGCCAACCTGAGCCTGAAAAGATCCGGGGGCGGTATTCCGGCCGGGAAGTGGGACTTTTATTTGGGAAGAAAGGCACGGCGTAGCTACCGGCCGGACGACGTGATTCGCTGATGATCCGAAAAATCTGCGTGGTGACGGGGGGTCGGGCCGACTATGGCCTTTTGCGGCTGTTGATGCGGGAGATCAGAAAGAACCGGCAATTCAAGCTGCAGGTGATTGCCACCGGATCCCATTTTCTTCCCAAGTTCGGATCCACCTACCGGGAGATTTTGAAAGACGGCTTCAAGATAAGTGCCCGGGCGGACATGAAAAAGCCCGGCGATTCGGCCGTGAGCCTTGGGGAGTCCATGGGCCTTGTGGTAAAAGGCATTTCCCTGGCCTTGGCAAAGCTGCGGCCCGATCTCCTCGTGCTCCTTGGAGATAGACACGAAATTCTGGCTGCTGCGGCTGCAGCCACTCTGGCGGGTGTGCCTATTGCGCATCTGCACGGGGGCGAACTGACGGTGGGCGCCTACGACGATGCTTTCCGACATGCCATCACCAAGATGTCCCACCTGCATTTTGTCGCTACATCGGTCTATCGAAAAAGAGTTATCCAGATGGGAGAACAACCGTCATCGGTATTTACGGTTGGAGCATTGGGTGTTGAAAATGTATTTACCACAAAATACATTCCCCGCACCCAGTTGGAGAAAAAATTAAATTTTCGATTTCAAAAAAAGAATGTTCTCGTTACCTTTCATCCCGTTACCGTTGAACCAGGGTGTGCCGCCCGGCAAACCGATGATCTCCTTCAAGCCTTAAAAAATTTTCCTCAAATAGGAATAATTTTTTCCATGCCTGGTGCTGATAAAGAAGCTTGGATTATTTGGAATAAAATCCGATCTTTCGTAGAAAAAACCCCTCATACAAAAGCTTTTCGCTCCTTAGGTTCGCAGGTGTATTTATCCCTAATGAAGCAGGTCGATGCGGTCATTGGTAATTCATCAAGTGGAATTCCAGCACTTAAAAAACCCTCCATTGATATTGGTAACCGGCAACAGGGGCGCATCTACGCAAGCAGTATAATTCGATGCAGGCACAAAAAAAAATTAATTTGCAGTTCCATCAAGATTGCTTTTTCAGCCAAATTCCAAAAAAAATGTAAAAAAACAAAAAATCTCTACGGCTCGTCAAGTGTTGCAAAAAAAATTATAACAATTATTAAAAATAAAAAATTTCCCCGTTCCACCAAAAAGTCTTTTTATGAGAAATAAAAAACTTCTCAAAAGCCCCGAAAATACAGCTAAAACAGTCTCGAACTTAAGTATTAAAGAATGATAAAATATTTTAATCTAGAGAGCCTAAGACCATGCCTTGTAGACGAAACCTTTACGATAAAAGAAACAATGAAGGCTATTGACAAAGGCGCAGTTCAAATTGCACTGTGTGAACGACAAAAAAAAATAATCGGCGTCCTGACTGATGGAGATTTAAGAAGAGCCTTAATTTCGGGTTCTAACCTTGATTCTAAAATAAAAGACCTTTTAAACAAAAAACCACGATTTTGTGCAAATACTGCTTCCACATGGCGAGTGGAGCGTCAAATGAGAATTCAAAACATAAAGCACTTACCCGCGGTAAACAAAAATAATCATCTTGTAGGGTTATTTTTATCCACTCCCTCCTATTGCTTGGAAAAGGAGACAGCATTCGTAATTATGGCTGGGGGTAAAGGAAAACGATTAAAACCCTTAACGAATAAAAAACCGAAAGCCCTGATTGAGTATAAAGGCAAACCTCTCATAATTAATATTTTAGAAAAGGCAAAATCAGAAGGTTTTGAGTCTTTTTGGTTGTTACTAAATCATCAAGCCGGACAAATAAAAAACTTTTTTATGCAGAAAAAAAGTCAAAATATAAACTTTATAGTTGAAAAAAGACCCCTGGGAACTGCTGGAGGCCTTGCCCTGGTCGCTGAAAAAATCGACAGTGAATACTTGTTAGTAACCAATACAGACGTCATCACTTCTGCATCATATTCAAAAATAGTTGAATATATCAATGAGACAAAAGCAGACGTAGTCCTTGGAGTTCACGAGCACGAATTGAAAAATGAATTCGGCAACGTCCATTTAAAAAACAATTCAGTTTTACAAGTGAAAGAAAAAGAAAAAAAATCATGCATTGTAAACTCAGGAATTTACGCCATTAAAAAAGAAGTTTTGCGGCACATAAGAAAAAACAAAATGCTAGATATGCCAAGCTTTATTAACGAATTGATAAAAGAAAAGTACAACGTCAAAGCCTATTTTATTCATGAATTGTGGAAGGATGTCGGAACGAAATCCGCACTTTTTGAAAATTCAAAATGAATTTAGTTTATCCATCTCAAGATTGTTTATTGCTGCAAAACCTTTTACCCGATTTAAACTTAAAACCTTGTTTGTTTGAACTTAGTACAAAAAAACTTTATGATAAAATTTTATACGTTGGTCTTGGAAAAACCCTTTTTTGCAAGGTCAAAGCAGAAAAGCATTTATGTAAACATTCAAAAAACAATATCTTTTCAATGGAAGACAACAATATACATCTTTGGCAAATTGAAGATAGCATACCAAATGCAAAAGTATTTCTTTTTCAAAATGGCTGGCGTGATAATGTATTTTTTAAAAAATTTGCAAAGTACAAACAAAACATTATTAAAGTAAGCAAATATTTTGCTCAAGGACATGCCTTAAAAAACAATTTCAACATTCAAAACAGACAAAAAATAATAGTTTCCGGAAACATTAAAAACAATTATTTTGATACGCTTAAACAAAACAAAAAAAGCATTTTATTTATTTCGCAGTTTTTCCCTCAAAAAAAGATCCCCCTTGATCAACAGGCATATTCCAATGATGATTTTTTTTACAAAGTAGATAGACTGGTTCTTTCTACTTGTATGGCATTCGCCAAGCATGTTCAAGCAGAATTATTTATTTTGGGCCGGCCAAGCGGAATTGCTAAATTCGAGATTCTAGAGGAAAAATATTACAACAAAATCGCACCGAATGTTAAAGTTGTTAGGCGTAATGATGAATCTTTTTGTTATACGGAAATTGGTAAACACGAACTTATAGTTTCTGTTGACTCCAATTTAGCTTACGAAGCTGCTTCCAAAGGTATTAAAACATGTTTTTTCCCACTCCGCTCAAGCCTGTTAAACCTTTCAGATCGTAAATTTGGATTTCCTCAACCATTTCCCGAAACTGGGTTTTGCTGGTCTAACCGGTTCGACATTAACAAAATCATGAAAATTCTTTCAGACAACTTTAACAGCACAAAAGAAAGTTACTCAAAAAGATTGAAAGAGATAAAATTCTCAGATGTAATAATTTACGACCCTGCTAACTCAATAATCAAGGAGGAGCTATGCAACATAAAATAATAGCGGAACAAGCAGATCAGCATCAGTCAAAAGAAGTGGCTATCTACAATCAAGAAGGAGCATGTATTTTAAAAAAGATTTTGAAGCCCCAAATTCTTGAGAAGGCCCGATCTGAAATTGAGCATATTGTCGGATGTTTAACAGGTAAAAGGCTTAATATTTCGCAAAACGGAACCGAGTTTTCTGAAAAAATAACCGAGTTGCTTTTTGCAGAAATAAGCAAAGATCCAAACAAAAGAGGTGTTTTATATTCTTATATACAAAAAATTCCCGGCCTTTTTCAAGTAGCTGGAAACGATAATTTGTTAGCTTTTTCAAAAAATGTAGGAATCTGCCATCCCTCAGTGAAGGAAGCTAAGGTTCAAATGTTTCTGCCATGGGAAAAAATGTTTTTTCAAGATTGTCACCAGGATATAAATTCTCTTGGTTCTTCAAGGAGCGTGACATTTTGGATTCCGATGCAAAATCTTTTTGAGCACACCGCAGTTCGATACTGGGTCGGGTCCCACAACGAGGGCCCTGTGGTGCACGAGGTGGCCAAAGAAGATCCGGTTGAAGGAATATTTTTAGAGAGGGTGCCCTTCAATATCCAAGCCAAATATCCTGTTATAAAAACAGGGACTGCCGAACCAGGTGATGTAATTGCAATCAATCGTCTGACCTTCCATCAGTCCCCAGATTTTGCAAAACAATTGTTTTCACGGTGGTCATTTGTAATTCGCTACGATGATTTGGAAACAGAGTTTTTTAGTGAAAATGAAACCAAATACGAATCCTTCACTCCCTATCCTTCGTCAAAACAAAGCATCATATTGCAAAGTATAAAAGAAAAGTTGAAACAAAAACCAAACCCAAATTGGAGATTAGAAAAAAACCATGCAAACTAGTAGGCGAACAGAAGACGAATTAATCTACAATAAGGCGCTTTATATAAAGGAGCCAAAAGAAATATTTAAAAAAATAATTAAATTAAGTAAAAGAAAAACCCCTTATAAAAAAATTCTTGATATTGGTTGTGCAAACGGAGCTTTTCTCCATTTTATCAAATCTAAGTATCCAAACGCAACGCTGCACGGCTGGGACATATCAAAAAAACTTCTAAGAAATGCACGAAAAAATATCAAGGAGGGATGTTTCTTAAAAAAAGATGTAAGCCGTCCTATTTCCAAAATAGACAAATTTGACCTCATAGTAAGCACTGGTGTTACCGGTTGTTTTCAAAAAATTGAGCCATTTTTACAAAATATAGCACGCAGTCTAAAAGCAGGAGGAAAAGCCTTTATTGCCGGTAATTTCAATGAATATCCATTACGCGTGTTTATTTCTTATAATGATATAACCAAACACTTAAAAAATCATAAAGAGGAAGGATGGAATATATTTTGCGTTCAAGAAGTATTTAAAGCTTTAAAAAAAATACAAAACTTAAAAATAAAATTTCATAATTTCGAAATGCCATTCGACCTAAAAAAGAAAAAAAATGATTACGCACGAACATGGACAATAAAAATAAAAAACAAGAGGCAGACGACAAATGGTCTATGCGTAATTTGGCCTCACAAAATACTAGAAATAAATAAACAAGATGCATGAAATCAAATCTACTGAACTATCTAAGAAAAAAAATTACAAAAAGTAAAAATAAAATTGCATTTGCTGCGCATATCTTGCTCATGTTTGATTTTGTTTTGTATCAGGGGTACAAATACTTCAACAAAAAAAATCTTTTCTATTTCTTAAAACAGTACATATATTATTATTTTGATATAACAAATCGTGAAAAATTATATACTAGAAAAAAACCCGTAAAAAGAAATGCAAAAATTATATTTTCTAAAATCTGGCCAAAATACGGAAGCGCAGATTTTAATAATCTTGTTGCTTATCAGAAAAATAGAATCTTAAAAAACTTTCGCTCGGCCTTTTTTAAGGGCAAGGAAGTAGCTGATATTGGTTGTGGCAACGGTGCTCTAATGATTGCGATTTCTAAATATATAAAGCGTGGATTCTTGTTCGATGTAAATTGTAATTATAAAAAGTATTTAAAAAAATATAAGAATCTACATATGGTAAAATCTTTTGGTTTAATTCCAAAAGTTGATCTAGCAGTATGCAATGGGGTAATACACCACCTTAATCCTCAAGAACAAAAAACTCTTTTGATAAGAATAAATGCCCTGCTGAAAAATCAAGGCTACATGTTAATTACAGTCGCAGCAAAATCACCATTTCTAAATAATATTCAGACAATTCTTCAAAAAAGTTTGTGCAAAGAATCCTTAGAATCAATTCTTTCATATGTTGAAAATCTAAAAATTAGCAGGGGAAAAAAAACTTTTCTTATGGATACTCTGATGGCAAGGTATTATTATTTTACTAGATCCAATCTTTTAAAGCTCTTAAAAGAAAATAAATTCCGATTTATCAGAAGATTAAGAGGCGGGTCCCTTCATAGCCATGATTCTTTGTCAAATTCAGCTAATCCAATCAGAAAGTTAATTATTGGAGACGGAGATTATAGATTTCTTGTACAAAAAAATGATTAAAAGTATTAACACCAAGGTGATTTGGGGGAACGTTCATTCGCTTTTTCAGAATTTACTAAAATGTAGTGCTTTAGTTTTAATCGATGATTCTTGTGCTAAATTAAAAAATTTTAAATTTTTGGCAAATTTAAAAAGAAAAAAACAACTAAATCTTGTGTTTGTAAATATAACTGAAGAGCCAACTTACCGATACCTTGAAGAAATATTCCAATTAGTAAAGAAAAAGAGGCCTGACCTTATTGTAGGAATTGGGGGTGGCAGCCTACTAGATTATACCAAAGGAATTTCGATCTTATTTAACAATAAACTGCCAGCTTTGTCCTACAGAGGTTCTGATTTAGTCAAAACGCCTGGTATTCCTTGCATTTTAGTGCCTTCTTTAGCTGGATCGGGTGCCGAAGTAACTTCCACAGCTTCGTTTACCGACTCAAATGCAAACATCAAATTAGGTATTAATGGCAAGTTTGTGTCGGCTTCAATGGTCTTCTACGATCCCAAAATCTACCAAAATGCGCCCGAAGCACTTAAAATAAAAGGAATCTGGGACTCCCTAGTCCACCTGATTGAAGCTGTGACCTCTAAAACAGCAAATTTACTTTCCTTAAATCTCGCGCAGGAGGCCTTAAGGGATTTAGTGAAAGCAGCAAACGTAAAAAATAACAGTATTTTAAAATCCAAATTGAATCTTAAGGGATCAGCAAAAGCAGCCTTTGCAATGATGGTCGCAGGTGGAGGGATATCAAGTGGTTTATCTTATCCTTTAGGCATATACTCAAAAATTCCGCATGCAGAGGCTGGTGGCAGGATCCTGCCGAACGTAATTGAGGCCCATATAAAAAAAGGTTATTTCGCAGGGTATTTATTTTTATTGCAAGCATTCACAAAAAAAATTCCTTCTTCTAAAAAACAAGGGGCGAAACGCTTTTTAAAAAATCTCAAAACAGTCTTTTATAACAATGTTAAAACCAATCAAAGTCGCTACGAAATTGACAGACAAAAAGGCAAATTCTTGGTTTCAGAATTTCTAAAAACAAGAAAGCAAAATTATCAGAACGACCCCGTTTCTTTTTCAGAGAAAGAAATTTTGAGAATTTTAATGAGGTCATTTTAAATGCCGGGCTACGAGCTCATTGGTAAAGAAGAGCAGAGAGCTCTCAATCAAATATTCACAGAGAGCAATGGGTGCTTATTTGCGCATGGATTTCAAAAAATACGGAACAATAAGTATCAAGTGCGGTCTTTTGAAAAAGAAATATGTGAAAAACTAAAAGTCTCCAACGCTTTAGCCGTATCATCAGGAACTATGGCTCAGTTTGTTGCCATGAAAGTCATGGGTTGCAAAGAAGGAGACGAAGTCATCACCCAGGCTTTTACATTTGTGGCAACCATTGAAGTAATTTTGGCATTAGGGTGCCAACCGGTGTTAACGGAATGCGATTCATCATTAAATATGGATCCAATCGATCTCGAAAAAAAAATTACTAAAAAAACAAAATTGATTATTCCCGTTCACATGCTAGGGCAAGCTGCGAACTTAGATGCAATCCTTGCGATCGGGAAAAAATACGGGATCCCGGTCATGGAGGATGCTTGTGAAGCCATGGGCGGTCAGTACGATGGCCGCTATCTTGGCACAATCGGGGACTGTGGCATATTTAGTCTGGACTTTGCCAAAACCATAACCACAGGCGAAGGTGGCCTGATTTTATTCAAAAACCAATCGCTGGGGCAACAAGCCAGAGAATTCCACGATCATGGGCATAAAAACTTGAAAGGGATTCCCCGCGGTCTAGATGCGCGGAGATTTCCCGGCTTAAATTTTCGCATGACGGAAATGCAGGGTGCCGTTGGCCGAGCCCAGTTAAGGAAGTTGGATTCCATTTTATTTGCACAGAAACGAAATAAATGGAAACTCCTAAGCGGTCTAAAAAAGTATTTTCCTTTCGTAAAAACAAGACTGTACCATGATAAGAAAGGTGACTGCTGCGACACATTAATCTTAGACCTAGAGAATCGAAGCGCGGCGGGCAGGTTTGTCAAAATGTTCACATCCCAAGGATTTTCTACAAAAAATATTCCGGATGCTTTAAAGTGGCATTTCGCAAGAAAATTTTCAAATATGTTTATGGGAACAAAATATGAATTCACCTACCACAAAAAATGGAATTTAACAAATGATTTACTAAAAAGATCAGTGGCAATTCCTATTTCATGCCGATGGCAAAATAATGACATAAAAAAAATAACCAATGCTGTAATCAAGTCTTTAAAGGCAGCAAATTCGTGATTTTGTTATCTATTTTGTGGGCTGTCCCATCCACTGTCGCATTATATAAAAATGGGAAAATAATCTCTTGTATAAGTGAAGAAAGGCTTTCTCGGGTAAAAAATGATGATCGATATCCGAAAAAGGCCATTGATGCAATTTTACACAGCAACTTATTAACTCCGGATGATCTGAACATGATACTTGTTGCTGGCAAGCATTGGAATATCCATTATATGCTAACCCGTAAGTATTCGACATTTTCAATTGCTGATCGGTATAAAGAAGAAGAGGAGTACTGGAAACCTACCATCCTGCGAAAAAAACGAGTCGATTATTTAAAGATATTTTCGGATAAAATTGATTTACAGCAATATCCCGGTTCAAGATTTTGGAAAAAAATCTTAACAAGTCTTCGCAGAAGAAAAATTGGGAGGTCGCAAAAAGATTATCAAAACTTAACCAGGGCGATTATTGCAAACCACCTAAAAGTTAATCCCAAAAAAATACGATTTATGGACCATCACACATGCCATGCCGCATTCGCTTACTACGCGACACCTTGCCCTAGCAACAAAGTGCTTGTATGCACAGGGGATGCATGGGGGGATCATTGCAATGCTACAATCAATGTCGCAATTAAAGGTGAGATTTATCGAAAAAAAACCATTAAAAATTTTCTCGTACCAAGATTATACCGCTCGATAACCCTTTTGCTTGGCATGAAACCTGATGAGCATGAGTATAAATTAATGGGTCTTGCGGGGTACGGCCGCAAAGAATTTTACCAAACGGAGTTAGCTGTGTTTCGCTCGCTTCAAAAAACAAAAAATGACTATTTCCAATTCATAAAAAAACCAAAAGATCTTTTTTGGAGTATCAAAAAAAAGCTGAAACATTCAAGATTTGACAATATTGCCTCCGCCCTACAGGCCTACAGCGAAGAAACAATAGAAAATTGGATTCATAACTGTCTTAAAAAATTCCACTGCACTTCTTTTGCTTTTGGGGGTGGTGCAGCCATGAATATGAAGGCCATGCTAAAAGTATCCGAAAATAAATTATGTAAAAAAATCTTCATTGGACCTAGTCCAGCTGACGAATCTTTAGCGATCGGGGCGTGTTTTGCCTATGCAGCAAAAAAATTAAAACTGGCTCAAATTTCACCCAAAGAATTTATACAGCCACTGAAAAATGCATATTTAGGTTTTGATATATCGGATAACGGCATAAAAAAAGTAATAAAAAAAGCAAAATCATTAAAAAATATTAAGATCCAAAATTATCAGGATAATTTTGTTGCGGATCATTTATTTCAAGGAAAAATTATAGGTAGGTGCGTCGGTCGAAGCGAGTTCGGTGCTCGATCCTTAGGAAATCGGGCTATTTTGGCAGACCCTTCAAAAATTGAATCGGTCAAAAAAATTAACGAAACAATTAAGTCTCGTGACTTCTGGATGCCTTTTGCGCCGACAATTCTTGATTCAGACAAAAATCATTTCATTATTAATTCTAAAAGAAATATTTACCCATATATGACCCTGGGAGCCGATACTGTAGAAACAAACCGATGCAAAATACAAGCTGGCATACATGCAGGGGATTTTACTTGTCGGCCGCAGGTTTTACAAAAAAAAGATAATCCTTCGTATTATAAACTAATTAAAGAATTCAAAAAACTTTCAAACATTGGAGCTTTATTAAATACTTCCTTCAATGAGCACGGCAGGCCCATTGTTCAAACAGCTGAAGAAGCATTCGATTTGTTTTTAAAAACAAATTTAGATGGTGTTATAATTAACCATTATTATTTCTACAAAAAATGATCCTAGCGTTAATCCCCGCAAGAGAGGGCAGCAAGGGCATTCTCAATAAAAACCTTCAAAAAGTAGCAGGAGTATCTTTATTTCAAAGGGCGATCAATGCAGCAAAAGAATCCAAAAAAATAGACAAAATTGTTGTCTCCACAGACTCAAAAAAGATTCTGGCAAGGTGCAAACAGCAGCAAGTTGAATTTATATGCCGGCCAAAACATCTCGCCACGGATAAAAGTCCAATGGGAAATGTTGTATCACATGCTTACAAAATTTATAAACCACAATTTGTGGTCTTACTCCAGCCGTCAAGTCCCTTTCGGACAGGAAAACTTATTGACCAATGCATAAAAAAGTTTTTGTCCCATAAATACGATACTTTAGCAACAGGATACTATGCACAGCTTTGTCCATTTGAAGAAAACAACAAGCGAAGACAGCAGCTAAAAAAAAATTTTTATGACGACGGAAACATTTATATCCTCGGAAAAAAAGCCATTTTCCTCAAGTCAAAGTTTGGAAAAAAAAATGTAAAATATGTACTATCAAAAAAACAAAACGTAGAAATAGATACACAAGAAGATCTTAAATTTGCACAAGAAATAGCAAAAAATGAATCAAAAAAGTAATTTCCCTTTTCTTATCGGCAAAAAGGTTTATTTGCGAAAACTTTGTGTTAAAGATGCCAAATCAAAAAACTATTTATGTTCCGTAAATTCCCAGAAGTGTACTCGTTTTTTGGAGGGCGTTGGTATTTTTCCAATCTCAACAAAAGAATTGAAAACGTATATTTCCCAGGAGGCTACCAGCAAAACAAGCCTACTTATGGGTATTTTTAAAAAAAATAATCAACGCCATGTGGGCAATATCCATATTTCACGTATTAATTTGATTCATAGAAATGCAAATTATGGTATTATGCTCTTTGATTCGTTTCAAGGCTGTGGATTTGCTTTTGAGGCCTCTCTTTTACTAATTACCCATTGCTTTTCTCGGATCGGCTTGAGGCGGATTCAGATGCACTGCACCGCCAAAAATAAATCGGCCATTCGCTTATATCGTCGCCTCGGGGCACATGAAGAGGGAACTTTAAAACAGGCATTTTTTACGGGAAATGAATTTGTAGACATGAAAGCTTTTGCGGTGTTGAACGATAAAAACGCATGAAATATGGAATGTTCGGACTGCCAGTTGAAGTAAAATTCTGTAAAGGGTGCGTTTTATCTAATCAAAAGCCAAATCCTGCGATAGAATTTTTTCATACCAAAAACTCAAAAAAGGCTACTACAAATATAGACAAAAGTGGTTTTTGCGACGGATGCAAAGCCGCTGAGCTCAAAAAGAAAATAAACTGGGCTGAACGAAAAGAACAATTAGCTAAATTATGCGACCAACACAGAAGCAGAGACGGATCCTACGACTGCATTGTGCCTGGTTCCGGTGGAAAAGACAGCATATTTGCTTCTTTAATATTAAAAAAAGAATTCGGAATGAATCCCCTAACAGTAACCTGGGCACCCCATTTATACACGGATTGGGGGTGGCTTAATCACCGTGCTTGGATTAATGCTGGCATTGATAATGTGCTCTTTTCTCCAAACGGTAGAGTGCATCGAATTCTTACCCGTATGGCCCTTGACAACCTTCTGCACCCTTTCCAGCCGTTTATCGTTGGCCAGAAAGGAACTGGTCCCAAGTTTTCTGTTCTTTACAAAATTCCCCTTGTTTTTTACGGAGAAAATCCCGCCGAGTATGGGAGTCCAATTGCCAAGCTGAGTGACTCCACCCAAGATTCAAGTTTTTTCTCTTCATCCTCCGAGAAAATATACTTAAGTGGGTGTAGTATCTACGACCTGCAAAAAAGATTTGATATAGCTAGAGGGGAACTACAGCCCTATTTACCCCTTGCAAAAAAGGATTTATTAGAAGCGAAAACCCAAGTTCATTATCTTGGTTATTACCTAAAATGGCACCCACAAGAAAACTTTTATTTCGCCTGTCAGCACTCCGAGTTTCAAGCTGCACCCGAAAGAACCGTGGGAAGTTACAGCAAATACAGCTCAATCGACGACAAAATCGACGACTTACACTATTGGACCTCTTATATCAAATTTGGCCTCGGACGTGCTACCTATGACGCCGTGCAGGAAATCTGGAATGGGGATATTACCCGGGAAGAAGGAATTTCTTTGGTGAGGCAATTTGATGGGGAATGGCCCGAGCGGTTCATGCCCGAAATCTGCTCTTATTTAAGTCTTCCACCAAATGAATTTCCTGATCCAGGAAAATCATTGGTCGAACCGTTAGTCACCAAAAAATATCTCCAAAAAAAAGCCGATTCCTTCAGGCCACCTCATCTTTGGAAGCGCACTAAAGGCGGGTTCCAGCTCCGCTTTCCGATTTGGAGCCAGTGAATTTTAGAATTTTAGCAAGGCTCGATATAAAAAACCCTTTTGTTGTGAAGGGAGTACACCTTGAAGGATTCAAAAAAATAGGAGACCCACAACAAATAAGCCAAACATACTTTCACGCTGGCGCCGATGAAATTCACTATCAAGATATCGTGGCCTCTCTTTATAACCGTAATTCCATTCTTCCAACAATTCAAAAGGTTGCCGAAAGTGTTTTTATACCACTCTCTGTCGGTGGCGGAATTCGCAATTTAAAGGACGTGGATAATGCCATGCAGTGCGGTGCTGACAAAATTGTATTAAACACAGGAGCGGTGAAAAATCCGGCCCTTATCAAAACGATAAGTAAAAAATATGGAAGTCAATGCGTGGTCCTTGGATTAGAAATTATGGAATCCGTCAAAGGGGAGTATTCTATATTAATAAAAACTGGCCGAGAAAAAACACGGTTATCTCTAAAAGAATGGATTCATAAAGCCGTGAATCTTGGTGTGGGCGAAATTTATGTAACCAGCATAAAAAAAGATGGGACTTTTTCGGGCATCGATCTTTGTTTATTAAAAATGGTAAGAAGCTGCACAAAAATCCCTGTAATAATTCACGGGGGCACCGCCTCTGAGTTAGATTGTTTACTTGCTTATAAAAATGGGGCTGATGGAATCTCCATAGCATCCTTATTGCATTATCAAAAAAAAACAATTTACGAAATTAAAAAATATCTTCAAAAAAATAAAATACCTATTCGTTTATAACGTGCAGCTAAAAATTTCCATAATAAATTATCGGTGCGGAAATATATTTAATTTAGCTAATGCCATTAAAGAAATTGGCTTTATGCCAACTGTGGCTTCTAAGCCTCAGGAACTTAATAATTCAGATGTCGTTATACTTGGAGGAGTAGGAGCCTTTAATTTTGGCATTAAAAGCATCATATCTTTTGGTTTTCAAAAAAAACTTAGTGAAATGATAAATTCACGAACAAAAATTATTGGAATCTGTTTGGGTGCCCAATTAATGCTTGAGGAAGGTGAGGAGTTTATAAAAACAAAAGGCCTAAACCTTATTCGCGGAAAATGTAAAAGCATGGATACAATTTCCGAAAAAATACCAGCCACAGGATGGTACCAAGTGAAGTTTAGCCAACAATCGGCATTCAAAGACTTGAATAATCAGCATTTTTACTTTAATCATTCATTTCGTATGTCAGTCCAAGATAAATATGCAATTCAAAACACATACAAGTATTATCAAGCAAATATTTGTGCAGGCTTTGAAAAGAAAAATCTAATGGGTTTTCAATTTCATCCAGAAAAAAGTGGGCCCAACGGACTTAAATTGCTAAAAAAAGCCGTACTTTTATGAGAAGAATCATCGGTATTTTAAACGGTAAAAATCTACCTACATACATTATTGCTGAAGCTTGTGATAATCACTTTGGTTCATTAAAAAATGCAAAAAAAATGGTTAAAATGGCAAAGCAAGCCGGGGCAGACGCTATCAAATTTCAACATCATTTACCGGACCAGGAAATGTTAAAAAATGTTCCAAAATCATCTAATTTTAGCTCATCGCTTTATTCATTTTTAAAGAAAAATGCTTTGACGATTGATCAACATAAAAAAATAAAAAAATATTGCATTAAATATAAGATAGATTATCTTTGTACCCCATTTAGTTATGCAGCAGCCAAAGAACTAAAAGGCCGTTTAAAAGAAAGTATCTTTAAAATTGGCTCTGGAGAGCTTCGAGACATCTTGACCCTTACACAGATTGCGAAAAATCTTAAGTGCCATTTAATTCTTTCAACTGGAATGTCAAAAATGGAAGAGATAGTCAAGAGCGTAAACGTCTTAAAAAAATACCCAATCAAACTTGCTTTAATGAACTGCACTTCCGAGTATCCTCCAAGGTATGAAGATATAAACCTTAAGGTCATTTCAGTATTAAAAAAGAAGTTCAAAAATATTCCGATTGGGCATTCAGACCATACAAACGACATCTATACTTCTCTTGCCGCTGTTGCTCTGGGCGCTCAATTGGTTGAAAAACATGTGTATCTGGATGGAATGAATCATGGCCCGGACCGTGATGTTTCCATCAGTTTTTCTGCTTTAAAAAGATTAGTTCAAGGCATTAGACAAATTGAAAAAGCGCTTGGGCAGACAAAAAAAATACATTTAAGAGAACGACAAATTCGTAAGTGGGCATACCGCAGCATCGTAACAACCCAAGAAATTAAAAAAGGAGAGATGCTAACCTTAAAGAATATATGGACCAAAAGGCCGGGAACAGGGATACCTGCAGAAAAAATAAATTCTGTTTTATACAAAAAAGCCATCAAGGATCTTCATCCCAATCAAATTCTAAAAACCAATGATTTTAAATAAAAAAAGGAAAATTTTATTTCTCACTGGTTCACGCGGGGAGTGGGGCTACATTCGCCCTATAATCAAAGAGATTGAAAAAAGAACTAACCTTAGTTACCAGATCTGCGTAACCAACATGCACTTACTGCCTGGCTTTGGACAAAGTTTTGATGAAATTAAAAACGATAAAATTAAAATTTCGAAACGAATTTTGATGGCTTTAGATGGTTACACTAACGAATCGATGGCAAAGTCTTTGGGCATATTTTTGATGTCATTCGTGGATATCCTGCAAAACGACAAGCCTGATCTGATATGCTTGGCTGGAGATCGCGGGGAACAACTAATGGCTGCAATTGCGGGCTCTCATCTCAACATACCTGTGGCACATATCCAGGCCGGCGAATTGTCGGGCAATATTGACGGAATATCACGCCACGCGATTGCAAGATTTACGCATATTCATTTTTCGGCAAACAAAGACGCTTCTCTGCGCCTTTTAAAATCAGGAGAGCAAAAATTTCGAATTTACGAAACAGGCGCGCCTCAATTAGACGATTTACGTAAAACCAAAGTAATACCTAAAAAAATTCTCGAGAAAAAATTTCAAATTACCAGAGATGAAAAGTTTATTCTTTTAATTCAACATTCTGTAACAGAAGAGTTTAAAAAAGCAGCCAAACAAATTCGTGAAACTCTAAAAGCCTTGCATTTGCTAAAAATAAAAACAATATGCATTTATCCAAACAATGATGCTGGAAACTCTTCGATTCGCGACGAGATCGATAAAGTGAACACGTCATGGTTCACTGTTGCGAAAAACGTCCCACGAAAAACTTTTTTAGGTCTACTTAAGTATTCCTCGGTAATTGTCGGGAATTCATCATGTGGGCTGATCGAGGCGCCATTTTTTCGGGTTCCTTGCGTAAACATAGGCAGGAGGCAGCAAGGCAGATTTCAAGGGGCAAATGTATTAAATGTCCCCCATGAGACCAAAAAAATTCTGTATGGGATAAGAAAGGCCATCTCCTCGCAATTCGCAAAAAAAATCAGTTTTTCCGAAAGTCCCTACGGAAATGGGCGATCTGCGGCAAAAATTGTCAAGGTTATTTCATCTGTTAGTATTGATAACAAGCTTTTAAATAAAGAATTAGCTTATTAATGAAAATTATTAAATCAAACAAATTTCACAATTATGTCTGTTTTGAAACAGACACTTTAATTGATGCGCTTTTAAAAATTGAAAAAAATTGCCATCGCTGCGCGATTGTAATCGACCACAAATTCAAGGTGGTAGGTACAATAAGTGACGGAGATGCAAGAAAAGCTTTAATTGATGGAAGAGTTCTACAAACTCCCATTAAGAAAATAATGAACACAAAGTTTACTCATTTCACAAAAGAACCGGTTGACGAAGCAAAAAAAATATTTCAAAGAGGACATTTTTTTCTTATTCCAAGAACAAATGAGCACCAGATTCTCATTGAAATTTTGGCATCATAATGTACAATAGCTTAAAGTCGAAATGCGAACTTGATTTGCTTCATCAATTAGGTGAAGAAGCCAAAAAAAATTCCATAACTGAAGTTTTGCATAATTTCCCAGTTTTTGCCGCAAGGCAAAATATCGCCAGATTTTTAAATAGGTATGAAATGTTTAAAAAAATTCTCACCGTTCACGGATGTATATTGGAATTTGGTATTTTTAAGGGGGCAGGATTATTCTCCTGGATTCACTTTTCTTCAATACTTGAGCCATATAACATAAGCAGAAAAATTGTTGGCTTCGAATCTTTTAAAGGGTTTCCTTCAATATCTAAAAAAGATTCAAAAACAAGTACGAAGGGGCTTCTCAAATCGGATTGGGAGGAAACAATTTCCAAATGCCAAGAAATTTCCCAAAAAAACTCAGCTCTTCCTCATGTAAGTAAAACGGAAATTGTAGTCGGCGACATCTGTCAAACATTACCAAAGTATTTAAAAACCCATCCACAAACTATCGTGGCTTTGGCTTACATTGATGTAGACATTTATAAACCAACAAAATCAATTATCGAAAATATTTTGAATCGAATGCCAAAAGGGGCAATTCTTGCATTTGACGAATTAAATGATCCTTTAGACATGGGAGAAAGTATTGCCTTACTTGAATCAATCTCAATATCAAAATATAGAATTCAAAGGAATACTTTTGATAGTTACCCATCTTATATTCAAATTGAGTAATCTTGTTTTAATCTTAGGAAACAAACCTAAAAATAAAAAAGCTTTCCCCAGGCAATCATGCTTCATACCCATCTTATTGCACCCATGTTTTTTTTTAATAGAAAAACCCCAAAAAGCATATAATACAATAAAAAAATTTTGTGTTTATAATAAAAATGAACATCAAAAAAATTTTAGAAAATTAAGATTACTTTGGGCGCAAATTAACAAACGAAAAAACCTCTTTGAGTTTGAGTACTGGTTTTTTACAAAAGCATCGTGCATTTTTCATGTTCGCTCAATTTTAAATAAAATTTTTCAAGTGCCTTGGTCAACAGTTTATCTCCCAAAATCCTTGTCGCGCACAAACTGGCAGGAAGAATTTCAGATAGCTCTTTTAAATTACGAAATAAAAAAATATTGTGTAAATAAAAAAACTAATATCAAGTTTTATGATGAAGAAATAAACAACTCCAAATCATTTAAGGATTCCGTATTATTATTCTTCTGGATTCGATTGTATAATAAAGTCCTACAAAAGCTCATATTTCTCCGTAGCAAAATAAATACGCAAAAAGTTTTGCTTCATCTGCAATTTCCAAAACAACTATTTTTACTAAAAACGCTTGCGAAAAAATACAATTGCAAGCAATTATTTCTCCCACTGATAAACATTCAGGGGTACGAAGATAAAAATTATCAAAAAATGTTTTTTAATCTTTTAACAAAAGCCAAGAATGACTACAAAAAAAATACTGCTTCGTTTTTATCAAAAGTAACAAAAAATAAAGAGGCTTTTTTTACGGATGGCGAAGCATTGCCATCTGTAAGATTTCTTCTGCCTGTTTTGTTAAAAAACAAAATAAAAATATTTACAGTTCCGGAAGGCGCGCAAACAGTATCAAAAAAATTGTTTTCCTACGCGTTTTTTTGGTGGTCAAAAAATTTGATTAACAGCTTTCATTTTGTCACTTCCCAGTATGATCAATCAATATATAAAAACAAACTTTGCCGTAAGAAAACATATATTTCTGGGTATTTTGGCGGGTCAATGAATTTTATTTGCTTAAGTAAAAAATTTGCAAAAAAGCTGTTTTTCATTTTTTCAAAAAAAGCTTCCTTTAAATATCCAAACGTTGTGTTTGCCGTTTACGGTGCGGCAGACACCGGGAGCCAATGGTTTACCCTGCCTACCCAACAGCAGCAGTTTATCGCGCATTACGATGTCTTAAAAGCTTGCCGAAATAAAAATCTAAATTGTATTTGTATTTTTCAAGATATAATGACGCACCGGTTATACTCACAATTATTTCCCGACTTTATTCATATACCGCCTTTCATACCTTGGCAGTTAGTTGAACGTTTTTGCGACATACTGGTCGTTCGGGATTCAAGTCTTGTACTTGAGTTTTTGAGCCGGAATTGTCCGGTAATTTGTTTTGAAAATCTTAACCTAGATACAATTGTAGAAAAATTAAAAGCTGTTAAAAGTAAAAATCTTTATTTTCTAAAAAAAGAAAACCTACAAAAAAAAATTTTAAATGTATTACGTTCTAAACGAGACTCATATTATAAATTTGAAAAATATTTCCGTCCAAGTTCATTAACTGAAAAATTCATTTAATATGTGTGGAATTGTAGGCAGTTTTGGACCAAAAAACATACAACTTACAAGCAGTCTTGATCGGTTAAGGCACCGCGGACCGGACTCGGGCAATGTTTTTTCAGGGCCGGATTGGCAAATTGCTTTTGCCAGGCTGTCGATCTTCGATCTAAGTCCCCGCGGAATGCAGCCATTTAAAAATAAGCAATGTACAATTTTTTATAACGGGGAAATTTATAATTTTAAAGACTTAGCCAATACTCACAAATGCGAATATCTACCGAAGACCCGATCAGATGGAGAAATTTTGCCGTTTCTATTTACGAAATACGGAATAAAATTTTTAAATAAAGTAAATGGCATGTTTGCTATGGCAATTATTGACAACTTATCTGGAGAAAAATATTTAATACGTGATCGTTTTGCAAAAAAACCTCTTTATTTTGCAAAAAGTGATCAAAATATTATTTTCGCATCAGAAATAAAGGCTATAAAAGCAATAATTCCTTGTAAGCCTTGTCCTGATCTTGCCTTAATAAACCTATTTTTTTGGGGTCTACCTCCTCCTTTTAGTAATTTTAAAAATATTTTTTCTATTCAACCCGGTAATTTCGTAAGAATACTTCCTGATAATACTTTTCAGACATACCAGTGGTATAATGGATTAAACAATTTAAAGGAGCATGAATTTAAAGAAGACACTTTTTTTGATATATTTAAAGATGCGGTTAAATTGAGGTATGAGGCAGATGTGCCTGTAGGAATTTTATTAAGTGGAGGTCTTGATTCCATGCTTATTACAGATACCCTGCGAAGGGAGGGTAAAACTTTAACTGCCCTTACTTGCGATATTCCGTTTAAATCTAAAATTGAATCACCAACAGACACAACTAATCCAACTCAATACTGTAAGCAATATAGTCTTTCGCAAATTTCAACGAAGGTAGATTACGATTACTGGAATAAAAATATTCTTTCTATTGTAGAAAGCTTTGATGAAATATTTCTAGATTCAGGAAATTTAATTTTTTACGCTCTTGGCGAATTAGCCAAAAAAAACAATATAAAAGTTGTTCTTGTCGGCAATGGTGGTGATGAGCTTTTTGGCGGCTATCCCTGGCAATTTCGAGTTCTTAATATTCCTTTCTTTTTGCAAAAAACATCAAGTACAAAAAACCTTTTGCTCAGCAAAGTTGAGGAGATAAGTTCCCATTTTTCCCCAGGAATATTTTTGCGTCGGTTTTTAAAAACAGCACGGTTACTTTTATGTCCTTCATATGGCCAAATGGACATTGGAGGCGTCTTTTCTTACGACATCTTATACAATAATCGTCAGCCTGCAAAAAAAATTCATAATTTCGCTAACGAAATAAATCCTTGTAAAGCAAATAATTCAAAAATGGACTGGGGAAACTGTGTTAACCAGATCAATATAAGGCAGCTTGTGCCTCAGCAGAATTTTAAAGTTGATATGGGAACCATGGCATTTTCTGTCGAAAATCGTTGTCCTTTCCTTGATTATAGAGTCGTTGAGTATATGATGGCAGTATCCCATTCCAGCAAAGTTTTACATGGACAAAAAAGTTTATTAAGAGCTTTTGCGAAATCAAAATTACCTGATTATATTGTGCGTTCGAAGAAAAGCGGACCGACAATGCCTATAGGATACTGGTTTGAAGGAAAGGAATTATCGATTGCAAAGCAATTTCTCAAGAGCTGCAAACCATTGTTTGGGGACTTTTTTGGGGGTCCCTTCGCCGATTATTGGAACAATTCTAAAATAGAATGGGAAAACTCAAAAAATTCCTTGACACTTTTTTCATTAATAAGCTTAGGACTTTGGTTACATTATAATATTCAATCTGTTAATTTAAGCCAATCGCCCTCTTTTGAAGAATTTGTGTTGGGACAACATCAGTAATAAAACAATGAAAAAAATGAACCGAGAAATTAAAACACAGCAAATCAAAAGAAAACTGTCACGTCAAAAAATCACCTTTGGCACATGGATATCCTTAAATTGTGAAGCAATTGCGGAAATCTTTTGCAAAGCTGGCTTTGAGTGGATTGTTATTGATTTGGAACATTCTAGTTTAACGGAGGGTAGCGCTGAAAATCTAATTCGGATTATAGATCTTTGCGGTTCTATCCCTTTGGTAAGAATCACAAAAAACTGTCCGCATTTAATTAAAAGAGTTATGGATTCTGGCGCTTACGGAATAGTTGTTCCTCAAGTTAAATCAGCTGAAGAAGCACAAAAGGCGGTTTCTGCGACCCGATATGCACCCCTCGGATCTCGTGGCGTGGGTCTTGCACGGGCGCAAGCCTACGGTGCAGGTTTTATGGAGTACTTAAAATGGCAAAAAAATGGACCCATAGTATTTATTCAAATTGAACATATAGATGCGGTAAAGACAATCGATAAAATTCTTGCTGTCCCTGGCGTTAGTGGATTTTTAATTGGGCCTTACGATTTATCATGTTCTTTAGGTCAGCCTGGTAAATTTAATACAAAAAAGTTTTTGCATGCAGAAAAAAAAATTCTTAAAGCCGGCATTCAACAAAAATGCGCAGCCGGTATTCACATTGTCGAACCAGATTGCCATCAAATTCGAAAAACAATCAAAAAAGGATATAAAATTATTGCATACAGCGTTGATATAAGAATGCTTGATAGGGCGGCCCGAACAGGACAAGACGCTTTAAAGACAATAGGTCAATAATCAAAGCTATTGCCATTTTACCAGCCCGGATGAAAGCTTCACGGCTTCCGGGTAAGCCCTTAATTCCACTTTTTGGGGTCCCACTGCTGGGGCATTGTTTTTTTCGCACAAAAATGGCATCCCTTGTCCGAAAAACGTATATAGCAACTTGCGACAGGGAAATTGAAAAATATGCAAGGCAAATCGGGGCTTGTTTTATTTCAACATCCCGGAGGCATCGCCGTGCGACAACCCGCACAGCAGAAGCTCTAGAAATTATTAGCAAAAAAAAATTATCACGAAGCGATATTGTAGTAATGGTACAGGGTGATGAACCACTAATAACACCTAACGAAATAAATAAGCTTATCAGGGCTTTTGAAAATCCCCGCGTCGAAGTTGCAAATATAATGTCGCCAATAAAATCACATAAAGCCTTCCATGATCACAACAACGTGAAGGTAGTTTTTGACCGATCCTTCAACGCTTTATATTTTTCAAGAGAACCAATACCCTCTACGTGGTCTCAAAACAAAGCTTCTCCGCATTTCATGCAAACAGGAGTTATTGCATTCAGAAAAAAAAGTCTCTTTAAATTTTTAAAGATGAAAGAATCAAAATATGAAATATCTGAATCGATTGATATGAACAGAATTCTTGAACATGGTGGAAAAATAAAAATGATACCAACAAACAAAATATTAATTGGTGTGGATACAAAAAAAGATTTAAAATTAGCAAAAAATTTCCTAAAAAATGATCCTTTTAGAAAAATATACTCCAAACCATGAACGTTGAAAGTATAAGACCAGATGCACTCTTAAGGCAATATGTACAATTAAGTAACAGAGATGGGAAAAAATTTCGTATAATTAAGTCATATAAAGAAATAAAATGTATTGCTTGTCAAAAAAAATCGAATTCCTTTGCTTTTCAGAAAAAAGGTTATACTTATAAACAATGCCAAAGTTGCAGAAGTCTCTACCTATCTCCCCGGCCTTCTGCAAGGGATTTTTCCAGATTTTATAAAAACTCCGAATCAGAAAAATTTTGGTCCGAAAAATTTTTCCCTGCTGTTGAAGAAATAAGACGAAAACAAATATTTTTACCAAGAGTTAAAACAATTATTAAAAAAGTAAACAAAAAAGTAAATAAAATTACAAAAGTAATTGATGTTGGTTCTGGTTTTGGTCTTTTTCTTGAAGAATGGGGCAAGGTGTTACCAGATTGTGAGCGCATGGCCATAGAGCCCTCACAATCCATGGCGTCAATATGCAGAAAAAAAGGGTTACATGTTTTTAATGATTCGGTAGAGAACATTAGTCCAGCCCACTTTGAATCCGCAGATATAGTTACATGCTTCGAGGTTTTGGAGCATGTTCATAATCCAATCAAATTTTTAAAATACTTAGTCAAACTTGTTCGACCGGGTGGGCACATATTTTTAAGCACCCTTTGTATTGATGGGTTTGATCTCCAAATCTTATGGCAAAGGTCTACTCAAATTATGCCGCCCCATCATATAAACTTTTTTTCAAAAATAGGATTACAAAAAATATTTTTGCTAAACGGAATCCAAGCTGACATTGAGACACCAGGTAAACTTGATGTAGAAATTGTTTGTAAATATTATCAGAATCATTTCAAAAAAATCTCATTCCAACCATTTATAAATCTTTTAGCAGAAAATCAAGAACTTAGAAAAAAATTTCAAAAATTCTTGGCCTTAAATAAATTAAGTTCACATGTTTTAGTTAGCGGAACAAAAAATATATCAATTTAAAAATAATGAAAATTAAAGTTGGAATAGCTGGCTTTGGGATTGTGGGTAAAAGACGTAAGGTTTGCGTTGAGTCAAACCCATCTGCTGAGGTAGTTGCTGTATGTGATCGAAAATTTTTAAAGAAAAACAGCAATAAGACGGAATGTGCTCATTTTTCCAACTGGCAGGAATTATTGGATCAAAAACTTGATGCAATTTTTGTTTGTCTTACAAATGATCTTAATGCTGAGGTAACCATCGCAGCGCTGAAAAAAGGAATCCATGTTTTCTGCGAAAAACCCCCTGGACGGAATCTTCATGAAGTAGCTTCGGTAATGGATGCTGAAAAAAAGTCTTCCGGCTGCTTATTAATGTATGGTTTTAATCACCGGTACCACTCATCTGTCCTCGATGCACTTAAAATTGTCCAATCAGGTGACCTTGGTCGAATTATTCATTTACGAGGAGTTTATGGTAAATCAAAGTTGATCACATTTGACCAAACTGATTGGCGGACGAAACGGAATATTGCTGGCGGTGGAGTTTTGCTTGATCAAGGGATT
>Ga0194118_10002412_pt1 | contig 23751 bp, 22 predicted proteins | sample TA2MahsurfametaG_2_FD_148662 | JGI IMG/M metagenome (GOLD analysis project Ga0194118, IMG submission 148662) | Freshwater microbial communities from Lake Tanganyika, Tanzania - TA2015013 Mahale N5 surface | ecosystem: Environmental > Aquatic > Freshwater > Lake | place: Tanzania: Lake...
AGGTGGCCGTGCCCATCATCTACTCCACGGTCAGTTATGACCAGGCCGACCTCGCGGACGCAGGGATCTGGGCGCTCAAGCAAAAAGGCGTGACCACACTGCGGGCAGGCACATCCGCAGTGGCGCTTGATCCGCGCCTCAAGCGCCTGGAGGGCGAGGGCTGGCTGGTCAAAAAATATGCATCATGCTTCTTTGGTACCGATCTGACTTCTCGGCTGGTTTCTCGCGGTGTCGATACCTTGATCCTGGCCGGATGCACCACCAGCGGGTGCGTACGTGCAACGGCGGTTGATGCCCTGCAAACAGGTTTGCGGCCCATGGTGGTGCGCGAATGTGTTGGAGACCGGTCTGCGGCTGCACACGAACAATCCTTGTTCGACCTCCAGGCCAAGTACGCCGACGTGGTGAGCCTGAGCCAAGCCTGCACCTACCTTGAATCACTGTCTCAATCTAAGGCCTCATCGTGAACCAACCATCCAGTGATCTTTCCGGCCGAGTCGCCGACATTTTGCCGCGCGAGCGGGGGCAGTTTTGGGGCGGCACCTGGCATTACCGCGCCGATGCGCCGCGCCTGACCAGCATCAACCCTTCCACGGGGCAAGTGCTCGCAGAGGTGGAGGTGGCCACAGCGGCCGATGTGGATGCGGCGGTGGGCAGTGCCCGTCAGGCCTTTCCCGCCTGGGCAGCCATGCCCCCCCTAGAAAGAGCGCGCCGACTGAGGGAAGCGGCCTCGCGCATCCGAGCCAATGCTGCGGACCTGGCCCTTCTCGATGCGGCCGATTGCGGCAATCCGGTCAAGGCCATGCTGTTTGACGCCGAGATTGCGGCCACGCAGCTGGAGTACTTTGCTGGGCTGGTACTCGAGATCAAGGGCGAGACCATCCCGACAGGCAACGGATCGCTCAACTACACCCGGCGCGAGCCCTTGGGTGTGGTCGTTCGGATTTATCCATTCAACCATCCGTTCATGTTTGCGGCGGGCAAGATCGCGGCGCCGCTGGCCGCTGGAAACACGGTGGTGATCAAGCCGCCAGAGCAGGCCCCTTTGTCGACGCTCAAGCTAATGGAATTGCTGGCCGATGTCTTCCCTGCCGGGGTGCTCAACTGCGTGGTGGGGGGGCGCGAGGTCGGTGCGGCGCTGTCCACGCACCCCGAGGTGGCCGCCGTGGGCCTGATTGGCAGCGTACCTGCGGGCCGCGCCGTCCTGCACGCAGCTGCTGACAGCTTCAAGCGCACATTGCTGGAGCTTGGCGGCAAAAACGCCATGGTCATTTACCCCGATGCCGACCTGGACCGCGCAGTTGACGGCGCAGTGCGGGGGATGAACTTCACCTGGTGCGGGCAATCGTGTGGCTCGACCAGTCGGCTCTTCATCCACGACAGCCTGCATGATGTGTTTGTGGCCAAGCTGGTCGACTTGCTTGGGCAGCGCCATCGGCCCGGCATTGCCACGCACATGGACACCACCATGGGGGCACTGATCAACCAGGCGCAGTACGAGCGCTGCCTTTCCTACATTAAATCTGCCCAAAAAGAAGGCGCCCGTCTCGTTGCAGGCGGTGCTCACCCGGCCGATCCTGCACTGGCCAAGGGCCTGTTCATTGAACCCACGGTCTTTACAGGAGTCACCCCCAGCATGAGGGTCGCCAGAGAGGAAATTTTTGGACCTGTACTGAGCGTGCTGCGATGGCATGACGAATCAGACCTGTTCGAGGCGGTCAACGGCCTGGAGCTGGGCCTGACCGCGTCGATCTGGACGCGAGATCTTCGCACCGCTCACCATGCAGCCGCTCGGGTGCAGGCGGGCTATGTGTGGATCAATGACTGTTCTTCCCACTTCATTGGGGCACCCTTCGGCGGGTACAAGCAATCGGGGCTGGGGCGCGAGGAATCCAAGGACGAACTGTTCGAGTTCACGCAAATCAAGAACGTGAATGTCTCGATGCTGTGAAGAATGCCGGGCTCAGACGCGGATGACCCAGGATGCCGGACTGACCAGAGAAACAAGGAGGTCGCATGAGTGAGATCCGCTTCGTTGACACCACAGTTCGGGATGGCTCCCAGAGCCTGTGGGCGATCGGTATGCGCACAGACATGATCCTGCCCATCGCACAGCGACTCGATGATGCAGGCTTCGATGCGATCGAGATCATGGCCACCAGCTTTGAGAAAAAGCTTATCCGTGATCTGCATGAGGACCCGTGGGAGCGTTTGGTCGAGGTGCGCAAGCGGGTCACCAAGACGCCGCTGCGCATGATCCGAGGTCGGCAGTTGGCGGCGTTTCAGATCACCCCGGACGCCATGGAGGACCTCTGGTACGAGCGCATGGCAGCCATGGGCATCGGCCAGATCCGGCTGTCTGACTCGTCCAACACACCAGACGGTTGGAAGAAGAACATGGTGCGTGCCCGCAAGGTCGGCATCGACGTCATCATCAACCTGATTTTTTCTCTTTCCGAAAAGCATTCGGACGAGTACTACGCCGAGCGCGCCCGGGAGGCGGCCAAGCTGCGTCCTCATCGCATCTGCCTGAAGGACCCGGGTGCCCTGCTCACCCCCGAGCGGGTCAAGACCCTGGCCCCGGTGGTGCTCGCCCACGCGGGCGGTATCCCGGTGGAGTTCCATACACACTGCAACACCGGTCTGGGCCTGTTGTGCACGCTGGAGGCCATACGGTGCGGCATTCACATCGTCAATACGGCGATTCCGCCCTTGGCAGAGTCCTCTTCCAATCCCTCGCTCTTTGATGTCGTTCGCAACGCCAAAGCCATAGGCTATGCGCCCAAAATCGATGAAGGGCTGCTCAGGCCTGTCGAAAATCACTTCCGGGAGATTGCACAACGCGAGTCCTTCCCCATTGGGTCGCCAGCAGCGTACAACATCCAACACTACCAGCACCAGGTGCCGGGCGGGATGATTTCCAACCTGCGATTTCAGCTTGGCACGGCGGGGCTGTCTGACAAGCTTGACGCAGTACTCGAGGAAATCGCACGCGTGCGGATCGACTTCGGCTATCCGATCATGGTGACGCCTTACTCCCAGTTTGTTGGTGCGCAGGCCGTACTCAATGTGATCTCCGGCGAACGCTACAAGCAGGTGTCTGATGAGATCATCCAATACGCCGCCGGTGGCTGGGGCCGCGAGGAAAGCGAGTCCATTCATCCGGATGTCAGGGACAAAATCCTGTCTCGCCCCAGGGCGAGGGCTCTGGCCCAAATGAATTACGAACAGCCTACCCTGGGGCAACTGCGCGAGCAGTACGGCGGCCATGGCGTGTCGGACGACGACCTGCTGCTGCATTTTTTCACCAGCGTGGATCAGGTGGCGCAGATGCGACGGGAACGTCAGCACAGACAACAAGGGCAAGGCACGCAGGGCTTGCGCACGCTCATCGAGAAACTGGCAAGCAGTCGCAGCGTACGGTACATCCAGATCCGTAGCGGCGACAACACGCTAAGCATGCAGGCTTGATGCGAGCCTACTGACGACAACGCCTTTGGAGAAACCATGACGCACAACCTTGACTTTCTGTCCGATCAGGACATCCGCCAGATCGCCGCGCTGGTCGATACCTTGGACCGGTCCGGCTTTGACTACCTGCAACTCGATGTCGGGACGATCAAAGTGACCATCGGCAAGGGCGCCTTGCCGGCCCAGGCCATGTCAACGGGTCTATCGACTGCCGGTGCCTCGGTCCCATCGCCAACATTGGCCGTGCCGGTAGCGCCCACATTGGCCGCCGCCCCGCCTTCTTCGGGCGGCGGCGCTGTCCATCTGACCTTGGCAGAGTCGGTGCCGTCCGATTGGCTGCCGATTACGGCCACCACCATGGGCCGGTTCTATAGCCGACCTGATCCGAATTCGCCGCCTTATGTGCAGGTCGGGACTCCGGTCGGAGCCGATGACACGGTGTGTCTGATCGAGGTGATGAAGCTTTTCAACGCCATCACTGCAGGCGTCGCAGGCACGGTGATGAAGGTATGTATCGAGGACGCGGCGGTGATCGAGTTCGGTCAGGTGCTTTTCTATGTCAAACGCTGAGGTGCATGCACCATGCCGGTGACGCGTGTCCTGGTGGCCAACCGTGGTGAGATCGCAGTCCGCATCATCCACGCCTGCCGGGGCCTTGGCCTGCAGTCTGTGCTGGCCGCCTCGCAGGTCGATCTGGACAGCCTGGGGGCGGAACTGGCTGACCGTACCGTGTGCATCGGTCCTTCCAGCGCCACTCAAAGCTACCTGGACGCCCGCCTGCTGGTCCAGGCGGCGCTGAGCACGGGTTGCGACGCGCTTCACCCCGGCTACGGTTTCCTGGCCGAGTCTGCCCCGCTGGCGCAGTTATGCGCCGACCACGGACTGGTGTTCGTCGGACCGAAGCCCCATCAGATCGCCCAGATGGGCAACAAGATTCAGGCGCGTCTTCTGGCAGCCGAACTGGGCTTGCCCACGCTTTCAGGATCGACCCAAGTAGAAACAAGCACCGAGGCCCTGGCCGTGGCCCGCCGAGTTGGACTGCCGCTGATGCTCAAGGCCGCTGCCGGTGGCGGTGGACGCGGCATGAAGATCGTCAAGAGCGAGGCCCAGATGGCTAATCTGTTCGCCGCCGCTTCCAATGAAGCGCGCGCAGCATTTGGCGATGGCACGCTTTATCTGGAGCGCTACATCCCCAACGCCCGCCATGTGGAAGTGCAGATACTGGCCGATCAACACGGTCAAGTCATTCACTTGGGAGAGCGGGACTGTTCATTGCAGCGGCGCCACCAGAAGTTGGTCGAGGAGGCGCCGGCGCCGCACCTCAGCAGCACCTTACGGGAAGCCCTCTGCGCGGCGGCGGTGCAACTGGCCGTGGGTTTCGGTTACGAAAACGCAGGGACGGTGGAGTTCATCGTTGATCAGGACAGTCAGACCTTTTATTTTCTGGAGATGAACACGAGGATTCAGGTTGAACACCCTGTGACAGAGATGATCACCGGGGTCGACCTGGTCCAGGAGCAACTGCGCATCGCGCGGGGTGAACGCTTGCGACTGTCGCAGGAGCAAGTCTCGATCCGGGGGCATGCCATCGAATGCCGCATCAACGCAGAGCAGGTGCGACAAAACTTTCATCCCAGTCCAGGCCAGATAACCCGCTGGGATCCGCCGGGTGGCCCCCATATCCGCCTCGACAGCCACTGCCACGAGGGCTATGTGGTTCCGATCTTCTATGACTCGATGGTCGGCAAACTGATCGTCTATGGGTTCGACCGAGAGGAGGCCAGAAGCAGGATGTCGCGCGCACTGCTGCAATTCAAGATCGAAGGCATAGACACAACCCTCGAGCTTCAGCGATTCCTCATCGACCACCCCCGCTTCGCAAGTGGGGACGTCAATACCGTAATGGTGGAGTCTGTCTTGCCGGAATTGCTGGACCGCTGAGACACAACACATGACAGATCGCCCATCGCATTTTCAGCTGCCGAAGCAACATGGACCATGGCCTCGCATCGTTGGGGCCGCGCCTCTTCCCGGGGTTTTTACGGATGGACTGTCCAATTCGGATGATGGACTCTCAACCAAGTCAGGGTATCTTCAACTCGGGGGCATCAGACGATCGCGCATGACCCAGATGAATCCTAGAGACGATGGAGTTGTTCGATGCGACAGCCTGTGAATCGCCCCCAAACCAACACCCACGCCCTATGAACCCGTTGCAAGGCAGTACCCCCAACTCTTCGGCGCCCGATCACCGGACGGCTGATGCAGTCGTGGTTGGCGCTGGCTTCGCAGGGCTGTACGCCGTTCATAAGCTGAAAAGCCTGGGGCTGAAAGTGCTGTGTCTTGAGGCAGCACCAGACGTCGGAGGCACCTGGTTCTGGAACAAATACCCAGGTGCACGCTGTGATGTGCCCAGCCTGGAGTACTCGTACTCGTTTTCCGAGGAATTGCAGCAAGAGTGGACCTGGACCGAACGCTTTGCAAGTCAGCCCGAAATCCTGGCCTACATTCGCCATGTGGCTCAACGCTTTGACCTGCGGCGAGACATCGTATTCAGCACCCGGGTGACGTCGGCCACCTTCGACGAGACACAGAAGAATTGGACCTTGACCACTGACACTGGCCTGCGAGTCGACGCGCGCTTTTTTATCGCCGCCTCGGGCTGCCTTTCAGCGGCAAGAACCCCAGACATCCCGGGCGTCATGAATTTTCGCGGGCCTGTTTATCACAGCGGACAGTGGCCTGAAGCGCCAGCGCGGTTTGAAGACCTGAGAGTCGGTGTCGTTGGCACGGGCTCATCTGGCATTCAGATCATTCCAGAGTTGGCACGTGTGGCACTGCAGTTGTTTGTCTTTCAGAGAACCCCAAACTTCTCAGTACCCGCCCGCAACCGACCGCTGCAAAGGCAAGAGCAGGCGCTGTTCAAGCGCCATTACCCACAAAACCGCAAGCGGGCGAGCGAATCAAACGATGGCATGTTGGGTCTGGGCGCTCCGACCGAGCCGACGCTCTCGGTCGATGAGCTTGCGCGCACGCGCACCTACAACGCAAGATGGGAGCATGGCGGGGCCGCAGCCGTGCTCACACCATACACCGATCTTCTGACCGACCGAACAGCCAATGAGACCTTGGGTGAATTTGTGCGAGGCAAGATTCGCGCAATCGTCAGAAACCCGGTCATCGCTGAAAAGCTGGTACCGACCGATCACTACATCGGCACCAAGCGCGTCTGCCAGGACACGGGGTACTACGAAACCTTTAACCAAGAGCATGTGAAGCTGGTCGATATTCGCCAAGAGCCCATAAGTCGGATCACTGAAACCGGCATCATGACAAGTCATGGGCACTATGACCTCGACGCCCTGATTTTTGCGACCGGCTACGACGCCGTGACCGGTCCGCTTCTGGCGATGAACGTCCGAGGAAAAGGCGGTCTGCGGCTGGCGGATAAATGGGCTGAGGGGCCGAAGGTCTACCTCGGGTTGTTGACCTCTGGATTCCCAAATTTGTTCATCGTCACTGGCCCGGGCAGTCCTTCGGTCAAAGGCAACATGGTCCATTCGATCGAACAACATGTGAACTTTATTGCAGATTGCCTGGCCCATATGCGGGACAACAGGCTGAGCTTGATCGACTCTGATCTCGAAGCCGAAGAACGCTGGTCCGAGCATGTCCGTGAGGTCGCCGAGCGCACGCTGTTTCCCCTGGCTGACTCGTGGTATGTCGGTGCCAACATTCCGGGCAAACCTCGAGTGTTTCTACCCTATGTCGGGGGGATTCCAGCGTACCGAAAGACCTGTGAGCGTGTTGTCGCAAACGGCTACGAGGGATTTCATCTCCAGTAGCCCCATCATTTACCAAAGGAGAGAAAGCCATGAAAAACTTCAAGTTCGCCCGAGGCATTGTCATTGCCTGTGCCAGTGCCTTCAGCCTTTACGCGGGCTCAGCGGCCGCCCAAGTCAAGGTTGACATGAGCATCTTTCACGCCGAAGGGGCGCCCTGGGCTCCCACTCACAAGGGAAGAGTGAAAGTGCAGTTGCACTTCGGTGGCTCACTCGTGTCGCTGGCCGAGACCCTACGTTCGGTTCGCAATGGTGCAGTGCCTGCAGGCCTGCTGAGCTCCGCCGCCGCTGCTGGCCAGCTGCGCTACCTTGGCTACACCGAAGCGCTGACTGGCGTGCCCACCGATACGGGGAAATTGGTCAATAGTCTCAACGATTTGCGACCGATCTTAGAAAAGAGCATGGCCGAACAAGGGCTGCAGTATCTGTGGTCACAGCCGGCCGGTGAGCTGATCTCCCTGTGCCGAAACAAGTTTCTGAAATCGCCAGCCGACTGGAAAGCCACCAAGGTTCGCACAGCCGGACGTTGGCAGAGTGAGCAGGTCAAGGCGGTAGGCGCCAGCCCGCAAGCGCTTGACCCGTCAGAAATTTACTTGGCGCTGCAAAATGGTACGGTTGACTGCACGCTGAGCGTGGGCATCTTGGCCCCGTCACTAAAGCTCGAGCAGGTCGCTCCCAAGGTCACATTCCTGAGGCAGTCCAACAACCTGTCTCTTTTCGTGATCAATAGGGATGTCTGGGCCAAGATTTCGCCCAAAGACCAGGAAGCCGTCAAGAGGGTGTCCATCGAAGCGGATCGGCGTGCCGTACAGGCTGTGGCAGACGCACAGGCAGCCGGCGAAGCGTTCTTCAGGAAGAGTCAGGCCGACAACACCTACAAGCTGAGCGACGCGGAGAGCGAGCAGCTGAGAGGCGTATTTGCAGCGGCACTTAAACCACTCGATGGCGAGTCTGGTGCAGTCGGCCAGCAGGTCAAAGCCGTGTTGGAAAAACATCGCTGAGATCGAGGGTCATCCGACTATGCAGCGATTCCACGCCATTGTCGCGAAGGTCAATGGCTGGTTTCTCCGGCTCAGTGGCGTAGCTGTTCTTCTGGTGCTTGTGGGGATTCTTTGGGAGATCGTTGCACGGAACGTGTTTGGTCTGCCTACCTCCTGGGCACTGGACAGCAGCCGCTTTGCGCTGGTATTCGTTTTTTTTCTGGCCTTGGCACCCGCACTTCAAAGCGGGGCACATGTCGCGGTCGATATTCTTTATGAATACTTGCCGGGCGGCCCCAAGCGGATACTGCAGTCTGTCGCGCTGGTTCTGGTCATCTGCTTCGCGCTGCTTCTCTTGTGGTACGTGTGGCTGGAGACCTACGAGTCATTTGTCTATGACGGATCATTCACGGCCACCATTTCGGTCAAGATGAAAACCATCTACTGGATCGGCCCGCTCGGCACCATCCAGTTTCTGATGACGGCCGTCTCGATGCTTCTGCGACTTGTCCAGAAAGACGACCTCGTGGAGCCCGCGGCCGTGTCCAGATAGAAAACTTGGTATCCCTCATGTCGGACCTGCTGAATTTTCTGCCGTTTTTCGTTCTGCTCCTGGTTCTTTTAGCCACGGGTACGCCGGTGGCGGTCGCGACCGCGCTGGCAGCTGCGGTGGGAGCAATCATGTTCATTGGCAAGGGAGCCCTTAGCCAGCTCGGCGTGTTGCTCTTTGCGCAGGCCTCCAGCTTTGTGCTCCTGATGGTCCCGCTGTTCATCCTCATGGGAGAGGCACTTGGCGCCACTCGGATAGGCCGCGACCTGTTCACAGCAGCCCAGATCTGGCTGTGGCGTGTCCCTGGGGCGCTGCCGATCGGCACGATCTTTTCTTGTGCAGGATTTGCCGCCGTATGCGGATCAAGCCCGGTGACTGCCGCCACGATCGGCTCGGTCGCCGTGCCAGAGATGATTCGTAAAGGGTATGCAGCCAGACTCGCGTTCGGAGTCACGGCAGCCGGAGGCACGCTGGGCATCATGATCCCGCCATCGGTTTCTTTCATCCTGTACGGCATCATCACCGAGACTTCAATCGGCGCACTGTTCATGGCCGGCATCGGTCCGGGGCTCATGCTTGTGGCGCTGTTGTCGCTGACGGTCTTCTACCTGATTTGGCGGCATCCTGAGTTAGCGCCACCGCGCTCGGCCACCATCGACACCTCAGAGCGCTGGACATCGTTACGGTCAGTCCTTCCGGTCACCCTGCTGATTGTTGCCGTCCTTGGCTCCATCTACACCGGCATTGCCACTGCTACGGAAGCTGCAGCCGTGGGGGCCTTGGGTGCGCTCTTGATCGCTTTCCTCCTGGGGTCTCTCAAGCGCGAGGTAATGAACCGTATCCTCGACAACACGGCACGAACCACAGCAATGTTCGTCTTGCTCGTGGCCACGGGTCTGTTTAGCGCCTTTGTGCTCAGCCGGCTCGGCATCCCTCAAGCCACGGCACAGGCCATCACCGGCTTGGATGTCGCGCCATGGGTTGTCATGCTGGCGATCAATGGACTGCTGTTGATCCTGGGCATGTTCCTGGATCCCATGAGCATTCTGATCATTGTCGTCCCGATACTGTTTCCGGCTGTCGTCCAGCTGGGCTATGACCCGGTCTGGTTCGGAGTGATGGTGACGCTTCAGATCGAAATCGCCGCGATATCACCACCGGTAGGCTTCAACCTGTTTGTGCTGCGGACTGTGGTCGCCAATGCGCGAATGGCAGACATCATTCGAGGGGGACTGATCTTCATTGCGCCGATGTTGATTGGAATCGCCCTGCTGATGATCTTCCCCGAGATCGCCCTTTTCCTCCCTCGGATGATGGACCTCAAATAGGGAACATCGCATGAAGACACAAGCCCAGCGCGTCGCATTGGTCACAGGAGCGACTGGAAACATTGGCCTGCCCGTGTGCGAACAACTGGCTGCCCAGGGGTATCGGGTGTTTGCTTGTGATGTGACGCCCCCCGCTCACGCATTGCCAGCTGGATGTGACTTCAGGCGACTCGACGTACGCGACGAAGCCGAGTTGATGCGTGTGCTTGACGAGGCTTCGAATGCAGGGGCACTCACGAGTGTGATCATTGCCCATGGCATTTTTGCAATGAGCTGGATTGACCGCGCGAGCAAGACCGACCTCCAACCCATCGTAGAAATCAATCTGGTCAGTGTGGCTCAGCTGTGTGTAGAGGCTGGTAAACGCCTGCAACCGGGCGGATCCATCGTGACCATCTCCAGCGTCGTGGCCACGATGGGCCGCCGCGCTGACGGCGGCTTCATGTACACGGCCATAAAGGCTGGCGTCGAATCGCTGACGAGAAACTTTGCCGTCGGGCTGGGCCCAAAAGGTATTCGCGTCAATGCCGTCGCACCGGGATTCTTGTCGACACCCATGGCTGGAGCAGGCAATGAAGCACGCAAAACATCAAGGCCAGACGAGCTCAAACTTTACTCGCCACTGGGTCGCCTTGCCACACCCGAAGAGGTAGCAAATGCGATTTTGTTTTTGTGCTCGGACTCAGCTTCGGGCATATCCGGTGTCGTATTGCCAGTCGACGTCGGCCATAGAGCATGGTAGGAGGACATGATGAAGATATCTGGTGCAGAACTGATCGCGCGGTGTCTCATCGCTCACGGTATCACTCACGTATTCAATGTCCCAGGGCTGGGCCTGCAGCCACTCATAGACGCATTGCGCAAACACCACAATGAATTGCAATACTTCTGCGGTCCGAGCGAGACGGCCGTCGCGTTAATGGCCGATGGCTACGGCCGTGCATGCCGCAAGCCAGCTTTCGTCAACGTCTACCACGCGTCCGGGACCGCATTGGCCATGGTCGGTGTGACCACTGCATGGGCCGACCACAGCCCGATGCTGTTCACCTCGACGACGACAAGCCGCAAGTTGGCTCGCAGCGACGGCTATGCGTCGGTACCCCGCGATGTGACCGAAATGTCGAGACAGTTTGTCAAGTGGGACTGGGAGGTACCAAGCGCAGACCGGATTCCTGAGGCCATAGCCCGAGCAGTGGCCATCGCCCAGACACCACCCATGGGGCCGGTGCATCTGGCGTTTCCTGCCGACCTGTACCTTGAAGAAGTTGACGAAGCCGTGTTGCACCAGACCCCCTTGTATCCGCCAGGCAGACTGCGTGGCTATACCAGAACTCGACCTGATGCCGCAGGAATCGAAGCTGCGGCAGAACTTCTATCCAAGGCCGAGCATCCAGTGATCGTTACTGGCAATGATGTGGCGCAGTTTGAGGCCGTCGATCTTCTCGTTCACCTGGCCGAACTCTTGGGCGCGCCCGTACTGGGCGAGCCCTACGTCGCCTACATGGGCTTTCCCAATACCCATCCGCTTTATGCGGGCCGCTGCTCCAGCACGCACCCGCTGCTCAGTCAGGCCGACGTGGTGATCATTGCGGGCGCGGAGCTCACTGGCGGTAGCGGAGCGGCGCTGCTCCCGCCTAGAAACGCGCAGGTGATTTTCATGACCAGCAATCCTCTGGATCTGGGCAAGCAGACATGGGCCGACGTGGGGTTGATCGGCCATCCAAAGGAAAACCTACGGGAACTGATAGAAGCATTGGACACGAAGCCACGCAAGCCACGGCCGCAGTGGGCGGCGACAGTCAACAGCTTTGTCGGCGCTTTTCGATCGCAACTGAAAGTCGAGCAAGCAAAGACTGCAAGCACTCCTTATGACAGCGTGACGGTGCCGGAAATCATCAGCAGTGTTCATGAGATATTTGGTCCTGACGCAGTCGTCCTGGACCACTCGACCACCGGCACCAGCTACATGCTGGATATGCTGCCACTGGACAATCCGCAGCGGTATTTTGGAATTACAGGACGGGCCAGTGCACAAGGCTGGGGCGCCCCCGCTGCGATCGGCGTACAAATCGCCTTGCCTGACCGCCAGGTGGTCGCGCTCGTGGGTGACGGGGGCTTCATGTTCACCAGCAACAGCTTTTATACTGCCGCGCTTTGGTACGTCCCGGTCAAATTGATCGTGTTGGCCAATGGCGGCTGGCATGACGTGGCTTACACCGCCAAGCACTCACGGGGATGGACCGATGAAGAAATCCGTGAGGCCCGATGGGTGGCGGAGCCCAAGGTTGACTTTGCAGCAATGGCGGCCAGCTTTGGCATTGAAGGTCGCCGTGCCAACACACGTTCCGGGCTGAATGCGGCGCTGGCCCAGGCTCGGGACGCTTCAGGTCCCTTCCTGGTCGAAGTCGAAACCGATCCGGCTGCGACCGACTACTACGTGCGCTGGATCACGCGCTGACGGTCGAGTTTTCTAATTGGAGAGAGGCAATGGCCGAACAAGATCTGATGCTCGTGACCGGTGGCAGCCGCGGCATAGGGGCAGCTATCGTACAACTGGCTGGAAATGGTCATCGAGTGGCATTTTTCTATCGAAGCAACCGAACAGAGGCTCAAGCCTGCGTACGTGCCGCCGCCAGTCGAGGAGTGACTGCGACGATGATTCAGGCGGACGTAGGCGATGAAGCTTCCTTACTGCGTGGCTTTGAGGCGGTCGACAAGATCGGTCGGATCCGAGTGCTGGTCAATAACGCTGGCGTGACCGGCGGCCGCAGCAGATTGGAGGCGGTCAGTGCTCAGCAGCTGAACGAGGTCCTGAGGGTCAACGTGGCTGGGGCGTTCCTGGCCGCCCGCGAGGCCGTCAAGCGCATGTCCACCCGCCATGGTGGTACGGGAGGGAGCATCGTCAATATCTCGTCTGGGGCTTCAAAGTCTGGCTCGCCTAATTCCTGGATTCACTATGCCGCCACCAAGGGCGCGATGGACACCATGACACTGGGCCTTGCCCGGGAGGTGGCAGCTGAAGGTATTCGAGTGAATGCAATTCGTCCAGGAGTGATCGCGACCGAAATTCAAAATGACCGCACGCCGGAACAGCTACAGGCGATGATCAAGATGATTCCACAGGGCCGGATGGGTCGACCTGATGAAATTGCGCGCACCGTGTTGTGGCTGATTTCTGAGGAAGCGTCCTACGTGACTGGTGGCCTGTTCGACGTGGCTGGCGGCCTGTAATCGTGTTTAAGACTGAGTCTTGCCAGCGCATGGGCTTGGACAAGTTCCGCTAGTGATATGTCAACGGCAACGATTTGCAGGGCCGCATCATCTGCCGCCTTGAGATCGACCGGCGAGTGAAATTTGCGCATGAGAGTTCCTGGAACACTGCCTTAGAAAACCTAAGACCCGTGTGAAGGAAACCCTACATGGCGTTGAATTGAAAGCCGAAAAGATGGTTTTGGTGGGCGATACATGGATCGAACATGTGACCCCTGCAGTGTGAAGACGCCAGAGTTTTGTGCTTTTCCTCAATAAATTCAACAGACTAGCATTTTTGAAAATCTCAAAGTAGCATAGAAATAGTATAGTTAATTAATACCAAATAACTATTTTTCTGCCGGAGTTAGTTCTTTCTGGCATGAAGCGTCATTTCTTTTTGCGCTGCAGCTTTGATGAGCAGCGTACCAGACAAGTCGCATGCCCGCAAATGCAGGCCCCAACGCATTGCCTCCTTGGAAATGCCTCAATAAATATAGATTTTGCATTCTGAACTCTACCCCGCCCCACCCGCCGGATCGCACTGGCTAGCCGGCATGAGGCTGCATAGTGGATTGAGTTGCGCCGGCCGCAGACGCGGTGAAGGCCTTCCATCGCAGTTGCTGAGCCTCCCGCAGGGGTTTTGCGGGGGCGACACAATGGGATTCAAAGCTATGCAAATTGAAGTCAAGCATATCGAAGCGTTCGCATTGATCATGCGTACGGGTAGCCTGAGGAAGGCTGAGACTATCGCGGGAACTTCAAAGGCCACGTTGAGTCGTCAGCTTCAGCGTCTCGAAGAGCGATTGGGCGTCCAGCTCTTGGTGCGGGGCTCGCGAAAGGTGATTCCAACTGACGCGGGGCGAGCATTCCATGCTCACTGTGAGGCGCTTTTGTCTGTGATCACCGCGCGGGTAGAAGCGGCCACGACAGAGGCTCAGGAGATGAGCAGCGGCGGCCGCGGGCGTCTATGCATTCTCTCGGACAACCAGTTCATCACCACCTTCGTGTCCCATGTTGCCCGGATGTATCTGGAGAAATATCCGAATGTCGAGTGTGAGCTTCACGTAAGCGGTCGCGTTGACTCCCCACCAATCGAGGATGTTGACTGCTTCGTGTGCTCAGAGGCGCCCGACTTGCCCAATCTCGTTGGAAAGCTTGTTGGCCGGCTCAGCTATGGGTTGTATGCGAGCCCAGCTTATCTGCGCCGACATGGTATGCCAGAGGGGCCGCAGCAACTTGGAGACCATAAATCGATCAGGCTGCGACAAGCGCACTTGATCACGTCGACGGTTCTTCATTCGCACAGTTCTTCTCACCCTTACACCAGCCGTGCCTCTCTGCAGACGAATGATTACTGGGTGATGAAAACCTTCTGCGTGGACGGTATGGGCATCGCACTTCTTCCCGACTTTTTTGCGCAGCCGGAAGTGAAGACGGGATCGCTGATTGCAGTGTTGCCAGATTGGAAACCCAACCGAAGCCGTGTTGTCTGTGCGTATCAGCGCCAGCGGTACATGAGCAAAAAGCTACGTGCCTTCATCGATCTCGTGGCGAAAAGCATCTCGGACATCGAGTCTTTCAATACGTACGTCGCGTCTGCATCGACAAACACGCCTTGAACTTAGAAGCTCGGGGGGTCTTAAGTTCAGGCGCCCGGGAAGAACGGCTTCCCCAATGATGAAGGCATATTCAGTCTGATCCACGCCGGGTTGCGTGAGATGGCAGTGAGTACGACGATCGTGGCGATGTACGATAGCATGTTCAGGAACTCATTCGGCAATTGCACTCCTCTACCCTGCAGGTGAAACTGCAGCATGGTCACTCCGCCAAACAGATAGGCGCCTAACAGGACGCGAAGTGGCCGCCACATAGCGAATGTGGTGAGTGCGAGTGCGATCCATCCTTTTCCGGCGACCATGCCTTCAACCCACAGCGGCGTATAGATGATCGAGATGTAGGCGCCAGCTACACCGCACAGCGCACCTCCCCCCACGACAGCGGCGAGCCGGATGGCGCGAACGTTGTATCCAAGCGCGTGCGCAGACTCGGGTGACTCACCAACAGAGCGCAGGATCAGGCCAGCTCGCGATCGGTATAAGAACCAGACGAGTCCGCCCATCAGAGCTATCGCAAAGTAGACCATGGGGTGCTGGCGAAACAAGGCTGTCCCGACAAGCGGTATGTCGGCCAGACCTGGAATTGCGAACATGTGCCGCTCGGGCAACTTTGCATTCGCGTAGCTGATCCCCACGAACGCAGAGAAGCCCGCGCCAAACAGCGATAAGGCGAGACCCGTCGCATACTGGTTTGTGTTGAGCCATATGACCAGCAAGCCGAACAATGCCGCCAACAGTCCCCCCGCTGCAGCCCCGGCGACAAAACCAGCCCAGTTAGCCCCTGTGTGAACCACTGCCGCGAAACCTGCGATAGCAGCACACAGCATCATGCCCTCTGCACCAAGGTTGACGATGCCGGCCTTTTCATTGATCAACAAACCCAAAGCTGCGATTGCCAGGACAGTTCCCGCATTCAAAGTGGCTGCGACCAGCAGCGCGTATTGCTCCATCATGTTCCCCTCGGTTTGCGTAATGCGGGTACGACTCGGATGCGATACATGATCAGTGTGTCGCACGTCAGCAAACTGAAAAGCAAAAGCCCCTGGAAGACGCCGCCTATTGAGTTCGGCACGCCCAGCTTCGTTTGAGCTAGCTCCCCCCCGATGTAAAACATGCTCATTAACAGGGACGAAAAAACCATCCCAACCGGGTGGAGGCGTCCTACAAATGCCACGATGATGGCGGCGAACCCGTAGCCTGCAGGTAGCGTGGGCGTCAACTGGGCGATCGGTCCAGCAACTTCGAACGCGCCAGCCATTCCCGCTGTCGCTCCTGAGACCAACAACGCTAACCACAGCGCCTTCCTGGAGGAGAACCCTGCGTAGCGAGCGGCAGCCGGAGCGATCCCCGCAACTTGCTGGGCGAACCCAAGTCGTGTCCTAAAGAGAAACACCCACAATCCCAACCCGCCCGCCAGCGCCACAATGATTCCCAAGTTGACTCGCAAGCCGCTGAACAGAATCGGAATCTGCGTGGCAGTTGAGAATGTTTTTGACTGAGGAAAGTTGAAGCCTTCTGGATCCTTCCAAGGTCCGAAGACCAGATAGTTTAGGAACATAGCCGCCACATAGACAAGCATCAGGCTGACCAAGATCTCGCTCGCATTGAACTTGTCCCGCAACAGCGCGGGGATTGCCGCCCAGAGCATGCCTCCGACCATGCCAGCAAGTATCACAGCCAAGACAATCCAGCGGCTCGTGTTTGGACCTGCCATGAGTGCAACGCCGCTGGCTGCGATCGCTCCGATAATGAACTGGCCTTCCGCTCCGATGTTCCAGATGTTGGAATGGAAGCAAACAGCAAGACCCAGGGCGATCAACAACAAAGGTGTCGCCCTGACCAATAGCTCGCCGACTCTGTAGCCCGATGAAATGGGTTCCCAGAAGAAGATCTGAATGCCCTGCATGGCGTTTTTGCCGAGAGACAGAAACAGCAAAATGCCCAGGATCGCCGTGAGCAAAACGGCTAGGAGCGGGGAGCCGACGGTCCATAGACGCGATTGGTTCTGACGGGCCTCAAGCTTGAGCATGTTTGCCTCCATGATCAGTGCTCGCCTTCTCCACGCACCTCACATCGGGGGAGCCAGATTCACGCGCAGCGGTGGCGGGCCACATACCGCTCATCCACTCACCGATTTGTTCAACTGTCGCCTGGGCGCGATTGATGGATGGCGACACCCTGCCTTTGTAAGTCACATGCAGTCGATCGCAGATTTCAAAAAGCTCGTCGAGTTCCTCGCTCACGACCAGGACTGCCACACCCTGATCACGTAGCTCCAGGATTGCGGCACGGATATGCGCGGCCGCTCCCACGTCTACGCCCCACGTAGGTTGCGAAATGATCAACATGCGTGGATTCGCATCGATCTCTCGCCCCACAATGAATTTCTGCAAGTTGCCGCCCGACAGGGATTTCGCCGCAGAACCCGGACCCCCAGCTTTTACATTGAAGCGCGAAATAACTTTCTGCGCGTGATCGTTCATCTGCCTGACATCAATCCATCCGTTGCTCCTCACAGCGTTCGTCCTAGTAAGAAGGAGGTTCTGTGCTAGCGACAGAGATGGCACGGCACCGCGGCCCAAACGCTCCTCTGGCACAAAGTGCAGACCCAGCTTTCTCCTGTGCGCTGGACCCATTCCACCGACAAACCGACCCGAAAGTTGAACCATTTCAGCTGCGGCGCGTCTGTCCTCGCCCGAAAGAGCGAACAGTAACTCACGTTGACCGTTGCCCGATACGCCAGCGATGCCAACCACCTCACCTGCCCGTACTTCTAAACTGATGTCATCGAGATCATGACCAAACTGGTCTTCTCGCATCAGGCTCAGATGCTGGACCCGCAAGATGACCTCACCAGGGGTGCGCACATGGTGTTCGAGCTCGGGGGGCTCGGCGCCGATCATGAGACGCGAGAGCGATCCAATTGTCTCCTTGCGCGGATCGCACGTGCCACTTACTCTTCCGGCCCGCATCACGGTACAGGCGGTGCACAGTTCTCGAATCTCGTGCAGCTTGTGGCTGATATAGAGAATGCTGCAGCCTTCTGCACTGAGCTTTCGTAGGACGACGAATAACCGGTCAATTGCTTGCGGTGTCAATACAGAAGTTGGCTCGTCCAAGATCAGAAGATTCGGATTTCCGAGGAGGGCGCGGATGATTTCAACCCGCTGCATCTCGCCTACCGACAAGGTATGGATGGGGCGATGGACATTGATTTCCAATCCGTAATTGGCTGCCTTTTCTTCAATCGCATTCGTCACTTCCTGCAAGCTGAGCTCTTTACCCAAGCCAAGCCAAACGTTCTCTGCCACCGTCAGCGTGTCGAAGAGACTGAAGTGCTGAAAAACCATGCTGATGCCGATTGAGCGAGCCTCCTTCGGATTTCGAATTTGAACAGGAATACCGTTGAAGACAATGGATCCCTGATCGGGCTTGATTGCCCCATAGATGATCTTCATCAGGGTCGACTTTCCCGCGCCGTTCTCACCCAAGAGAGCGTGAATTTCCCCGGGCTGGACAGTCAGCGACACGCCGTCGTTCGCGACCACAGATGGATATTTTTTGGTCACATTCACGACTTGAAGTCGGGGACTTTGCATCGGTCCGATCCTTATTTCACGGAACGCAGAATGTTCTCTGTGACAGGGACGCGTACATGTCTACGCGCCCGTCCTGCCGTGCACTTGCGGAGGATTCCCGGATGGCCTCATAAACGCCACAGCAAGCATGAACGGCGGCTCCTCAAAACTCCCCTCCGGCAAGAAGCGAAAGCTCGCTTGTCCCCGATCGAGTTGAACTTCGTACGGCTGCAGTTGACAGCCTTTTTGATAGTCTTGGAATTCCGAGTGGCGCCCCACGGCTGCTGTTCCGTCTTCGACGCTACAACCGCAATCGCTACGAAGCCTCCGACACCAATACCTATTGCCTTTAGCGTGGGCGCGAGATATCTCAGGTCTCGGTCGCGTGCCTTCACTGCAACGACGATGCACGTGCCGCAGTCGCCTACGCTGAAACCCTCCATTTTTCCCGTGCAACCGAGATCCTCCCCGAGCACCTCAAGACACATGAAATCCAGGCTTGACCCCGATACCCGCACTACTTCCTGTAGCCTTGCAAAAAGGATCGTTTTCGCTTCCATGTCGGTGACCGAAGTTCGACTTGCTCAGTACTCGACGACCGCTCGGATAGATTCGCCACGCTTCATCAGGTCGAAGCCCTCATTGATCCGCTCCAAGGGTAGCTTGTGAGTGATCAGATCGTCGATATTGATCTTGTTTTCCATATACCAATCGACAATCTTCGGCACGTCGGTGCGGCCGCGCGCACCCCCAAATGCAGAGCCTTCCCACTTCCGGCCAGTGACCAGTTGGAAAGGCCGCGTCGAGATCTCCGCCCCTGCTTTGGCGACGCCGATGATGATGCTACGGCCCCAGCCTTTGTGCGTGCACTCAAGTGCCTGGCGCATGACCGTCGTGTTTCCGATGCACTCGAAGCTGTAGTCGGCCCCTCCATCGGTCAACTGTACGATTGCATCGACGATGTTTTCATGGTCTTTGGGGTCGAGGAAATGAGTCATCCCGAAACGCCGAGCTATTGCCTCGCGGCCACGATTGAGGTCGACGCCGATGATCTTGTTTGCCCCAACCATTTTTGCGCCCTGGATGACGTTTAGGCCAATACCGCCAAGCCCGAATACCACGACGTTGGCGCCGACCTCGACCTTCGCCGTGAAGATCACGGCACCGATGCCAGTCGTCACACCGCAACCGATGTAGCAGACCTTGTCAAACGGTGCGTCCTCCCGAATCTTCGCCAGAGCGATCTCAGGAGTTATCGTGTAGTTGCTGAACGTGGACGTACCCATGTAGTGGAACACCGGCTTACCGCCAACGGAGAATCGGCTGGTGGCGTCAGGCATGAGCCCGCGGCCTTGAGTGCTGCGGATCAACTGGCAAAGGTTCGTCTTGCGGGAGAGACAGAATTTGCACTGTCGGCACTCAGGCGTGTACGAGGGAATGACATGGTCGCCTTTTTTCAGGCTCGTCACCCCAGGACCGATGTCCACGACCACACCGGCACCCTCGTGGCCCAGGATGGCGGGGAAAATCCCCTCAGGATCCGCGCCTGACAGTGTGTAGTAGTCCGTGTGGCATATCCCAGTTGCCTTGATTTCGACAAGAACTTCGCCTGCACGCGGGCCTTCCAGATCTACCGTCTGAACTGTCAAAGGCGCGCCGGCCTTCCATGCAACTGCTGCTTTGCTTTTCATTTGAATTCCTCGAATTTGAACTGAGTTGATGGTTCATGTCTTCGCGAACGACCTCTTTTCATGTCCCTCGCAGCCGAAAAACAATAGACAAGCGATGATCAAACAGTAAATGCCTGAGTTTTTCAGCTAGTCGGGGATGTTATTCACGCGCGTGCCCTTTTTTGCGTACATGTGGAGTTCGCCCAACCTTTGAAAGCGGCATGGGCAGGAGGAGCATCCAAGTTCCAATCCGTCATTAGCCGGCACATGGATGTGAAACGTGTGAGCTTGGCGACATAGAAGTTATCGCCGCATTCTTTCAAGCCGAAAAGAGCTGAGGACAAGTAGCTACATACATTGAATTCAACGCTCAGACTGGTCAAGTTCGCCGCCATCAATTTCTTTCTCAACATTGTCAAAGCAGAGCGACCAAAAACTCAAGTAATGGCCGATGCCAGTTCCAAGAACACGGGAGCGGGCTACTAAAAGTTCACCGAGAAGGTTCGATCTTTGAACAGCGTTTTTTTCATACTGTTTATCTCGGGCTTGTGGTCGTCAAGCGTCTACTGCATCTGCGGTATGAAGTCTTAGCGCCATAATTCCCCCCATTCCAACAAACCGCGGCTGGTTCCTAAAGGACCAAAGCCATTGGCGGAGTGCGGGGAACGCATCGAGGCAGATCCCGCCTTCTCCAGCCAGCGCGGTGTAGGGAAAGCATGCGATGTCCGCGATAGTTGGTGAATCGCCAACCAGCCACGTGAAGCCAAGTGCCTGGCGCTGCGCCAAGTGATCGTCCAGCACTCGAAATGCAGATCGCGCGCCATGACGGCAAGCATCGACGTCGAATTGTGAGTAGCCCAAGGCGTCATGAAGCCGTGCAGCCGATGCAGTGCGGGTGATCTCATCGGCCATCGCGAGCCAGATCTGTATCTCGCCTCGTGCGCGAGGGTCGTCTGGATACCATTGGCCTTTCTTGTCGTAGCGGCTGGCAAGATACACGAGGATCGCTTGGGCGTCTCTTAAGGGCTCGCCTTCATCTTCTAGTACTGGAATTTGACCGAGTGGATTCACCTCGCTGAGGAACCACTCGGTCTTGTGCTGCTTGCCAGGATGGAAATCGATGGCGACCCTTTCGTAGGGCACGCGCAGCAGATGCAGCAGCAGCCTTACCTTGTAGCAATTGCCGGAAAGTTCGTAGTCGTAGAGCTTCATGAATGGCTATCTGTCAATGACAAGAACGGGACTCAGAGAGCGAGACACACACAGCAGGATGAGTGTGTTGCTCTGCCGCTCTGTTTTGCTGAGGTACGCGTCGCGATGATCTGGAGTTCCCTCAAGGACGTGCGTCAGGCACGTGCCACAAACCCCTTGCTCGCACGACGTGTCTACTTCGCAACCTATCTTTCCCAATCCGCTGATGATTGATTCACCGGACTCTATTCGGCAGGTCTTTCCGCTCCTATGGAGGACTACGTTGAACGGCCGATCCTGCAGGGCCTGGGACCTGTCGTGGACCAGAAATCGCTCAGAGTGCAGCCTGTCATCGGACCAGCTGCGCGCGGCAATGTCCTCAACCATGTCCATGAACGGGCCCGGTCCACAACAATAGGCATGCGCCCCTTCTGGTGGTGTGGCTAACGAGTCTTCGAGGACTTCCCGCGTTTGAGAGGGATCAAGTCCCGAGTGAATGAACAAGCGCCCTTGGCGTCGTGCAGCCTCCAGGCGTTCTGTGAAAGCGACGTGCTCCAGCCCAAGAACAAAATAGTGGAGTTCATACGGCGCACCGGATACGCTCAGTGCCTGCATCATGGCAAGCAACGGGGTGATTCCAATTCCGCCCGCCAGCAACAGGTGCAAGCTGGCATCAGCAACAAGTGGAAAGTGATTGCGCGTCGCTCCAAGGGTCAAGGGACAACCTTCGGCGAGCGAGTGCATGTAGAGAGAGCCGCCGCGCGATAGTGGCTCTTTCTTAATGCCAAAAACGTAGGCGTCCGTCTCTCCGGGAGCATTGCACATCGAGTATTGCCGGATCATTGGCGGCTGTCCCGCCCGCTCCAAGATGAATTCGACATGAGCGCCCGGCTCGACATCCACCAGTGATGACCCATCTCGCGGCACAAGCTCGAGTCCGCAAATTCCTTCAGCAGTCCTCCACTTGCGGCGGACGATGAATGGTCTCCTTTCCACGGCTAACTTAATCGACGATCGCGCCGTAGGACACGCCTTTGGATACGAGCCAGCGGCGATATGCAACGGATGCCGCATCGCACCGGGTGGGAATCTCGCTCATTCCGCGAAGCGGCATTCGTTTCGGCCTTTGATTTTCGAGGATCGGTTTGTCCTGGCCAAAGATCGTGTGCTGAAACGAGATCATATCTACCTGCGGTGTGGTGTTGTCGAAGAACGCCAGCAAGCAATAGGCAATGATGGACTCCTGAGTCACGGGCTGCACAAACAACCCGATGGCATCCATTTCCCCTGGACGAGGAAACGCTGTCTTGTAGAGTATGGCCGTCATGGGTTGCATCATCCGGTATCGATACTGAACCTCCATGCCGGTGGTTGCAGATTTCGAGGTACGCGGCTGATAGAACTTGCATTCGATCGCCCAGATCTCGTCGGCTTCATCGTCAACGCTGACCTTGTACGGCGCAACCTCCGTTTGCGGCAGCTCCCCCAGGTAGCTTGCATGAACGTACGGAAAGTGCGCCATGTCCAGGAAGTTTTCAATCATGCGCAAACCGGACACCGCGACGCCTATGCCATCGCAATCGACCACTCGTCGTCCTGCCTCTGCGTATTCAGGAAACGCGAACAAGGGTTTAGCTGGTTTGCTACTTGGACATACCCACAAGTACCCATAAGCTGTGTGTAGCATCAGCCATTTGCCATTGCTTTGCGCCACAAAGTTCTCGCCCTGGTCGATCCAGGCACTCACCTCCGCGCCAAGGAGGATGGTGCGATAGGGGTTTGCTTGGCTTGTGCCTTTCAGCCGTGTTTGTGGCCCAATCGTGAGCCACGAGTCGAGCATGTTGGGATCACTCGTGTCGAAAATCATTTTCCGCCCTTGTTTGCCTGCGGCTTTTCGCTTCGCTCGCGCAGGCGCCCCAATGCGGCCATCACGATGCGCAGCTGCTTGGATGGCGGTTTTCCAGCCAGCCAGATATGTGCAAACGTTAGCTGCTCCGACGCCTGACAGATGAAAACCGTGGAACGGATCGAGTTAACAGTGCCCGACCACGTCCAAGGAGCGATCTTTTCGAAGTGCTGCGCCGCCAACTCTTCTTCAAGTCGCTCCACGTTCGCATTGACACCGATAGAGCGACAGAACCAAGAGTTGCTTTCACGCAGTCCCGGGGTAGGAATGTGATCCTCCCTAGTGACTGCATTGCGAACCCAGATCATTCCGTCGCTCTCGTGCGCGTCAAACGTGGTCACGCAGAGGTTCTTGGGTACCGGCGCTG
>Ga0194118_10002415_pt1 | contig 23742 bp, 16 predicted proteins | sample TA2MahsurfametaG_2_FD_148662 | JGI IMG/M metagenome (GOLD analysis project Ga0194118, IMG submission 148662) | Freshwater microbial communities from Lake Tanganyika, Tanzania - TA2015013 Mahale N5 surface | ecosystem: Environmental > Aquatic > Freshwater > Lake | place: Tanzania: Lake...
TTATCTCCAAAAGTGGATAATCCACGAATTCTAATATTGGAAGCACCACCTGGTGAGCCCGAATTTGTTGAAATATTGACACCAGAAACTTGTCCCTGAAGTGCTTGATCCATTCGAGATAAATTCATTTTTTCTACGTCTTCACCACCCACTTTGGATGTAGCACCGGTGAGTTCTTTCTTAGTGGCGGAACCATAGCCAACAACCACGACTTCATCTAATGAAACCGATGATATTAAAGTGACATTGATGTTCGTTTTGTTTTCAATTGTAATTTCTTGGGATTCAAATCCAATGAATGAAAATTTTAAAACAATATTGTTTGAGTCTGGCACAGAAATCAAGTACTCACCAAGATCATTCGATTTAGTTCCTTTATTTGTTCCTTTTATAACAATAGATACAAATGGTAGTCCATCTCCCTTCTCGTCTTTCACAACTCCCGTAATTTTTCGCTGGCTAAAAACAGTAGTCGTGAGCAAAATAAAAATTAGTAAAATGTACTGCCGCATAAAAATATTTTTTGGTAAAAATAGTATATTATTTTACAAAGTACAATAAGTGTAATTTTTTTATAAATCTAATTCCTGACTTGCAGCAAATTAATAACTTTGGATTAATTAATCAAATATGGCTAATAGAAATCGATTTTAATGCTTATTGATATGAATTGCAAGATCGCTCAATTTCGTTGCATAACCAAATTCATTGTCGTACCAAGAAACAACTTTGGCAAAATCATCACCTACAATCAAACCTGCACTTGCGTCAAAAATTGAAATGCGGGAGTCACCCAAAAAATCGGTAGATACAACGGCATCCTCTGTATAACCCAAAATTCCTTGCATTGAATTCTCAGAGGCATATTTCATAACCGATTTTATTTCCTCATAGCTTGTTTTTTTCTCTAAATTGACGCAAAGATCAACCACAGAAACATTTGCAGTTGGAACACGATAAGAAACTCCGGTTAATTTTCCTTTAAGTTCAGGAATTACTTTTCCAACCGCAGAAGCTGCACCCGTCGAGGAAGGAATGATATTTTGCATCGCTCCACGTCCTCCCCTCCAATCTTTACTTGAAGGACTATCTACTGTTTTTTGAGTTGCAGTAACGGCATGTACCGTTGACATTAAACCAGATCGAATACCAAAATTATCATGAAGGACTTTAGCAATTGGCGCTAAACAATTTGTTGTACACGAAGCATTTGAAATAATTTTCATATCAGATTGATAGGTATCATGATTTACACCCATTACAAAAATTGGTGTATCATCTTTGGGTGGTGCAGAAAGGATTACGTTGTTTGCACCTGCTGCTAAATGACTACTTGCTTTCTCATGATCAAGGAATAATCCTGTTGATTCAACAACGGTTAGATTTCCCAATTCACTCCATCCAATTTCAGCAGGATTTTTTTTGTCTGTAATCCGAATCCTTTTGCCATCCACGACCAAATGACCATTAGAAACTTGAATTTCATTTACCAATTTACCATGTGTTGAATCGTATTTTAGCATGTACCCTAAATACTCCGGATCAACTAAATCATTAATTGCGACAACCTCAATTTTTGGATTTTTCAATGCCGCTCTAAAAACCATGCGACCGATTCTTCCAAACCCATTAATTCCAAGTTTAATTTTATCCATAATTTCCTATCTTAAAACCCATGTTCCACCTACTGAAACTACATTTTCTAATCTTAAAAAATCCTTGTAATTTGACTCGTTTATTCCACCTGTTGGACAAAACTTAACTCCTTTGAAAACAGTTTCATAAGCCTCGAGAGTTTGTAATCCGCCAAAAAGATTAGCAGGAAAAAACTTAAAAAATTGAACGTCTAATTCTTGTCCTGTAATTATCTCACTTGGTGTTACCCCTCCCGGTAGAAAAGGAATTTTACTCTCATGTAACTCCCTAGCTAAGTCAGCTGTTAACCCTGGGCTTACCATAAAATCGACCTTTAAGGCTTTACATTTTTCTACTTGTTCCCTTTTAATTACGGTTCCAACTCCCACTTTAAATTCGAAACCATATCTTTTTTTAAACTCAGCAATGGCTTCAAAAGCATAGGGGGTTCTTAGGGTAATCTCAATGCAGTGAATTCCTTTTGAACTTAATTTTTGATAAATAGTATCAATTTCAGATTCGTTTTGTATTGTTACAACAGGTATAATTTTATTTTCCTGTAAAATTGCTTCAATGTTATTTTGCATATACTTACTTTAAATAATTCCAGCGCCTTCTTCTCCGTTATTAATCAAACCCCTTATTTTTTCGAATAGTTCCCTTCCATGACTTTGATTTTGATAAGGAATCGACCTTGCTTCTCGTTGTTCAAATTCATTTGCGTAGCAAATCAATTCGCCCGAAATCGCATCAAGACGAATTCTGTCGCCAGTTTTAATTTTTGAAATCAAGCCTCCTTCTGCGGCTTCAGGGTATAAATGAATTGCTGAAAGTACTTTACCTGATGCTCCCGACATTCTACCGTCAGTTACCAATGCAACTTTGAATCCTCGCTTCAATAAAATAGTTAATGAAGGAGTTAATTTATGGAGTTCAGGCATTCCTTTAAACTTTGGTCCTTGGAATGGTATTACGGCAATAAAATCTTTATTTAATTCGTCTTTTTTAAAGGAATTCAAAAAGTCATCCTGGTCATCAAAAACAATTGCTTCAGCCTCAATTACCAAATGTTTGTCTTCTACTGCAGAAGTCTTTATTACACAGGTCCCCAAATTTCCTTTCAATACTTTAATTCCTCCTTGAGGTGAAAATGGATTTTTTACATCTCGAATTATTTCTTCATTTAGCGATTTAACTGCGCCCTCAACATAATGAATTGTTCCGGCATTAATTTTTGGTTCTTTTGTATATTTTGAAAGCCCTTTTCCAAGTATCGTATTTACATCTTCGTGGAGAAGGCCATTTTCAAGTAAAGTTCTGATTAAAAAACCCATACCCCCGGCGGCATGAAAATGATTTACATCAGCGGCTCCGTTCGGATAAATTCGACAAAGTAGAGGAACTACAGATGACAATTCTGAAAAATCATCCCATGTAATGTGAATTCCAGCTGCTTTGGCCATCGCGGGCAGATGGAGTGTATGATTTGTAGAACCTCCAGAGGCCAAGAGACCAATTATTCCATTAACAACGGTTTTTTCGTCGAATGAAAATCCTATTGTTCTATTAATGTCTCTTGCATTTATATTATCAATTAAAACGCGAACAGCTTCTTTATTTAGCGCTTCACGCAGCGGCGTTCCTGGATTCACGAAACTACTACCTGGGAGTTGCAAACCCATGATTTCCATCAACATTTGGTTGGAATTCGCTGTGCCATAAAAAGTACAAGTACCTGGTGAATGGTAAGAGTCTGCCTCTCCTTTTAATAATTCTTGGCGACCAATTTTTCCTTCAGCAAATAACTGACGGATATGTGATTTTTCTTCGTTGGAAATTCCGGTTTCCATTGGCCCACCTGGTACAAAAATACTTGGTAAATGCCCAAAGCTCAGATTACCGATAATAAGTCCTGGTACGATTTTATCACAAATTCCCAGATTCATTGCTCCATCGAACATATCATGGGATAATGCAATTGCGGTAGAAAAAGCAATAATGTCTCTACTCAATAGTGATAAATCCATCCCTTCTTTTCCTTGGGTAACTCCGTCGCACATGGCAGGAGTAGCTCCGGCCATCTGAAGCGTTCCGCCAAATTCATTAGCAAATTTTCTTAAAAACGTAGGATAATTTTCGTAGGTTTTGTGGGCAGAAAGCATATCATTGTATGCCGAGATTAATCCAATGTTTGGTGATGCAGATGAAGAGATAGTTTTCTTATCGTGTGAGTCACAGGCTGCAAAACCGTGGGCTAGATTTCCGCATGATAGTCCTTCTCGGTATGCAAGTGGTTTGAAATTAGCCTCTACTTTATTAAGATATGCTACACGTGCTTTTTCCGATCTCTTTATTATTCGATCCGTTACTTCTTGGATTTTTGAATTAATCTGCATAGTAAATTTTTATATCGTTTCGTCTTGCTAGCAATTTATGAATAGGTAAATTCAGTTCGGTATTCAATAAAATGCCCTTTTTAGTTGGTCCCGTAATAATTAAATACATAGCTTGACAATCAAGTAACATCTGAAGGCTGCATGTAATTCGTTGTTCTGGAAATGAGGGCGCACTGGTATTAAAAATTGCTTTTTCATTTGAGTTTAGTATTTTTTCACTACTCTCATCTCCTGGAAATAAAGAGGCAAAATGACCATCCGAACCCATTCCTAAAATAGCAATGTCTGTGCGTTTTATAAATGAAACATAGCTTTCGTTTACTTCAATCAAATTAGCTGAATAATCAGAACTATCGTAGACCATTCCTTCCAATTTCGCTGTACTCCCGAGAGCATTACGAATCATTTTTTCGTTTGAAAACTCACCTGAAGAATCAATAAACCGCTCGTCCACTAAGCCCCATTTTACTTGTGAAACTAACTCCTTTTTTTCTGCAAGTAATTTATAAAGAGGTTCAGGCGTACTTCCCCCAGATAAAAGAACATTGCATTGATTCGTATGAGATATCGATTTTTGAATAGCAGTTAAAATTGACTCTAAACAACTTATAAAGAGCTCTTCTGTTGATAAAAATTCTTTTATATATATTTCGTTTGCCATTGTACCCCTTCGTCTAAAATTTGATCTCCAGGTCCCCAAGTTCCTGATTCATATAAAGATAATGGAATATTTTCCTTCCAATTATCTGTTATTGATTCAATCCAATTCCAAGCGGCCTCAAGTTCATCGTAACGCATAAATAATGTTTGATTTCCACGAAGAACGTCAATTAAAAGACGTTCGTAGGCATCAGGCATGCGTTCATCAAACGAGTCAACAAAATCTAGCTTTAAGGATATTGGTTTAAAACGATATCCTCCGGGTCCGGGGATCTTACTAAGTTGAACCAATTCAATACGCTCTTCCGGCTGTAAACGAATTACTAACTTATTTTGAAGTGGGTATTGGGAATCAGGAAAAATATTATGAGCAATTTCTTTAAAATTAATCACGATATCAGAATATCTTTTTTTCATTCGTTTACCTGTTCTCAAATAAATCGGTGTTCCTTTCCATCGCCAATTATCTATAAATGCTTTGATTGCAACATAGGTTTCTGTTTCTGAATTGTATTTCTCTATATCTTCGAGGTAAGAATTCACTTTTGTTTCACCAACTGTACCGCGTGTGTATTGACCTCTAACTACGTGTTCGGATATTGTACTTTTCGAAAATAAACGCAAAGCTTGAAGCACTTTTAGTTTTTCATTTCGAACGGCATTTGCGTTTAAACTGGCCGGTGGTTCCATGCAAACTAAACATAGTAATTGGAGCAAATGATTTTGTACCATATCCAAAAGGGCGCCTGTTTTGTCGTAATATCCGCCTCGTGATTCAACACCGAGGCTTTCAGAAACAGTTATTTGAATATTTTCAATGTTCTCTTTGTTCCAAGCTTTTTCAAATAAATGATTAGCGAAACGAAGAACCATTAAATTTTGAACAGTCTCTTTTCCTAAATAATGATCAATTCTAAAAATTTGGTCTTCATTGAAACAGGTGGAAATGATGTCATTTATCTGTTTACTCGAATTCAAATCAAAACCCAAAGGTTTTTCTAGTACGATTTTACTTTTCTTATCAATCAATTCTGAAGCTTTCAAAGCGTTACAAATTTCACCGTAAGCTGATGAAGGGACGGAAAAATAAAACACTTTTTGCCAATCAGGATTTTCATTAATTATCGATCGAAGAGCTGAATACGATTCTTTCGTCGGCTCTGGAATTTGAACTAGACTGATCGAATTAATAAATTTTGAAAAGTTTTCTTTCTTCTTGTTTTCATCATCGATGATGAAGGAGTTTAAATCATCAAAAAACCTTTTACCGGAGGCCCTTCTACTAACACATAGAATTTTAAATTTTGCATTTAATTGTCCGTCAATATAACGCTGGTACAACGCAGGTAGAATTTTGCGTTTACAAAGGTCACCGTCACCCCCAAAAATTACAAGATTGAAAGATTTGATGTTCAATTTTTCCATAAATTTTACAAATTTAATACTTATTGTTTAAATGACACTATCTTTTTTTGTAACTTGCATTAAATTTAAGAAATGTTAATAATTGTAGAGAGCGGGTCAACCAAGGCAGATTGGCTGATAATTGATGAAGGAATTCGTTATCAGCATCATACAATTGGTTTTAACCCATTTTTTCATTCATCTGAACTGGTAATAAAAAGTTTAGAATCTGATACTTATTTAAATAAGTGGTTTTCAAAAAGTGGAGAAATTTATTTTTACGGTGCAGGTTGTTCTTCCGACGAACTTCAAGAAATAATAAAATTGGGATTAAAATCTGTTTTTAAGCAGACAGAAGTTCATGTTGATCATGATTTATCTGCAGCAGGCTTGTCTGTATACAGAGGGTGTGATGTAATTGCTTGTATTTTAGGAACTGGTTCCAACTCTGTTTTTTTTGACGGAACGAATTTTATTGAGGTTGTACCCGCTCTCGGCTATATTTTGGGTGATGAAGGGAGTGGTAGTTTTTTTGGGAAGCAGATTTTAATTGATTTTTTATACAATAAATTGCCAAAACCTATGACAAAAGAGATAATGGAGCTTGGCTTAACAAAGGATATAATTTTCAAAAATGTATATATGGAGCCTAATGCCAATGTCTTCTTAGCGTCACTGAGTCCAATTTTAATAAATAATAAAGAGTTGGACTATTCTCAACAATTGATTCAAAGAGGATTTGATTTATTTTTAGACAACCATGTTTTATGCTTTCCAAATCACAAGGAGGCTGAAGTTTCATTTGTTGGGTCAATCTCTGCCTTGTTGAGCGAAGAATTAACACATGCGTGTACGAAAAAGGGAATTAGAGTAGGACAGATAATTAGAAGACCTATTGAGGCTCTCGTCAGTTATCATCAGCAAAAGCTTACTAAGTAAAACTCTTACAAGGACAGATTTTTAATTAAAATATTTTTATAAAATTTTGTGAAAATAATTTTTATATTTAATTTTAAGCTTGTCAAAATGACACTAAGTTAGTCTAATTAAAATTAAAAATTATGAAAAAACTATTTACTCTATTTTTTGCGTTTGCTTTTGGAACGCTTTCTTATGCTCAGTCAATCGGTATGATTGGCGATTTTTCAAACTGGTCTACGGACGAAGTAATGAATACAGACGATAGCGAAACGTTCACATTAACGGGTTACACACTGACTGTCACTGGAGGTGTAAAATTCAGACAAGACGGAGCATGGGATATAAACTGGGGTGATGCTGCTTTTCCATCTGGAATTGGCACACAAGGCGGGGCAAATATTCCGGTACCAGCAGGAACTTATGACATCTCGTTCAACATTACATCGGGAGAATATAGCTTTACTGCAGTTTCAACCGGTTATGATGTAATAGGATTCACAGGAGGGTTTAATGCATATGCATCTGTGGTAGAAATGGCTACCCTTGATGGAATTGATTACGTCTTCACCGATAAGTTTTTTGAGGCTCCAAATGTGAAATTCCAGAGAACGGCTCCCACTTCAACCACCTGGGGGGGGACAGATTTCCCTTCCGGTACTGCATCGGAGAATGGTCCGGATATTCCGTTAACTGTAGGATATTACAATGTTTCCTTTAATAAAAATACAGGAGCATACGATTTCGCGCAAGTACCAGTTGGTTTGATTGGATCAGCTGTTCCTCCATTTGATTGGTCTGTTGATGTTCCAATGGAATCTACAGATGGTGGTATTACACATTATTTATACAACTTCACGATTGGCGATGGTTTAGCAAAATTCCGCGCAAACGCAGGTTGGGCTATTAACTGGGGTGGTCCAGCTGATTTCCCTGCTGATACTGCCTTCCTAAATGGGCCAGATATCGCTGTTGCGGCAGGAACTTACGATACAATTTCATTTAACCGTTATACAGGGCAATTTAATTTTGGTGGTTCTGTAGAGCCAGGTTTGGGAATAAAAGATTTGGAGAAATTAAATGCTTCTGCTTATCCAGTTCCAGCTGATGATATCATCACATTTGTTTCGAATGCGAAAGATTTTGAGGTGATTATTACGGACTTAACGGGTAAAGTGATGATGCAAACAACAAGCTGTACAGTAAATATCAGTTCTTTCGCAACCGGAACTTACCTGTATCAGGTGAGATCAGGCAACAAAGTGGGTTCTGGTAAATTAATTAAAAAGTAATTTAGTTTTTAATAAAAGTAAGAGCCTGAGTTTAAGACTCGGGTTTTTTTTTTTAAATTTAATACGATGAAGTACTTTTATTTTATTCTATTCATTAGTTTTACAATTACAGGAAGGGCTCAAATTTTAACAGTGAATCCTGCTTTTCCGACTGTAAATGATGTTGTGACCATTACCTATGATGCGACTTTGGGTAATGCCGCTCTTATAAATCAAAGTCAGATTTATTGTCACACAGGACTAATAACAACCACAAGTACTTCGCCGACCAATTGGATGTATGTTCAGGGAACATGGGCTGCTGCAGATCCTCAGGTCATGATGACAAATATTGGAAACAATAAACATCAAATTACCATTGATATCGACCAATTTTACGGATTTCCCGCAAATGTTACCGTGTTGAAATTAGCATTTGTTTTTAGAACAGGAAATGGATCCATCGTTGGAAGGGAGGCTGATGGCTCTGATATTTTTTATAACGTCGTTCAGCCCAACTCAGGGCTGTATTCGCAATTATTTAGTCCAACGAATAATTCAACTATTTTAAATTTAGGGGAAACACTTTCAATCAGTGGACAATCAAGTGAGCCTTGCTCATTATCATTATTTGAAGACGGACAACTCCTAACCTCTCTCGCAAATTCTACCATCCTTAATTACAATTTGACAGCAACCACGCAGGGAACACATTTATTGAAATTAACTGCAGATAACGGTTCACAAACAGTTGAAGATAGCGTGAATTATACAGTAAATCCGTCAATCAATTTTCAAGATCCTCCATTGGGGACAATAAATGGGATTAATTACATCAATGATTCCACAGTCACTCTGCGTTTATTTGCTCCTGAAAAACAACATGTATATGTCATTGGTGATTTTAACCAATGGGTTCCTTCTGAACCCTATTTCATGAATTTATCGCTCGATTCAACAATATGGTGGCTTACGATAGATGGCCTTACTCCAGGACAGCGCTACGCTTATCAATATTTAATTGACGGGCATTTAAAATTGGCAGATCCACTGAGCACCCTGATCTTGGATAAAAACAATGATGCAGCCATTGGAGCGCTAACCAATCCCAATCCTCATCCCTATCCCACAGGATTAACGACAGGATTTGTAACTGTGATTCATCCAGGTGCAACTTCCTACTCGTGGCAAAACACAAATTTCAACGCTCCTGAACAAAAAGACCTTTTGATATATGAGATACTCGTCCGAGATTTCGTTCAGAAACGAAATTACCAAACCTTAATCGATACGCTCGATTATTTGGATAAACTCGGTATTAATGCAATTGAATTAATGCCGCCCGGAGAATTTGAAAACAATGAAAGTTGGGGATACAATCCTTCATTCCATATGGCTTTAGATAAATATTACGGCACTCCCCAAAAATTTAAAGAGTTTGTTGATTCGTGCCACGGACGTGGTATCGCAGTTATCGTAGATATGGTCCTAAATCATGCATTTGGACAAAATCCTATGGTGAATATGTATTGGGATGCGATCAACAGTCGGCCTGCAGCAAATAGCCCGTGGTTTAATGCCATTTGTCCACACGAACCGTATTGTTGGGGTTATGATTTCAACCATACGCGTCAAGCCACTAAAGACTATATTGACCGTGTGAACAGCTTTTGGCTCGAGGAATATAATATCGACGGTTTTAGATTTGATTATACAAAAGGTTTCATAAACAATGGAAATGGATTTAGCAACGACCGCATCAATATTTTAAAGCGAATGGCGGACACCATTTGGTCTGTTAAACCGAATGCCTATGTCATCTTGGAACATTGGTGCGATAATTCAGAAGAAAAGCAATTGGCTGAATATGGTATGATGCTATGGGGGAATTTAAATCATGCATACAATGAAGCTACAATGGGATATACTTCTACCTCAAATATTAGCAATGGTATTTATACTGCGAGAACATGGGCTGTGCCGCATTTAGTCACCTATATGGAAAGCCATGACGAAGAGCGTTTGATGTATAAAAATATTACGTACGGAAGCACGGCAAATTTAAATCATAATACAAAAGATGAATATACTGCATTGGGAAGGATGCAAACGGCAGCAGTCATTTTCCTTTCTCAACCGGGTCCTCGAATGATTTGGCAATTTGGTGAACTGGGTTACGACATCTCAATTGAATATCCTTGCAGGGTTTGTAATAAACCCATTCTATGGAATTATTTTACAGAGGCACGCAGAAGGCAATTGTATGATGTCTATGCAGCAATGATGCACTTGAGAAATACATACAGTACATTTACTACATTGAATTTCAACTACATGTTATCTGGGGCTGTAAAAAGAATGAAGCTCAATGATCCGTCAATGAATGCTGTAGTTCTAGCCAATTTTAGTGTGTTTTATCAGGATGCAACCCCATCTTTTCACCACACCGGAACCTGGTATGAATATTTCACTGGAGACAGCATTGTCGTAACGGATGTAAATGCCCCCTTGAATATGGCTTTCGGGGAGTATCGTGTTTATACAGACGTGAGACTTGAACAGCCCGAAATAACAGATGCGCCTGCCTCTTTGGATGACTTAGTTATTGAGGAAGATGTGTTAACCTTGTATCCAAATCCAAGTAATGAAGAAGTCTCTGTACGTTTTACGACCAATGTTACAAGTGCCGTTCAACTTATTTTAGTGGACAGACAAGGGAAAACAATTTTACAGAAAAAAATCCCTGTTTTTGAGGGTCAGCATTTGGAAAAGATAAATCTTCACGGGATCTCTTCGGGGATTTACTCAGTTATTGTTATTCAAGGGAATCGAATTCAGACCGCTCAATTGAATATAGCTCCATGAGGTACTTTTTACTTTTAATTATTTTTTCTGTTTTCAAGTATGGAATGGGTCAAATTATTCATCCTGCAACGAATCAGGGATTTTTACAAAATGAAGTTGCCTCCATTTATATTCAATTACCTCCAAATCAACTTGATGTATTGTTAGGAGACAGCCTTTATTCGGACCATGAATTTTTGGCTCAGTTTTCTTATCAAAGCGCCAACTTTAACCTGAATCTTGCCCAAGTGGGATTTCGTGTTCGCGGAAATACCTCAAGAAATGCAGGTAAAAAATCATTCAATATTGATTTTAACGAGTACGTTCCCGGCCAAAAGTTTTTAGATATTGATAATATGAATTTGTTGGGGAATCACAACGATCCTTCCCAATTACGCGCATGGTTTTCAGGAAAGATTTTAAGAGATGCTTCACTTCCTGCTTCAAGAAGTAGTTTCATAAAACTTTTTATCAATAACCAGTACAAAGGACTTTATTTAAATAATGAGGCGATAGATGATGAATTTTTACAATCTCGTTTCATCGATGATGATGGCGGTAATTTGTATAAGTGCATTTGGGGGTCAGATCTAACATATCAGGGCCCGAATTTTTCCTACGCGGCCACCTATGAATTAAAAACGAATAAAACCCAAAACGATTACAGCGGTTTAATCCATTTCTTAGAAGTATTAAATACAACTCCCAACAGTGCATTTCCTTGCGCTATTCAAGAAGTTTTTGATGTGGATTTGTACTTAAAAACCTTGGTTTATGAAATTTTAATTGGTCATTGGGATGGTTATGCGGCAAATAAAAACAACTTCTATTTGTACCAGCGTCCATCGGATGGAAAATTTATTTTCATGGAATACGATATGGATAATACGTTTGGTATTGATTGGTTTTCAATCGATTGGTCAACAAGAAATATCGATTCATGGTATTTTGGTAACAGACCGCTTATTCAAAAGTTATTTGCGGTTCCTTATTTTAAGGATCAATTTAATTTCTATATGAGTCAGGCATTAGATCTAATTTCAAACCAAAATTGGCTTCAGCAATTACAATCCAAGCAAAATTTGATTTCGCAAGCGGCTTTTGAAGATACATACAAACAGTTGGATTATGGATTTACAAATGTTGATTTCTCTTCGGCACTTACTGATGCTTTTGGTGCTCACGTGACCATGAGTATTTCTGATTATTTGAATGCCCGATTGCAAAGTGCACTTGCTCAAGTTCAACCATTTCAAGGCATAGAGAATCCTTGTCAGTCAGCAATTGAAGAAAACGACATGCCCGTTCACGTGATTGCAAGGTACGATTTATTGGGTCGGTTGATTACGCCAGAATCGAAGTCAAATCAAATGATAATTGAAATTTTATCAAATGGAAAAAGTAGGAAAACTTTTTTTGCAGATTAATCTTATCCTATGTCTGGGTTTAGAATGTATTGCGCAAAAGAATTTTAAAATTGAACATATTGAACCCATGAATTGGTGGGTCGGAATGAAGCATTCTCAAATTCAACTTTTATTGCACGGAGACAATATCTCGCGTTTTTCCGTTGAATCTCCCAGCTTCCCAATTTCAGACATAACAAAAACCGAAAACCCCAATTACCTGTTTGTCACCATCGAAACAAAAGACCGAAATTCGGGAAAATATCAGATTCGATTAGTAGATAAAAAGAAAGTAGTTGCCACCATTGATTATGAATTAAAAGAAAGACAATACGGTTCTGCGAATCGAAAAGGTTTTACATCAGAAGATGTCGTTTATTTATTGATGCCCGATAGGTTTGCCAACCTTTATCCCGGAGGAGATACGCATCCTGAGACTGCTGAAAAAGCAGATCGATCAAATCCTAACGGAAGACATGGTGGTGATATTCATGGAATCATTCAGCACCTTGACTACATCAAAGAACTTGGCGCAACAACCATTTGGACAACGCCTTTGTTAGAAGATAACGAAGAAACCTACTCTTACCACGGTTACGCACAATCAAACCTTTACAAGTGCGATCCACGTTACGGAAGTATATACGATTTTCAATTTTTAGTTCAAGAAGCGCACCGCAATGGCTTAAAAGTTATAAAAGATGAGGTTCCGAATCATTGGTCGAGCAAGCATTGGATGTTGAAAGATTTACCTTCTCAAACTTGGATTCATCAATTTCCATCCTTCACGCGCTCCAATTATCGTACAAGCACACAAATGGATCCATATCGAAGTGAAAAAGACAAACGTTCTTCTGAAGATGGGTGGTTTGATACGAGTATGCCTGATTTGAATCAAGCAAATCCGTTGGTCTTAAATTACCTCATCCAAAATACAATTTGGTGGGTTGAGTTTGCTGAGTTGGATGGACTGCGTGTTGATACATATTCATATAACGATAAGGAGGCAATCGCCAAATGGACAAAAGTGATAATGGAAGAATATCCAAATTTCAACATGGTTGGCGAGGTTTGGATGCACGACCAAGCGCAAATTTCATACTGGCAAAAAGATAGTCCAATAGGGTCGCTTCAAAGTTATAATTCAAATTTACCTGCTGTAATGGATTTTACATTACACGATGCATTTTTAGAGGCTTTCAAGGAATCAGAGCAAGGATGGGACAAAGGAATGGTTCGTTTTTACGAGAATTTCGTGAATGATTTTCTATACAAGGATCCAGCTAACCTTCTGATTTTTTTTGAAAACCATGATACGCAACGATTCAATGAATATTGCCCGGATATAGAGGATTATAAGCTCGCAACTACACTTCTGGCTACAACGCGTGGAATTCCCCAGATTTATTACGGATCAGAGATAGGAATGAAAGGAGACAAAGGAAAAGGTGATGCAGATATTAGAAGAGATTTTCCGGGAGGATGGCCAGGAGATACCAACAATGTCTTTACAGAAAAAGGAAGAACAACAGAGCAAAAAGCGTATTTTGATTTTTCTAAAAAGATATGGAATTGGCGAAAAGGAAAATCAGTAATACACACCGGATCATTTACACAATTTCTTCCTCAAAATAATGTCTATGTGTATTTCAGATACAACGAAAGTGAAACTGTAATGGTAGTAATTAACAATTCTAAAGAAGCTCAATTAATCGACTTATCACGATTTCGCAACTCACTTAAAAATTATAAGAGGGGGCTTGATGTAATATCAGGGAATATGATTCAATTAGAGGAACCATTGGCTATTGATTCTAAAAAGTCATTAATCTTGGAATTGAAATAACTTAGAATTTCACGAAAGACCGTGTAATTTTATGGTCCTCCATTAAAATAGTTATGAAATAACTTCCGTTTTGAATTTCAGATATATTCAATTTGTTTAGTACACTTCCTTTGTTAATTTTTGATTTCAATACTTCTTTTCCTGACAAATCTGTTACTAAAACATCTGCATTTTCATCCATTTCACTTGTTTCAATGGTGAGTTCATTAAAGGCAGGATTTGGATAAATAGATACTTTAAGGTTCGAAAAGTCTTCAACTCCACTTGTTGGTGAGGCCGTGCAAGCACATTTATTTTTTACCTCATTCGTAAGAACCACCTCGGGTGCCCGATAATTTGCTTTTACCCAACATTTCTGTCCAGGCTGAGTTCCTGAGGCATTTCTTATTCTCATGGTATACCAACCATCGTAAGTTGCAGAAAGTGTAAAGTCATAGGGACCTGTTTGAGAAATAGAATCCATTGATTGACAATCTTTATCTAAAACAATCAATTCAATTCCACTTAACGTATCTGACGGGAATACTGAAAAGAGCATTTCTGTGCCTGCTTTGGCATAAATTCTACCGACAGTTCTGCAATCGAGCGAATTAGACGGAAGCGCACCACCTTGTTGCAGAGAGGAAATATGTGAGTCACCTAAATCGTCGGCCATTTCCCACTCTTGTATGATATTTTCAGCTGGACGAACATAATTTTCTAAAATTCCTTGAGGCGCCCAAACTGAATATCCTCTTCTTCCTTGAGCTGCACTACCATCACATGGGGGTATCGAGATATCGACCTTTCCTCCTCCATAAACTATTCGTTGTGTGGTTCCGTTCGCTCCTGAATAATCAATTAGAATTGTCCCATCAGTCCAAGAGGTTTGTACTCCTGTTAAATTCTGCCATTGCGTCCAACTATCTGTTACAGCGACCAAAGCCTTCGCTTGTCTTTCAATGACTAAAGCATCCGCAGCTTGCCATCTGACCAAGTAAGCACCTTCCTTGAAACGAAGATTCTGATGACACCAAAGTAAGTTTTCGATATCACTTCGGGTTGGCAATGTTGAATCTATTTTTGGATCGTGAGTAAAACGATTTCCATTGTAACCGATGTTAAACAAATCCTCAAAGAAAATCTGTGGGGCACCATCAACAGCTAATGCTAGCGCGTGAACCATGCTGTTGCGACCGTCATTTGGTTCCACCTCGGTACCGAGAGCCGTATTCCAACCGATGTAATTGCCCTGTGTATTCAATTCTGGTCTAAAAGTGTCGTGATTGTTGACAAATGGAACGGTTCGTTGTCTATTCAATTGTTGAGTACCTGGCAAGGTTGCCAAATCGTAATTTCCATTCCCTGCGACAATATTTCTTAGATTGCCACGTAAAGAAAAATCAAATGTCCCTGACCTGTTTTGTACTTGATTACACCAGTTATCCATTTCAGTGATTCCTCCAACCCATTCTCCAACTGAGAAAAATGCACTTCCTCCGCTTGCCCATCCTGCATTGTTTTGTAAATTCCACAATATATCTTCTGCTACGTATGGGGGAAAGTGCTTAACTGCATCCAATCGAATACCATCCCAGCCCATTTGTTTTTTGTACCATATCATCCAATTTCTCATTCCATTGCGCATGTAATTACTTGTTTGATTTGGATTGTAAGTAAGCGCATTGCTGCTTTGACCAAAGGCAGTGCTTTCGAAAGAAATATCAGGACCCCAATAAGGCGTATTAATCTCGTTGGAGCAACAAGGATTGTCGGGATTCGGATAAAAGTTCTGCCAATTTTTTGGGAATCTTCCTGCGCGCGCGAAATAATTTAGAGAGGTTTCATTGTTTCCGGGTGTTGAAAAACAAGTGTATCTAAAATTTTTATACTTATTTGTTTCTCCATCGTCCATCGCTTGAGGATCTTGGCCTCCGCTGCCTGTCTGACTTCCAGCACCAACCAGATGGTTGAGTACAATGTCTTGAATAACATCAATTCCGTTGGCCTTGAAAACGGCCATCATGCGTAATACCTCGTCCTTGTCGCCCATTCTTGTTTTCATAGAGCCTTTTTGCCACTTATCTCCTAAATCGTAATGGTCAAAGGGCGCATAGCCCACACTGTTCGAACTTGTATTTTTAATGGTTGGGGGAATCCAAACTGCGTCAATACCCAAAGATTTCAGTCTGGGTGCTAATTCTGTGAGGTAATTTGCCCATCCATTTTGGTAATTGTTATTCCAGTAGTCCCACCAAAAGCCCTGAAGGACCAATTGACGATTTGTTGGATTTACATTTGGGGCATTGGGATTAGTTGACATGAAATTATAGGCTCCCGTTGAACTATTGAATGTAATGTTATATTCACCGGCTGGAACGAGGATATTTGGCCCGTTCTGAACGCCAATACCTGTCGGAAAGCTTGAATTCCCCCAATTTACTGACCAAGAAGCATTTTTCCTAAATTTTAATTCTACGGAATTATTAAAAGTATATGTTAATGTCCAGTTTGTATCGTTCGTAGAATTCATATTGACGTCACTGGCCCAATTGGTGAAGGTTCCGATAATACTTACATTCTGCCCAAAAATTGAAAGAGCTAAATTTGAAAAAATAAAAATGGCAAAAATCTTTTTCATACTGTTTTAATTTTAGGGGTGTGAGCGGTATAGCAGTTACCGGATTGAATACTTATACTTTCCCCGAAAATGAATAGCTCAAGGTCTTCAGCTCCTTTATTCTCTATTTCAAACTCATGATGACTAACGCTAATTTTAATTGGTTTATTTTTTACGAGGATTTGAAATTGGTAACTTTTCCAATTTTTTGGAATTACAGGTCTAAAAACAACACGGTCTGAAAATACGCGAATGCCTGCCATACCTTCTACAATTGCCATCCAAGTTCCCGCCATACTTGTAATGTGTAAACCTTCATCTGCTTCGCAGTTGTAATCATCAAGATCAAGACGAGAAGTTAGCAGATAAAGTTCATAAGCCTTATCTAAACGACCGATTTTAGCGGCAAGAATGCTGTGAACGCATGGCGAAAGAGAAGATTCGTGAACGGTTTTTGGTTCGTAGAAATCAAAGTTGTCTTCAATCGTATTCAGATCAAAATGATCCTCAAATAAATAAATTCCTTGCAATACGTCGGCCTGCTTGATAAAAACAGAACGCAGTATTCTATCCCAAGACCAATGTTGATTGATTGGACGTTGGTTTTCAGGAATGTCATTTACTGTTAGCTGTTCTTTATCCAGAAATCCATCTTGTTGCAAGTAAATGTTAGATCCTTCGATTTTTGGCAAATAAATAGATGCCGTAAGTTTTTTCCAAGATGTTATTTCAGCTAAGGACAATCTTTCAAAAGAGGAATCGGTAATTTTTTCATTTACTGTTAATGCGTATTCAAGGCACCATTTCGCCAAGTAATTTGTATACCAGTTGTTATTGACATTATTTTCATATTCATTTGGACCGGTAACTCCCAACATTACATAAGCTTTTTTATCTTCTGACCAATTGAACCGTTGTGCCCAAAAACGCGCAATAGCAAACAACACAGGTCTCCCGTATTGCATTAAATAAGATTCATCATTGGTATGTCTAATGTAGTTGTAAATGGCAAAGGCTATTGCACCGTTGCGGTGAATTTCCTCGAAAGTAATTTCCCACTCGTTATGGCATTCTTCTCCGTTCATTGTGACCATCGGATAGAGTGCAGCACCGTTCTTAAATCCCAATTTTTGGGCATTCTCAATGGCTTTGTCCAATTGGTTGAAGCGGTAAATTAATAACTGACGTGCAACTTTAGGATCAGCAGTTTTGAGATAGAATGGCAAGCAATAAGCTTCTGTATCCCAATAAGTGGCACCACCATACTTTTCACCTGTAAATCCCTTGGGTCCAATGTTCAATTTTTCATTTTTACCGGTGTAGGTTTGGTATAATTGAAAAATATTAAATCGAATTGCCTGTTGTGCTGTAGAATCACCTTCAATGATAATATCTGCTTTATCCCAAATATTTTTCCAGGCTGAAATATGATCATCCAGTAATTTATCGAAACCATTAACGTACGCATCCCGCACCTTATTTATGGATCGAGGGATGACCGAAAATTCAGAATGATTTAGAGTTGATGAAATTGAAATGTATTTCTTCAAGGTATATTTGGTTCCTTTTTCCAAGAAATGTTCAAAGTTATTCTCCACATAGAAATCTTTGGAAAAGGTGTTCGGGTGGATATCCAAAAGTTCGTCTTTTCTCCAAAATGAAAATCTCATGGCTGTCGAAACAGTGAAATTCGTTTTCTTAGTACGTGTGCAAACGTAGCCTTTTTTCAAATCCACTTTGTGACTGTCTTCTTCCCAGAAAAACTCATCGTAGTTCGAATCGTGATTCATGACTTTTCCATCTAAATAAGGCGTGAACTTTACGTTTCCACTAAAATTAATTGGAGTTACTGAGTAACGAATAGCAGCTAACTCATCATCGGCCATTGAACAGAGACGTGTCGACTCTATTTCAAGCTCTTTTCCCGATTCAAAACGGACTCTAAACTTTCGAATTAACAATCCTTGCTTCATGTCTAATTCGCGGTAGAAAGAAAGAATTGTTTGTTTATTTAAATCTAAAACTTTACCGTTTACTTCAATGTTTATTCCAATCCAATTACAAGCGTTTAAGACTTTTGCAAAAGATTCCGGATAACCATTTTTCCACCAACCAACACGTGTTTTATCGGGATAATATACCCCACCCACATAACTTCCTTGTAGGCTTGGACCTGAATAATTTTCTTCAAAATTTGCTCGTTGACCAAAACCACCATTCCCAATACTAAAGATACTCTCCGCTTGTTTTTGCTTGGATGAATCAAATCCATTCTCAATAATTTTCCAGTCGTCTATTTCGAACAAATTATGCATATTCCTCTAAGCTAAATTCGTTTAAAGTTGTCAAATAATAAGCTGCCTGATCAATTAGTGCGGGGTTTCCCACTCCAAACGCTAAAAACCCTCCAGCTTTTGCTGCTTGAATACCACTTTGCGCATCCTCAAATACAATGCACTCCGCTGGATCAACCCCCATCAGTTCTGCGCCTTTAAGAAAAACTTCTGGATGAGGTTTGGGATGAGAAACATCATTACCGTCTACAATTACATTAAAATACCTGTCAATATCTAGTTTTGTTAAAATTAAACGGGCGTTTTTACTTGATGAACCCACAGCGCATTTCAACCCAAATTCCTGTGCTTTTTTCAAGAGATTCAGAACTCCGGGTAACACGTTTTCTTGATTGAGGGCTTGAATGGAATTCAGGTAAAAATCATTTTTTTTGGTAAGTAATTCATTAAAGTATTGTTCAGAAATTGTTTTATTTCCCAATTTAAGAATTTTCGTTAAGGAATCTGCCCTACTTATCCCTTTCAACTGTTCATTATCGTATTTATCAAACGAAATACCCAATACCTTGGCCGTATTTTTCCAAGCTATAAAATGATTATGTTCCGTAGATACTAAAATGCCATCTAAATCAAAAATAAGGGCTTTAATTTTCTTACTCATTTTCTTTAATTCTCAGGGTGAGAAAAGCAGCTAATATAATAAGCACTCCGCCAATGGTTACCGCAGCCATTCTTGATCCATCCAACCAATGTTCCATTATTTTGCCGAAAAACAAGGAGGCTAAAATTTCAGGTAGTACGATAAAGAAATTGAAAATCCCCATATAAATGCCAATTTTATTTTGAGGTAAACAGCCTGTGAGCATAGCATAAGGCATAGAAAGGATGCTACTCCACGCAATCCCGACCAACCCCATAATAAGAAAAAGCATCCAAACGTCACTTTTGCTATTGACGAGATTAATCATTAATAATCCAAAACCACCAAGAATTAAACAAATAAAATGTGTCCATTTCATTGAGAATTTTTGTGCGAGTATAGGAAGGGCAAGAGCAAATACGAAGGTGATAATATTTTCAAAGGAATACGTCAAACCAGCCAGATTTTGACCGTCTGTGTACTCTTGAGTTCCTGGGGCTCCCCCAAAAATCTCAACGGCAACAGTTGGGGTGTAGAAGAACCACATAAGAAATAGGCCCGGCCAAGTAAGGAACTGAATTAATGCTAATTGTTTCATACGTTTTGGCATTGAAAAAATTGCTCGTACTATTTCTTTGAATCCAGCTCCAAATCCTTTTGATTGCTCTTTTTTTCTGTCTTCAATTTCTAAATCCGAAGGTGGATATTCCTTCGATGTAAAAACAGTATAAATCACAGCACCTAAAAATGCCACAGCTCCGATGTAAAAACTCCATTTTACATTATCTGCAATTTGACCTTTACCAGATATAGACGAAACATTCAACCAATTGGTAAAAATCCAGGGAAGGGCAGAGGCAATTGTTGCACCAAGACCAATAAAGAAACTTTGCATCGCAAAACCTTTGGCGCGTTGGTTTTCAGTCAAATTATCAGCAACGAACGCACGAAAAGGCTCCATCGAGATATTGATTGAAGAATCTAGTATCCAGAGCAATCCAGCTGCCATCCATAGGGTAGAAGAATTAGGCATTAGTATGAGACAAATGGAACTGAGAATAGCACCGATTAAAAAATATGGTCTTCGCCTTCCTAAGGTTTTATGCCAAGTTCGATCACTCAAATAACCTATTATCGGTTGAACAAGTAGACCTGTTAATGGGGCTGCCAACCACAAGGCAGGAATTTCTTCCGGTTTTGCCCCCAAGTTCTCATAGATAGAACTCATATTGGCCATTTGTAATCCCCATCCAAATTGGATTCCCATGAATCCAAAGCTCATGTTCCAGATTTGCCAAAAGGAAAGGGTTGGTTTCGTGTTTTGCATACTTTACAATTTTATCTGTATAAAATTTGATACTCCCACGATTTCATTTTTACTCTTGTCATACCTTTTTTAATTTTTACCTTACTCCCTGAAATGTATTTTTTGTAATTATCGGAAAGAGCAGATAAATCTACAAGAAAAGTCTGTTTTTTGGGAGATAAATTTAAAATTACGAGTACCGAATTTGACTCATGATTTCGTTCGTAAACCAATACATTTGGGTTACTTGTTTTTATAAAAGACGGAAAGCCACCAAAAGCGCCATTCCAAATTGCAGGATTTTGTTTTTTAAAATTAAAGAGTGACGTGTAGAATTTATTTTTATTGTAATTATTCCAATCGATCTTATCTTTTTCAAAAAATTTTAGTCGGCGATTAAATGATGACTCTTGGCCATTATAAATTAAAGGCATTCCATAAATGGTAGCTGCGAAAACTGCAAATGCTTCAACACCATCACCAAGACGCTCAAATTCAGTTCCATTCCACGAATTTTCATCGTGATTAGAAGTGAAATTTAGACGATAGGCATCGATCGGAAAACGTTTTTTTTCACGTTCAAAGTACGCAATTACGGAATCTGCATTCATTGTGCCTTTTGCAATTTTATTCATGACGTGATGTAATTCCCATGCATAGGTTACATCAAAAGCATCTTTATGCAATTTTTCCCCCTCGTCTTCTGCAAGCATAAATACAGGTTTAATCTTGTCCAACTCTCTGCGTACATCATTCCAGAAATCAATAGGTACCCATCCGGCAACATCACATCGATATCCGTCGATATTTGTTTCTGAGACCCAAAATTTCATGGCATCAATCATGGCATTGCGCATTTCTTTACTGTCGTAATTCAAATCAGCAACATCCCACCAATCTGTTCCAATAGTCGGTTGTAGATTACCCGCAGAGTCGAGAGTATACCAATCTTTATGACCTTCATCTACCCAAATATTGTCGGGTGAAGAATGGTTCGCAACCCAGTCAATGATGATTTTCATGTCCAAATCGTGGACAGATTTTACCAATTTTTTAAAATCATCCATAGACCCAAACTCAGGATTTACTTCCTTGTAATTTTTCACAGCATAATAACTTCCCAATGAACCTTTTCTATTTTTCACACCAATAGGATGAATAGGCATTAGCCAAATAATATCAATTCCCATTGTTTTTAATCGTGGCAGGTGAGAAATGATCGCGTTAAAAGTGCCTTCTTCTGAAAATTGACGCACATTTAATTCGTACATAACTGCGTTTTTACTCCACTCAGGCGTTTTCTTTTGTCCAAAGGCAGGCAAATGGACTAGAATAAAATATAATACCAAGCAAAGAAATATTTTAAGAGGCAAAATACTTGTGTTTTTCTTGTTAAACATATTCAATTAATGAAACATTAAGAAATAAGGGCAAATACATGAATGTATTAAATTTTCTTTTGGTTTAATTTTCTTGATAAGTAAAATTAATTAAATATTTATGAATGTGTCAAATTTACACTATGTAATTTTCATTTTTTTTTTAATTTTGGACATGATTGAACAAAGTGGAAGAAATTTAAACAAAGGGATCTCGGCCGACTGTGTAATTTTTGGTTTTGACTTCGAGAAAATTCAAGTTCTATTGATTGAAAGAAATCCAGTTCATTCTCAAAAACCTGAATATGCCTTACCTGGTGATTTGATTTATGATGATGAGAATTTAGATCATGCTGCTGGTCGAGTTTTGAAAGAATTAACTGGTTTAACAGATATTTTTTTGGAACAATTAGGTGCTTTTGGTGATCCGAACCGCCTTGATAAAGATGCAGACCAAAAATGGCTTAAAACAGTTCGATCCAACCCAGATGTTAGAGTAATAACAGTTGCATATTTTGCATTAGTAAACTTACGTTCTTTCAATCCAAGACCCTCTCACTTTGCTCGAAACGTTGTTTGGAAACCCTTAAATGAGATTAGAGAATTAGCTTTCGACCACCTAGAGATTTTAAATTCCGCAAAAAAGAGGCTGAAAACTAATTTGGATTTAAGACCAATAGGTTTTAATTTATTACCGGAAAAATTTACGTTAACTCAACTCCATAAGCTGTATGAGGCAATCCAAGGAAAAGAGATTGATAAGAGGAATTTTCGGAGAAAAATGGCGAAACTTAAAATCGTTGAACGCTTAAATGATAAGCAAAGAGGAGTTCCACACAAACCCTCGAATTATTATTGCTTCAACCTCGAAAATTACAACAAACTGGTGGAGGAAGGATTCAATAATTTTGGGTTTTAAAAAAGAGGAAAGAGAACATCTTCACATTTACTTTTTATAATCAATGCCAATTTTATCAATAACCACTGTTTTGTACTAGATTAGGATTTAAAATGACATCTGCATTCGGAATCGGATAGAGTTCTTTGTATGCAGCCAATGAGATTCCAGCAACTTCGCCGCCTTTAAATGCCCATAAGTAATCACCTCCTGAAAATTTTCCAAAACGAATTAAATCGGTTCTGC
>Ga0194118_10002421_pt1 | contig 23713 bp, 21 predicted proteins | sample TA2MahsurfametaG_2_FD_148662 | JGI IMG/M metagenome (GOLD analysis project Ga0194118, IMG submission 148662) | Freshwater microbial communities from Lake Tanganyika, Tanzania - TA2015013 Mahale N5 surface | ecosystem: Environmental > Aquatic > Freshwater > Lake | place: Tanzania: Lake...
TTTGAATGTTTTGGGGGTGGAGGCCATGGCGCACTATTTAATCAAAGAAATTCAAGGGGTGTATCGTTTGCAAGGTGTGCGTATTAACGACAAGCACATCGAGGTGATTTTACGCCAGATGTTGCGTAAAATTGAAATCGTTGATCCGGGTGAAACCCTATTTCTAGAAGGCGATCAAGTGTCAGAGGAAGAACTGTGGGCAGCCAACAAAGAGGTGGCGCGCCATGGTGGGGTTCCAGCACGATCCATGCGTGTGTTGCAGGGGATTACAAAGGCCTCGTTGAAGACGGAATCCTTTATTTCCGCGGCCTCTTTCCAAGAAACCACCAGGGTATTAATCGAAGCCGCCATTCAGGGTAAAGAAGACCATCTGATTGGATTAAAGGAAAACGTTATTGCAGGACGATTAATTCCGGCAGGTACAGGTGTGATTTTGGGTCAGTTAAAGCGTCAGGCGCGTGAACGCGATTTGGCCAATTTAAACAAAGCTCGCGCCTAAATGACGGGGCATGGGGAGAAAATTTTATGGTTTTCCTGCCTTTCTCCTCTCTCTGTTGTTAGTTTCATAGGGGGTGTAGGGCAAAAAGGGATGAAGAGCTTTGTATAGTAAGCGAAAAGACGATGGGTAGGGAAGGAGCATTGTCCTTCCCCTGTGATAGGATGGGTTTGAACTGTTTCAGGAATTACAGTACAGTCGCATCAACTTACAGATTTTTCTATGTATGTTATAATTTGATCCAATTCAGCATCCCAACCTTTATTCTTATCCTTGTATGATCTGATGGTTTGACTTAATCGATAAATTTCTTCTTTTGTTTTTTTTCTTAATTTGATGGTGGATTCAAAGGAAGAATCTGAAAAATTCGGATCCAGTAATGCCTCTTTTATGATTGTCGTTATGATGCTTGGATCTTTTTTTAATCGTTGATTTTTGTTTTTTATGCCTTGTATTTTTCCAACGATATATTTGACTTCTGCTATTGTTTTACCGTCGACCATTTCGTCCAGTTTTTTTCCGTATGATCTGCCCAATATGTTGGGTTTCTCAAAAGATACGGGTTCTAATTTCAATCTTCCGATCTCTTGATTTTTATCATCAGAAATGAATAAGGTGTCTTGGATTATTTGGTATTTAATTCCAACGTCTCTTTTGTTTTTGTTAGTATATTTGTACCGTGACATCGGATTCTGTGCCGTTGGTTTGTCTGTGTATTTTCCGTTCAAGAATTTGTCGGAACAACCAGGGCCTTCGGTGGTGGCGTATACACCTCCGGTAAACTTGGCTGCAGGATTAAGATGTATATTGTGGCCATGCCTCTTGTGCATGCAGGCAAAACACTCGTTTAAAATACGAACAGAATCCGCACCATTACTCTTGGTTATAAAATGTTGCCAACCGTCATGTTTCAGTTCTATGAAATACTTAATATCTGTATTTTGTTTAGGCAGAACTTTCCATACTTTTCCGCCTTTAAAGTGTTTTTGGAGAAAGTGCTTGAGAGAATCGTCTATAAAAAATCATTTTTTCTAAATGGTTTTTCATAGTATTTATTTTCTTTATCATAATAATATTTGGAGTAACCCGGTGTAATATTGGCTAGAACCAAGAGAGTGGTTGTGAATGCGCAAATGCGATTGATATATTTTTTGATCATGGTATAGGTTAGAAAATATTTAAATTAATTGAATACTAATAAAATAAGATAAACAATCTATCAAGTCAATCTATGTCCTAAAAGCTGTTCTATGCAATGCGCGATTCTGCCCATGACCAAAAGAAAAGCCCTTGTCCCCAGGGTTGATTCCTCTCCTTGGTTGATTTAGAATGAATGTATGGATTTTTAGATCATGTACACCCTATGCCCAACCATGCATCAGCCAAAAAACGCCTTCGTCGCGACATCAAAAAAAGAGTGGCCAATAAATCAGCCATCAGCACGTTGAGAACATTGTTAAAGAAGATTAAAAAGGGCGAGTGCACACCAGAAAACATTCAGATCGCCCAAAAAGCCCTAGATACGGCGGCATCCAAAGGGGTTATTCATCGTAACTCTGCGGCGCGTCAAACCAGTATTTTGATGAAATCCCTGGCTGGATCAGTATCCAAGGTTTAGACCTTTGTCTGATCAGGTCGGGTAACATCGTCATTTTTGCTGGGGGGGAGCACCTCCATAGAGGAGATTTGCTGTGGGAAATGCTCTTGCGCCAACGCCAGAAACACGATCATGGAAAACGGTTTTAACTGAACATTTTGGACAAACTGTATACCATGATTGGTTTCGTCATCTGGAAAACACACGATTTGATGGTGGCGTTTTTGCCATATCGACTCAATCTCTGTTTGTAAAGGATTGGATAGAGTGCCATTATTTGGACACCATAAAAACAGTATTACGTCGAGAAATTCCTGGGTGCCATGATGTGGTGTTGTTACAGATTTTGAATCCGGTGGTGACAGAGGTGGAAAAAGAACTGGATTTTTCTCCCGAACTCTCTCACATGATCCCCATGGATGATGAAACCGATATTCCCACGGCGCCATTAGATCCACGCTTTACCTTTGATCAATTTGTGGTGGGAAAGCCCAATGAATTTGCCTATTCTGCCGCACGCTGTGTGGCTGAATCGGATGAAATCAAGTATAATCCCTTGTTTTTATATGGACCCGTGGGGCATGGAAAAACCCATTTAATGCACGCCATTGCCCACACCATTGTGCAGCGTTCTCAGGGGCGAAAAAAGGTGTTGTACTTGTCGGCCGAAAAATTCATGTATTATTTTATTCGGGCGTTGCGATTTAAAAATATTATGGCTTTTAAAGAACGGTTTCGATCTGTGCATGTGCTGATGATTGACGATGTTCAATTTATCAGCGGCAAGGAATCGACTCAGGAAGAGTTTTTCCACACCTTTAATGCTCTGGTTGATGCCCAACGACAGGTGGTGATCTCGGCAGATAAATCGCCATCCGATATCGAAGGATTACCAGAACGGATTAAATCACGATTGGGGTGGGGATTGGCAGCCGATTTGCATCCCACTAATTATGAGTTACGTTTAGGTATTTTACAGAGCAAAGCAGCCCTGCAGCCCATCAATTTTCCCATGGAAATATTAGAATTTTTGGCCGAGAACATTTCCTCTAGTGTACGAGAACTGGAGGGCGCGTTAACCCGTGTGATGGCGCACAGTACGTTGGTTGGGCGCAGCCTGTCTTTGGGTTTGGTGCAAAACGTATTAAAGGATGTTCTGCGTCCACCGTTAAAGAGTGTCAATATTCAAGACATTGAAAAACGGGTGTGTGAATATTTCCACATTCGACTAACGGACTTACATTCGGCCAAACGGTCGCGAGCCATTACCCGACCCAGACAAATTGCCATGTTTTTGATCAAAGCCATGACCACCATTTCACTGCCCGCCATTGGCCGACATTTTGGAGGGCGTGACCATACCACTGTGATGCATGCCATTGCCACAGTCGAGGATTTGTTGGAAAAAGATCCTGGCGTGGCAGAGGATGTGGGACTGTTAAGGCATTCTTTGGAGAACAGATCTGTATCAGGTTGAATCATCCTTTTCCGCTTGCTTTATGATCTGTAAAATAGATAAAATAACGGTGTTATTTTTCTCATTTTCTCTTTTGTAACCCTTTTTAGGAACACACCCCATGGAAGCCCCTTTGAATGCATCGATGATCGCCCGCAGACACTCTGAAACGTCGGGATTGAACCACGTTTCCCATGATCCAGAAAGGGTGGGGGCTGGGCAACCCATTCCTCACAGAACCATCATGCATGTTAGCGTCGAAAAAAGTCGATTTCTAAAAGTATTGGGCCATCAACAAAGTGTGATCGAACGCCGCGGGAGCACCCCCATTTTGACCCATGTTTTATTGGAAGCCGTGGGGGACAGCATGTCTTTGATGGGAACGGATTTGGAAATGAGCTTGGTGGAAGTCATTCCTGCTCTGGTTCATCAATCCGGAATGATTACGGTTCCTGTGCATTTGTTACACGATATTGTTCGAAAATTACCCGAAGGACAGATTGTTCTCAATACGTTACCCGATGGCGTGATTCGCGTGGCCAGTGGAACCATCGAATTTAATGTTCCCACATTAGATGCCGTAGATTTTCCTCAAATTCATCCAAAAGCTTTGCCTTTTTCCTTAAAAATACAGGCCAATCACTTTAAGAAAATCATTGACGATACACGCTTTGCCATGTCAAACGAAGAAGCCAGGTATTCATTAAATGGCATTTATTTTCATCCCTGTGGGGATACATGGCGCGCGGTGGCCACCGATGCCCATCGATTGGCATTAAGTTGGTTACCTGTTCCAGCAGCCGATTTAATGGCGGCACCCAATGTGATTGTGGGACGCAAAGCCATTTCTGAATTGTGTAAATTGTTGGCCGAATCATCTGCGGAAATAGACGTGTCCTTTTCTAATCAACAAATGATGTTTTCTTTTGCTGGTGGTCATTTTTCATCACGATTACTAGAGGGTCAATTTCCAGACTATCAGCAAGCCATCCCAGAGGGGCACCCGCACCGCATTGAAATGGATGTTAAGGATCTGGAACACGCCATGGCACGTGTAGGGATGGTCAGTTCAGAACGACAACGGGTCATCAAGTTGGTTTTTTCTGACAACACTTTGACCCTATCCGCCCACAGCCAACAGTATGGATCTGCTCAGGAAACCTTGTCTGTAACCTATGCCGGTGCAGAATTAATTTTGGGATTGAATCCGAAATATGTTTTGGACATTTGCCAACACATCAAGGGAGAAAATATTGTGATGCTGTTCAAGGATGGCCTTTCCCCTGCATTGTTCCAAGACCCATCGGATTCCACGGTCCATTATGTTTTGATGCCGACGCGTATTTAAGAGCAATCTTTAATGAGACAGTAAAAACCGCTGAATGATGCACCCATGGGATGCACCCTGACTTTACAGAAACGTTTCAAGGGCAGATTTTAATTGCAAAACATCAGAATCCGCATCAACAATGGCATAAAAAGAAATCATTAACCCTGTTTCTGATAATTCCAAGATGGGCCCGGCACCAAAATCATGGACGTGGACGACTTGGCCCATGGGGGTGCCATGGCAATCGGTAACGGCTTTGCCTTCCAAATCCTGATAATAGACTGCTCCTTCTACGTTGGGCAACTGGGATCGATCAATGATGATGGGGGCGTGACGAAAGGATTCCGCCTGATTCATGGTCACCACACTGGCCAAACTGGCCAAGAAAATAGCAGGTTTTCCCATGGGTTTGAAATGACTCCATTGGGTGAAATGCTGATCATTGATCCAAAAAGGACTGGTGTTTCCTAAATCCTGTGGATTTTGCATAAAACTGTGGACCTTGATCTGGCCACGTACACCGTGGGTGGTGAGCACTTTTCCCACAATAATGGGTTGACGAGGAGGGCAGTGTTCTGCTGCAGGGTTCAAGGTTAGCATGTGGCAATATCCTCTATGATCAGCAGGGCGCGTTGATATCCCCATCGGTATTCTGATTGGATGGTTAATAAACAATCCACCCGGTGAGACGGTTTAGACAGTAACCATTGGCCAATTTCTTTGTCGGCTTGACGAAAAAACACCATGGCGTGCGATTGTCCGTTGGGTTGAATACCGTACATGCGCAAATGATTATAACCAAAGGGTTTAACGTTCTCTAGCAGCAAATTAGAGGCCAAAAATTTTGGTTGAGGATAATCGGCGCCAAATGGACCAACATAATCCAGGGCATTGAAAAATTCTGGTGCACGCAGTTGTTCAAAAGTAATGGCCATATCAATGGGGATGGTGGGCGATTCTGGGGTGCTCTCGCATTCTTGAAAAAACTGATCAATAAAGACCAGCAATTCGTCTAATTTTTCTCGTTCCACCGTTAACCCCCCAGCCATGGGGTGACCACCCCCTGTGACCAGCAGATTGTTTTGGCAGGCCCGATGAATTAAATCGGCAATATCCATCCCTGGAATGGATCGCACTGACCCTTTTAACCACGATCCTTTTACCGTCAGTACAAACGATGGTTTGAAAAAAGCTTCTTTAATATGGCTGGCCATAATACCTAAAACCCCTTCGTGCCAATGGTCACCGAATACAAAAATATAAGGTTTATCCTTCTGCATTTGGGCCTGTTGCATGGCTTGTTCTAAGGTGCTGCGTTCAATGGCTTGGCGCTCTTGGTTCAGTTGGTTCAGTTCTTGGGCCATTTGAATGGCCGCTGGTTTATCATCGCACGATAATAAACGCACCCCCAAAGAGGCATCACCGATACGACCGCCTGCATTAATACGTGGGCCAATGGTATAACCTAAATGAATGGGGCTGGGCACGCCCTTGATCCGACAAGCGTCCGTTAAACAGGTCAGCCCCACATTGTGGCGTTTTCGCATCACTTTTAGGCCCTGTTTTACAAAGGCGCGATTGATGTGACGCAACGGCATCATATCGCAAATGGTGCTCAGCGCCACAAGATCTAGAAAACTGTACAAATCAGGCTCGCTGATGCCATTTTGATCGAAATAATTTTGATCGCGCAAATAGCGGTTTAGGCCCACCAGAAATAAGAATACCAAACCCCCGGCACACAATTGCTGTAACAACAATGGGCCCGTATAGTCCGCACGTTTTGGATTAATCAGGGCGTGACAGATGGGGTGTTCTGGGGCCACACGGTGGTGATCGATGATGATAACGGTTAGGCCATATTCTTTTGCTGCGGCCAGCGGCTGGAAGGCCGTGGTGCCACAATCCACAATAAATACGGTGTCGATGCCTTGCTCTTTTATGGATAATAGCCCCGCTGCATTGGGCCCATATCCTTCTTGAAAGCGATCGGGAATATAGGGTGAAACGGGAATATCCAACGCCTGAAAATATTTCACCAACAATGCCGCAGAACACGCTCCATCCACATCGTAATCACCCCAAACGCCTACGGGTTTTTTATCCAACAGACAGGCAAAGGTATGTTCAAAAGCCAATTCTGCATCCGGTAAAAAAGACGGATCAGGCAACTGGTGACGTAAATAGGGTGAAAATATTTCGTCAGCTTCATCCAGGGAATTCAAACGGTGATAGGCCAAACGGGCCGCCATATCAGAAATGTCATATTTTTGTTTCAAAAAGAGGATGGTGCGTTCGCAATCTTGGGGATGGATCCAGACTTTTCCTGTTCGAGATTGGGTAGAGGATACAGACGATGTAGAAGAATAGGATTCAGAAAGCGGCATGAAAAATGCGATACAAATAAAGCAAATGATACATCAAAATGCCTCTTTTTACCAGGACAATAGGTCGCAGCATACAAAAGATTAGGTGTATCCAGGCCCATCATGCCGTTGGATCAAAAGGCATGCATGAGGCAACATCACACCACAGCGTTATGATTGATATTGAAGGGCATCGTATTCATAATGATGATAATTTTTTGAAACAGGTGTGCGCCATGATTTCAGCAACAGAACTGTGTATTTTGGGGTGCGGATCATCGGCTGGTGTACCCTTGGTGGGCCATCAGTGGGGGGATTGTGATCCGGCGTGCAGTAAAAACACACGCACACGCTGTGGAGCCATGGTGCGATTTGGTTCAGAAAATTGGCTGATTGATGTGACGCCAGATTTTCGACAACAGGCTTTACGAGAAAAAATCGATCGCATTGATGGGGTGATTTTAACCCACGCCCATTTTGATCATATTGGTGGATTGGATGATTTAAAGCCTTTTTCCGTAGCTCAAGGGCACCCCATTCCAGTGTGGATGGATCAAAATACCTTTGATCTGATTCATGCGCGTTATCCTTATGCCTGTGATGGTGGGGAAAAGCGCCCGTATGCCCCATTCTTGTTCCCACAACGGATAACGGGTATGTTTTCTGCATCTCACGCCCAGGTTAAACCTTTTAAACAAGATCACGGGTACAGCACCAGTTTGGGGTTCCGGTTTTCCAACTGGGCTTATTCGACGGATGTAAAAGCGCTCGATGATTATGCCATGGCGTGTTTATCCGATTTGGACGTATGGTTTGTCGATTGCATGGGGATGCATCCAAAAGGTACCCACGCCCATTGGGACATTACCATGGATTGGATTGATCGTTTAAAACCCAAAAAAGCCGTCTTGATTCATATGGGTACAGAGATGGATTACGATACCTTGTGTGCCCAATTGCCCCAGCATATTATCCCAGCTTATGACGGTATGCGCGTTGGGTTATGATGGGGCGGGAGTGGACAGGGCAAAACGTTTAAACCAGCGATTTCCCCACAGGGATAGTGCGCACACCAAGGAACCGTACACACCAGCTGTACCGGAATAAGGCAGCAGATTGTACAATTTAAAACTGATCATGCAGGTGCTGTGGCCCAGGAAAATGGTTCCGATTACTTGGGCAAAGGGGATAAATAAATAGGGTTTAGAGCTGGATGCAATGGCTTGTCGTAACAAAATAAACAGGCATAACGCATACGGTACGCCAAGAGCAATTAAAACGCATCGAAAAAATCCGACATACAACAGATTGGGATACAGGGATAGGGCGGAAAACATGGGAATTAAAATGCAAATGCCGATGATGCCTATTCCCGACATGATGGACATCAACCGGTGTGCCGTCAGATCCAAGCGCTTTAAAGTAAAGTAAGAGCCAACAAGGATGGTAATATCCAACGGGGATAAATACCCTTTTTGGCCCGCCAAAGCGGTAAAGGGCAGGGACGTCACCATGGGAACAAAATCCGTCATCAGATAAAAACAGAGATCGTAAAATAAATAAGAAGGCCCAGTCATGCAGGCCAAAGCCGCAAACCATTTCCAGGATGGGCGTTGGGCAAAGGGCAGGGCAGTGGGGTTCAGTGCAATGCTGGGTTTGGCTTTTTCTGTATTTTTGAATCGAAAATAGGCGCAAAAACACCCCACAATGCCTGCAACAATAAATGGAATTCTCCATAAAAACAGGTCATTGGCGCTTAGCAAGGCGTACGCAATCATTTGCGCCACCCATTGTCCAGATATTAAAACCACATCGTAAATCACTGCCCGATCCAGAGCTGTGGCATTGGGGGTGTTGGCCATTAAATAAATGGGGCCGATGGTGCGATCGCCGCGGGCAAAAAAGCATTGTAAAAAACGACACGCCGCCATCAGGTGCAGTCCAAAAAATGGCCATGGTGTCGGAATCAGCCCCATAGCCATGGTACAAAGGGAAAATCCCCATACCGAACAACGCAAGGCCACAACCGGAGATTTTATCTGAGCAATACTGGAAAACACAAAGGCGCCCAGAGGATAAACCAGGACCGATGTTAAAAACTTCAAACTATGAAACCATTGGGTTTTTTCGGTCAGCGTCCAGGATTCTGGAAACAAAATGGTGTACCACAGGGGGGATAGGGACATAAAAAGGGCCATATCCACATGATCTAAAAAATCTGTTAACCACAGCGTCAGCGCTGAAAAAGCAGGTTTTTCCAGCTTTTTTTCGGGGGATAATGGCAATTGGGCCATAATCGACAATGATTTTATGGGGAAAAAGCCTTAACATTATACCACAAAGGGATTTCTGGTGCGATATTATTGGCCATGATACAAACTGCAGATTGAAAACCTATTCTGTATGCAGCGGATTAAAATTGTCTTGACGATTGTAAAAAACCACAGCACACTGTAATCAAGGGGTGATTAGCTCAGCGGCAGAGCACTGCTTTCACACGGCAGGGGTCACTGGTTCAATCCCAGTATCACCCACCATATATAGAAAAATCTTGGTTACCCACAAAAAATCGCCACACAGCAGTCCCAACATCCCCACGACGGGGGTCACATCCACAATCTTCGCATCATTGTCCCAAAATCTTGGGTACCACACGGTCTAGCATTACTCTAGGCTGCATACCATTTATATGGTATAAATACGCCCAGTGGATAAAAAAGCTTGAAATACAATGGCTTTGATCAAATCTGTTGCCAAAATTGTTGCAGCATTTGTGGGACAATTTAAACGGGTGCAGATCCTTACCCAGGCGGTTCCGTTGTGCTTTGATGTCATGAGGTTGAATTCTCCTATTGGATGGATATTGTTGGTGATACCGGGTTACTGGGGGTTTATCTGGTGTGGAGGGACTTACTCTGTGGCGTTATGGATCACGGCAGGCGCAATATGGGCGCGCAGTTTGGGTTGTTTTTATAATGATTGGGTTGATCGATCGTTGGATGCAAAGGTGACGCGAACAAAACATCGCCCATTGGTTGCCCATCCCCCGTCGTGGGCCATGGTGGGCCTTGCCGTAGGATTTTTCATCACGGGTATTCTGGTTTTTTCTTACTTTTTGCCCTTGTCGTGCATTCTGATTGCTGGAATAGGTTTATTGGGCACCCTGATTTACCCGTGGTGCAAGCGCTTTACGTACTATCCCCAAATTCTGCTGGGTCTGATTTTTAATTTGTCCGTGTGGATGTCCCCATGCATGACAGGGGCGCCATTTTCTTGGGGATTATTGGTTTTGTACATCTATGGCATCATTTGGACAGTTTCTTATGATACGCTTTACGCTTTTCAAGATCTTCCCGAGGATGTTCCAGCAGGTATCTATTCCTTGGCCTTAAAAATGGGCCCAAAAAAAGGACATAAAATATTAGGCTGGTTAATGGCGGTTCGTTTTGCTCTCTTGTTTGTTTTGTTGATGGGGGCCGGATCGATTGCCTTTGGGGGTAAACCGGCAGAATGGTCGGCCTATATACCAGCCCTATTCACGGTGTTTTCACAATGGAATATGTGGAGAAAATGGGACTTGTCTGTCCACACAAACTGTGCAGAGTATTTCAGATACTCTGTTATCGAGGGGGCTCAAGTGTGTTTAGTCTTAATCTCAATCGGAAAACTACATTTGAAATGGTACGTTTGGTTACTCGACCTCGTGGGTTAAGTAGATCATCGATTAAAGAGATGAAAGCAGAATACGTCAAAAAAATTGTTCAAAAAACCATGGGGTTCAATAATACAGTTTAAAACGAACATGATCAGGATGGGTAAAAAAGTCTCTACACCATCCTGTGACTATGCTTGGGATCAGTTATTCTGAGCCACCGTAAATTTGCCCATTTGAAAGCGCTGATTAAAGCGTGCCAAGCGGCCCTTTTCCACAAAGTGCTGTTCTTTAGTCCAGGCGATGTGACAGGTTGGGTCAACTTCTAACTGTAAGCTGTCACCTGGTTTTCCCCAAGTAGAGCGCGTTCGAAACGTTGAACCATTGGTCATCACCACAGTAATGGGGTGATAGTCCGGATGAATGCCTTTTTTCATAAAAAATACCTGTACGGTTCTTATATTAACAGGATACCATACTGTACAGATAAAATCTATAGGATCTCGCCATGCCGTCCTTTTGCGTGCATCAAAATGATGTGCCACACCATGCTGAAACGGTGGCCAAAGCCATTGCTCCGGGCTGCCCTGTACTGTTGTTTGGTCCTATTGGGGTGGGGAAGAGCACCTTTGCCAGAGCCCTGTTGCGTATTTTGATTCCGAACCTGGTCCATATTCCCAGTCCATCTTTTCCCATTATGTTGGCCTATTCAGCCAGCACAGGAACCATTTGGCATGTGGATTTGTACCGCATAGAAGCGTTTTCAGATCTTGCTCCCCTTGGGTTAAACGAAACCATCAGAAATGAGCGCTGTATCATTGAATGGCCAGATCGTTTGGGACCATTGATGCCAGAGCGATATATTTCCGTATCCTTGGATTTTGTCAGTCCAGGAGAGGAATGGCAGGATCAGACGTTATGGAGGGATGTGGTCATTCATCGGGTGGGGGGATAAAGGGCCTGCGCGTGCAAATGAAAAAACTTTACAACAATGCATGCTTGGGATAATCTTGTAAAAAAGCCAAGGGCTAAAATTATGCGCGAGTTTCTGTTGGTTTTTCATTTACTGGTCACTTTGGTTTTGATTGGTGTGATTTTAATCCAGCGCGGAGAAGATGCTGGCGCCGGTGGAGGAAGCGGCGGGTTACCAGGCTCACGCAGTGGAAAAAATCCTTTGACTCGGGTAACAGCTATCTTGGCAGCTATTTTCTTTGCCGATTGTCTGGGAATGGCCATTTTGATCAAAAAAGACTCTCAGATCGGTACAGAACCCATCGGGAAAAGCGAATCAGCCCCCAAGCCATCGGGTGCATTGCCCGTTGTGGCGGCAAAACAGGCCGTAGCGGTGGTTGGTTCAAACAATGGCCAAAGCAATTCCGCACAACGATCCTCTGCAGATCATTCTGGACGAACTTCTGGTGCAAAAAGCGCACTGGCTTCCAGTGTTACCCCTGCTGTGGCCTCTAAACCAGTGGTCATGACAGACTCTAAAAAGAAGCCCTTGAAAAGTTTATCAAAGACCAATGCAAAATCCAAGAAAAAGAGCAAAGATCGGGTGAAAAAATCTGCCTAACCAACAGCAAGTTGTGTCCTGCCTGACGCTAATGGCCCAGGATTCGCCCATGCATCCTGTTGTAACCACCGGTAAAACCCCGGTAAAAATTCGTTTTTAATCCTCTAAAATCACAGGAATTGTCATGTCGGTCGTATTAAAAAGCGGTGTCGTTGTTCGCGATGTTCCCGTTTCGTCATCGGTTGCTTTTGGAAACCATTTGCCCTTGGGGATCATGGCGGGCCCGTGTTCTATAGAAAGTCGAGACATTGCCCTGCAGATTGCCGATACCATGGTGTCAGAGTGTGGAAAATTGGGCATACCGTACGTATTCAAGGCCTCTTTTGATAAGGCCAATCGCACCAGCATCCATGGGGTTCGTGGCATAGGGTGGGAAGCCGCACGGGCGATTTTTCTAGAAATTAAGGCAAAATATGCATGCCCCATCATCACGGATGTGCATACCCCTGAACAGTGTGAAGCGGTGGCCGAAGTGGCGGATATTTTACAAATTCCTGCTTTTTTATGCCGACAAACCGATCTGATTGTGGCGGCTGCGAAAACGGGCAAAACGTTGAACATCAAAAAAGGCCAATTTTTGTCCCCAGAGGAAATGCACACCGTGGTGGAAAAAGCCGTATCTGTCGGTAACAGCAATATCATGATGTGCGAACGTGGTACCACCTTTGGGTATCATTTGCTGGTCAACGATATGCGCGGTTTGGCCATCATGGGTAAAAATGGATACCCCGTTATTTTTGATGCTACCCATTCCGTCCAAAGGCCCGGTGGAAAAGGCAACAGCAGCGGTGGCGACAGAGAGTGTATAGAGTTGTTGGCCAGAGCAGCCACAGCCGTTGGCATTGCGGGATTGTTTTTAGAAACCCATCCCAATCCAGATTCTGCGCCCAGTGATGGTCCCAATATGGTGCCATTGGCTGATGTTGGAAAAATGTTGGCGGCGTTGTCTGAAATCGATCGGGTGACGAAATCCCTGTCGTATCAAGATTTTTCATTGTCGGCTTTGCCCCATTATTCTTGACGTGGGGAATTTTTGGGGCGTGGTTTTTGGCCTAGATTCAGAGTTTTCCCTGTATGCTGGTCCAGCCCCCATTGATCAACAAAATAGGAGGATACGTTTCCCTTTTTACCCGTTTGTTGGGCATAAAGCCTAGGCACAGTGTTGGATAGGTCGTCTTTTTCTGGTTTTACCCCGGGGACTGCGCTGAGGATAAAGTGGTCCAATGCATCATAAAAAATCAAAAGCAAGGGTATTCACAGCCCCTCAGGAGGTATAATATAGTTTCAAATTATATAAACCATATCGATCATTATAATGAGCCCTATTCGTCCGATTATTATGATTCCATCGCGCATGAATTCTGTTCGTTTGCCCCATAAACCCATGGCTATGATTGGTACAGAGCCCATGATCGTTCATGTGTGGCGGCGTGCGTGCGAGGCAGACATTGCCCCTGTGGTGGTGGCCTGTGACCATGAAGACATTGCTGATGCCATCACAGCAGTAGGGGGACGTGCCGTCATGACACAAAAAGAGCACGCCACTGGATCGGATCGTTTGGCCCAGGCTGTGGATCGATTTGATCCAGAGGGGTATTACACTCACGTGATCAATGTTCAGGGCGATTTGCCTTATTTTCCATCATCGGTTTTGGGATCGATTGTACAGCCTTTTTCCATGCCTTGTGTGGATATGACGACCTTTGTTCAACCAAAAGACCCCAGCGTTACAGGGTCCGTCCATGTGCGTGTTCAAATGATGCAGGACCCTGCAGGACAATCCTGGATCCAGTGTGTGGATTTTACACGCCATGATTGGACGTCAGAGTATACTCATTTGGGGGTCTATGCCTTTCGTCGGTCTGTGTTAAAACAATTTTCACAATGGCCACAAACGCCAAGAGAGCTGAAAGAATCCTTGGAACAATTGCGAATGATGGATCGCAACATCACCATTGCAGGGGTTTTGTTGGGGAAAGAGATCTTTATCAGTGTGGATACTCTGGCCGACCTAGAGCGTGCCAGAGCGTATGTTGCCTAAGCTTTTAATCATGGTCATTTCAGAAAAAGGATCACACTGACCGCGTGCGCGCAGAGGAATAAAACTGTTGCGGTGATGCTGTTGTAACAACGCGCAATGATGGGCAAAGGGTAAATCATGTTCTGATATGGCGATCTGTTTGTGACAGTTTTTAATCCAATGATGGGAGGCATTGTGGTGATCCATGGGACGTAAACCCATGGTCAAGATCATCGTCATGATGGATACAAGCCATACCCCCTGTTTACATCGAATCAAACGGTGCATATGGGCCAACAGAATGGAGTAAAGCGAATTCGGAACAATCAATATTATTTGGCGCAATTTTTGATTCATTATTGTGTTTTTAAAACAAGGCTTGATTGATCATAACAAAACAATGATAAAAAACTGTTGATCCATGGTGGTTGTTGTGCGAGTAGGCATCCCTGGTAACGGCTGTGTTGGTTTGGTGCCGTTGTTACACCCCAGGGTGTGTTGGATTCTGGATGATTGGTGGTTGTCTCTGATTGTGTGGGGATATTCTAACCACAGATCTGTGCACACCCAACACATGGTGGTCTGTGGTCTGGAATACGGAAGAGACCTGGGCATCGTACTGGATTATGGAGGCTGATGAAGGGGATTTTGTGGTATAATGAAACATGAAACAATCCATCGATTCCAGAACCAAAATGAAATTTTCCGATGCCTTTATTGCCACATTGCGTCAACGCATTTCGTTAACCGACGTGGTGGGCAAGCACGTGCGCTTATTGCGAAAAGGAAAAATGATGATGGGGTTGTGTCCATTTCATGGAGAAAAAACCCCATCGTTCAGTCTGAATCCATCACGAGGCACGTATCATTGCTTTGGGTGTGGGGCACGTGGTGACGTGATTGATTTTGTGCGTCAACATACACGATCGTCCTTTACCGATGCGGTGATTATGTTGGCGGGCTCTGTTGGCATGGAATTGCCCAGGGAAACCAACGAGAGCACCTTGCAAGATTATGCTGTAAAAGAAATGTGGCGATCGATGGAAATGGCGTGTCAATGGTTTCAAGATCAGTTAAGTGGCCATACAGTGGCGATGGCTTATTTGAACAAACGGGGTATCACCCCAGAGGAAATTCGTCGTTTTCGTATTGGTTGGGCTCCTGCATACGGGTTAATGAGTCATGGTCAGAATTTGGGTTTTTCTGCGTCGTGTATGGAAAAAGCAGGATTGGTGATGCAGCGTACAGGAACAGGAGAATATTTTGATCGATTTCGCAATCGCATCATGTTCCCCATTGTCACGGCAACGGGTAAAGTGATGGCTTTTGGGGGCAGGGCGCTGGGTCATGAGCAGCCAAAATATATGAATTCACCCGAAACACCTTTGTTTATCAAGGGACAGAATTTGTATCGATCATTAGTCATTCCCGTGGGCCGACCTGTATTGGTGGTGGAGGGGTATTTGGATGTCATTTCCGCTGCACGATTTTATGGTGCCGTCGCCCCGTTGGGTACGGCTCTGACCACAGCCCAACTGGCCTTGGTGTGGAAACAGTGCCCAGAGCCCGTGGTGTGCTTTGATCCCGATGGGGCGGGACAAAAAGCCGCATTAAAAATGGCCATTATGGCTTTGCCCCTGATCAAACCTGGTTTTAGTTTAAAATTTGCCACCATGCCTCCAGAATTGGATCCTCATGCATTGATTCAAACCCATGGTCAAGCAGCATTGGAAAAAGTGGTGAATCAGGCTGTGCCATTGAGTCAATTTTTATGGTCTCATTTGTTTGCAAAACCCATGACGCCAGAGCGAAAAGCAGAGGCGGTGGAGCAGTGGGAAACATGGGTTGCGAGTATCGAGCATTTGTATATTCGTCGTTTGTACAAGGATTTCTTTTATCAAAATCGAAAACAATCGTCACATGCTGCTGTTCCGGTGGCACCAGGGGTGGTGTTGCATCAAAAAATTTTATTGGGATTGTTGGTGTTAAAGCCTTTTTTGATTGATCGTGTCAGAGAATCATTGTCCGCCATGGCCTTTTCTGGGGAAAGTGCGTGGTTACATGTGCGCAATTATTTGGTATCATGGGAAGAAGGGGCTTGTTTTTCGCCATTACAAGAATTTCTGGGTCCAGATTGGCAGAAACAAATTTCAGCCGTTTCTTTGCATATTCCAGGAGATACGGCGTGTTTTGAAACCTATTGGCATGATCTTTTTAATCGCTATCAAACCCAATTGTATCAAAATTCAGAATTGGTCGCATTGAAAAAAGAATTGATGCAGGTGCCTGGAACATGGGAGCGTTTGAAAAATCTCAGAGAATTTTAGGAGGTCACATGATAAAAACAACAGATTTGATAGAACGGGAAGAAGACGAGGGGCTTTCTGATGCGGGATCAAGAAAAAATTGGGCCGATGATGATGATTTTCAAAATCATAAATTCGTTAAAAAGGCCATGGCGCGGTTGATTGAAAAGGGAAAAGAACAAGGGTTTGTGACCCACAACAATGTGTGCAGAGCTTTTGCCGTTCGCCATATCAACCAAGATGTTTTGGACTTTGTGACGGATTCTTTGTCCGATGCGGGTATTTCTCTGGTTGAGGATGATATTCCTGATTCTGATGGCCAAGGTTTTTTTTCCATTGATCCAACCGATTCCCAGGAAGAATCTATGGAAGAAGAGTGGTCGCGTATTGATGATCCAGTACGTCTGTATTTAAAGGAAATCGGAACCATTGCCCTGTTGTCACGAAACGGAGAAATTCAGATCGCGCAACGCATTGAACGGGGTCGGGAAAAAATCATTGTGGCCCTGTGCTGTTGTCCGTTAACCTTTGAGAAATTGGGCCAATGGCGCGACGAGGTTGCTTCGGGCAGCATGCTGTTAAAAGCCTTGTTTGACCTTGAGGAAGACAAGGGATTTTCCGAAAAAGATGACGAGGCTGGTTTGGTTAATCTGGAAAAGGACATTCCCATCAGCAATCTGGCTGTACCCGTGGTGGATGCATCAGAGGAAGAACCCTTAGAAGAGGTGATCAATCCCGATGTATTCATAGAGCGTCTGGATGCATTTTTGATGCTGGGAAAAGAATTAAACGAGGAGAATTGCCAAGAATTATTTCATTTGTTCAAGGAATTGCGCTTGCAACCCCAGCGGGTCAAGGAATTGATTGCGCGGATATGTTCTTTTCAAAAGGATTTATTACAGCTGGATTCGCAAATGTTAAAGCTGGCTGAATCCTGTGGGGTGCGACGTAAAGACTTTTTGGATCGTTATACACCCAGTAATCCCGTTCAATGGTTAGAAACCCTAAGCAAAGATGGGTCATTATCGGCCAGTTGGAAAACATTTTTTGAACGCCATCACAATACATTATTAGAGATTTCCGTTCAAATTCAACATATTTCCGATACGGTTTCCATGCCACTGGATCAATTGCGTAAAGTCATTCGTGATGTCCAGATCGGAGAAGAAGAGGCGGAACATGCCAAAAAAGAAATGATCGGCGCCAATTTACGTCTGGTCATTTCCATTGCCAAGAAATACACCAATAGAGGATTGCAATTTCTGGATTTAATTCAAGAAGGCAACATCGGATTGATGAAGGCTGTGGATAAATTCGAATATCAACGCGGGTACAAGTTTTCTACTTATGCCACATGGTGGATTCGTCAAGCCATTACGCGATCCATTGCCGATCAGGGACGAACCATTCGTATTCCGGTGCACATGATTGAAACCATCAATAAGTTGGTGCGCGTGTCTCGACAATTGGTTCATGAAACGGGTCAAGAGCCCACCCCAGAGGAATTGTCTGTCAAAATGGGTATACCGGCAGAAAAAATCAAAAAGATTTTGAAAATTGCCAAGGAGCCCATCAGTCTGGCCACCCCCGTGGGTGATGAGGATGACAGCCATATTGTTGACTTTTTAAAAGATGAAAATGCGGTTTCGCCTATTAATGCGGCTATATTGAGTGATTTAAAGGGGGTGGTAACCGAGGTTCTGTCTTCGCTGACCGCACGAGAAGAGCGGGTGTTACGCATGCGTTTTGGGATTGGTACACGCAGTGAAAATACGCTGGAAGAGGTTGGTAAGAGCTTTCAAGTGACAAGAGAGCGTATTCGACAAATCGAATCCAAGGCATTGCGGAAATTAAAACATCCCCTACGATCGAAAAAATTACGCAGCTTTTTGGATGTAGAATAAGGCTGGGGATGGGGTTAATCCCACGATCCTTGTCCATGGTTCTGCACCGATTTGTGCGTAAAGGAAAAGATTTTTTGGCGCAAACGGCATAGAGAAAAGGGTATGGAGCAAACGGTATGGAACAAAGAGCAGCATCTTTAAGAAGGGACAATGGTGTCAAAGAAACCCGTTGGGTATTGTACGCGATCATCTGTGACAACGCGGTCAACGCCAATCACCAGGGATGAACCACCATACGATCTGTACATACATCCCACAGGGAAGCAAAGGGGAAGATTCCCCTTTTTGTAAACGGGACTTGGTTGTAGGGGGGGGCACATTGACCGACGAGGCTGTTTTCTGAGATCATGGGTTTACGTATTTTATGACGCCTTACATTCTTTATGACAGATCGCACCAGCCGTGAACCATCCATGTCAACACAAGGAGCAAGCACAGGTCAACCTGAAGCCATTTCAGAAACTCATCTGCAGCATACTGCATACCGAACCCATCATTGCGGAGCGTTGCGTCTGCATCATTTGAATCAACAGGTTAAAGTCTGTGGATGGCTGCACCGCAAGCGTGACCATGGGGGATTAATTTTCCTGGACATTCGTGACCATTACGGTATGATCCAGTGTGTGCTAGAAGAAGGCCACCCAGAGTGGAATTTGGCTGAATCATTAAGCGTTGAAACGGTGGTGCAGATCGGGGGTTTGGTCATGGCCAGATCAGAAAACACACGCAACCCAGGACTAGATACGGGCGATGTCGAGGTGGTGGTGCAGGCCCTGAATGTATTATCCCGCGCCATTGCCTTACCCTTGCCTGTCAACACTGATGCCGATTATCCCGAAGACATTCGTTTAACCTATCGTTTTTTAGACTTACGTCGCCCGGCCATGCATCAAGCCATGGTGACGCGCAGTCAAATCATTGCCTTTATGCGTGCCATGATGGTAGCCCAAGGGTTTTTAGAAATTCAAACACCGATTTTAACGGCCCCCAGTCCCGAAGGTGCCAGGGATTATGTGGTTCCCAGTCGTTTGTATCCGGGTGAATTTTATGCATTACCCCAGGCCCCGCAACAATTTAAACAGCTGTTGATGGCCTCTGGTTTTGATAAATATTTTCAAATTGCCCCCTGTTTCAGGGATGAATCATCACGTGCCGATCGTTCGCCGGGTGAATTTTACCAATTAGACTTGGAGATGGCTTTTGTCAGTCAGGAAGACGTCTGGAATGCCCTTGAACCCGTGTTGCAAAAAACCTTTGAACATTTTGCACCAAAGGCATCCGTAACCCAAGGCCCATTTCCCAGAATTCCTTATGCCGATGCCATGGTGATGTATGGTACCGACAAGCCTGATTTACGCAATCCTCTGATCATTCAGGACATGACGGACCAAATACACATCAGTATTTTTCAATCGGTGGTGGAAAAGGGGGGAGTCATTCGTGCCCTGGTGGTACCTGGTGCCGTGGCGCAATCGCGCAAGTTTTTCAAGGATTTGGAAAGCTGGGTGATGGAAAAAGGGGCAAAGGGATTGGGGTATATCAGCCATGGTGCCGATGGGTTACAAGGACCTTTGGTCAAGTTTTGCCCCCCAGAAACGTGCGAGGTGCTGAAAGCTGCGATTCCCATCCATGGTGTGGTCTTTTTTGTATGCGACAAGAGAGATGCAGCCACCGCTCTGGCTGGGCAATTACGCACCCATTTGGGTCAATTGTTGGGGTTGATCGATGAGTCGGCTTTTGAATTATGTTGGATTACGGATTTCCCCATGTACGAGCAAGACGTTGCGACGGGACAAATCGTGTTTTCCCATAATCCATTTTCTATGCCACAAGGGGAAATGGATGCGTTGATGCACCAGGACCCATTGCAAATCAAGGCCTATCAATACGATATCGTATGCAATGGTATCGAGTTGTCCAGTGGTGCCATTCGAAATCATCGCCCTGATGTGATGTACAAAGCGTTTGAAATCGCGGGGTACAGCAAAGAGCACGTGGATCAGCAATTTGGTGCCATGATCAAGGCTTTTCAATATGGTGTTCCCCCCCATGGGGGCAGTGCGCCGGGCATTGATCGCATGGTGATGCTGTTGGCCGGTACGCCCAATATCAGAGAAGTGATTCCATTTCCGCTGAATCAGCAGGCGCGTGATTTAATGATGGGGGCGCCATCGCCACTGTCTGCAGAACGTTTAGAGGAATTGCATTTGCGCATCATCAAGGATATAGGAAAAAAACCTGGGGTGCCACCAAGCCGTTGAACCCTGTGGCAAAAGGGGAGGGTGCGCCCAGGGGAAAGAGCTGAAAGTGGGGCAAAAAAGACGACAGGTGGAACACAAGGGGTTCGTTTTTTGGGCTGGGGTTGTCTATGTACGGGCTGTCCGTGTACAAGTGTAACCCCTGAGATAGGGACAACGAGGTGTTGCGGTGAATAGGGGGGGGTAAGATGTCACCAGGCTTTCATGAGGGGAGAAGATCAAGGGTTGACCCCACCATGGCCATGGTGGCCCGTGATATAGGCCTGGGTACTCGGTCGTCTGAGTAAGCAGTTTTAGGGGGCATTAATAGTCATCGGTTAGGCCGCCAGGATGGGTTTTTTGGAATGAAAATAGATGACGCTATACGAGGAGACACAATGAATCAACTAGATCTTAACGCCTATCATACAGACAATATTTTTGCCCGTATGATCCGCAAGGAACTCGACTGTCGTCTTGTTTTAGAAACAGAGCACACCATGGCTTTTCATGATGCTTTTCCTGTAGCGCCTGTTCATGTTTTAATTATTCCCAAGGGGAAATACATCAAGGCGGATGATTTTTTCTGTGATGCTTCTGATGACGAAATTTTGGATTGGCGACGTGTGGTGGCCAAAGTCATCGACATCATGGATCTTAAGGAATCGGGATACCGTTTGGTTTGTAACGCTGGGGCCGATGCTGGTCAAGTGATTCCACATTTTCATATGCACGTATTGGGCAAAAAACCCCTTGGCCCCATGGCATAGGGCGCGCTTGGGTAACGGTGGAAGAGGCGGCGCTCCTAGGGCGTCACCTCTATTTCTGGATCTGCTCAAGATCTGTCTGGTCAATGGGTGCCACAGTCCGGTATAATAACCCATCAACATACACGAGAGTGTTCTGTTTTGTCCAAGCTGTATTTTTACTTTTCCGCCATGAATGCTGGTAAAACCACAATGTTATTACAATCGGATTTTAATTACCGAGAGCGCGGTATGTATACCATGTGCTTTTTACCGGCCGTGGTGGCAGAACAATGGAGCCCTGTGATTATGTCACGCATTGGATTGTCGCGTGTACCGATTATTTTGAACAATGACATGGATGTACTGGACGTGGTGTCCCAAGCAATGGAAAAGAGCACGGTATCGTGTATTTTTGTGGATGAGGCTCATTTTTTATCCAAACGAAACGTCCGCCAATTGTGTCGCATTGTGGATCGTTTGGATATCCCCGTATTGACTTATGGATTGCGGACGGATTTTCAAGGCGAGTTATTCGAGGGCAGCAAGCATTTATTGGCGTGGGCCGATCATTTACAAGAAATGAAAACCATTTGTTTTTGTGGAAAAAAAGCCATCATGACGGCGCGTTTTGATGGTTTTGGGAACAAGGTGATTGATGGCGATCAAATCGATTGCGGTGGAAATGATCGATACATTTCATTGTGCCGGCATCATCACGATATTTTGGAAAACAACCACGAATTGATGGATCTTTTTGCCGAAGACCACACAGGGGCCCAAAATAGGTGTTCAGGATGAACATGCTGACACAGCAGTTGACCCATCCTTTGGATTATCAATGATCTTGATGGTTTGATTGATACGGGCGTACTGCAGGCACCATCAGTCTGGGAGGATTTTCGCCCCATTTTTTCGATTCTTTATCTAGGGGGGTGGAAATTTGTGTCATTGACCACACCCCTTGTACTTGTTACAGCGGCCTTTTCAACATTGGAAACGGCATCTGCAGCCCATATCTAGCAGAGGGGTATCCACCCCCCCCCATCTGACTCTTGCCTAGATGATGAACCCATTCATCGAATCATCTGCTTTGCTCAGCTTTAAGCATTTCCTCGATCTCTGTATACCCTTTCTCTTTTGCCTTTTTCAGTGCTGCCTCCATCTGATCTTTGCTCACGGGGCGATTATCTTGGAGAATAGCTTGCACGATCCCCTTATAGCCCCACTTTACTGCCTCTATCAGTGCATCCCCCATCGCCTCGTCATCCATCTCTTTCCCCGATTCGAGAATAGCTCGTACGATTTTCTCATGCTCTTTCTTTACTGCGCTTTCCAGTGCAGTCCCAATCGCATTTTTATCTATCTCTTTCGCCGATTTGAGAAGAGCTATTACGTTACCCTCATTGCCTTGCTTTTATTCTCTTATCAATCTATCACCATTTTGTTTGTAGGTCATTTCATTTAATTTCTTGAGAAAATCTTCGAAGCTAATTTTCAGATGTTCAGGTAGGGTGGGAAACTCTGCCCTCTAGTTTTCTTTGTCCCTCTTTTCGATCCAGGCTTCAAGAGCTGCCCTAAGGGCTGACGAACCGTATAATGATGCCCCTTGCCGTGCTTTATTAACCGTATATCTATCCATATCCGGGTGGTCGAGAATAGCGTTTACGATCGCCAAATTTTTCTTCATTGCTGCGATCGCCAGTCCCTCCCTCACATGACGTGCTTCTAATTGCCCCGAGGCGAGAATAACTTTTACCTTATCCAAATTGTCTTCTCTTATTGCTGTTTTCAATATCTTATCCCTTTCTTCGGGGGTCATTCCCTCTAAGCTCTGGAGAAAATCTTCGGACTTACTCTAGTCAAGTTTCGCACTTGCGTCAAGGTCAGTCGAACGTTGATTCCTCTGGGGCTTCAAGTTGGGATCCAGTCCAGTGCCTAGTGCAGGGGTCAATGACTGATAACCATCATTCTCCGGTGCAGGGGTCAATGGCTCATAACCATCCTTGGATACAGATTTTTTCAGATTC
>Ga0194118_10002423_pt1 | contig 23680 bp, 19 predicted proteins | sample TA2MahsurfametaG_2_FD_148662 | JGI IMG/M metagenome (GOLD analysis project Ga0194118, IMG submission 148662) | Freshwater microbial communities from Lake Tanganyika, Tanzania - TA2015013 Mahale N5 surface | ecosystem: Environmental > Aquatic > Freshwater > Lake | place: Tanzania: Lake...
ATTATTCATTCAAAAATGATGGTAAAAACCCATCGTCAGAACAATAATCGACCCATCGTCAGAACAATAATCGGGTGAAAAAGATGGCTCTCTGATGGGCAAGGATCAATAATCACCCTTGAAGGGGTTTCTGCCCCTTGTTAACCAACCCCAGGTTAATCCTGGGGTTTTTCTGATTCCCTGGATCTAATTTTAAAGTTTTTTGATTTAATGTTAACAATTTTTGTTGATTTTTTGTTTTTTTTAGTTCAATATAAGAGAGTAACCCTTAACAAAAAATTAAACAATGAATACAGTATTTAGAAAAAAAATGATTGCTTTTACGTTGCTGCTCTGCGCATTGACTGCAAACACGATGAACATCAACGCTCGTGGCTATGATGATAACGATAAATGCAGCTCTGGCCTACACATTACAGGGCGTGCAGAAAAAACCGTTAAATCTGATCGTGCCGTATTGCAATTAACCCTATCTGTCAGTGGCGATTGTTACAAAGAAATGATTCAAAAAATAGATCATCAGATAGAGGAATTAAAGACAATCTGGATCGGAATGGACGTAAAGCCAAACATGATTCATGTGGACAATCGCAAGCGTATCAGAATTTCAGATTTGGAATATGGTTCAGATAAAAAACAAAACAAATTTTCTATTCAATACACGATCGTTGTAACAATGGATAATCTGGACATGGTCCCTGCTGTACAAAACACAACCAACACTTTGGTGGAAAAAGGATTTGTGTTTTCTGAACAAAGTGTGTCGTATCTCTATTCTGGGGTTGCTGAATTGCAAAAAGAATTAACCAAAGAGGCCTTGAAGGACGCCGAAAAAACAGCCACAGAAAATGCACGCGTATTGGGTCTAAGTATCGAAAAAACACCAAACAGTGTCCAACAATCCACACTGTCCTGCTGTTCGACTTATGATAATCCAAAACCCTATGAAAACGGATGGAACAGCAGCACAGAGATAGAGAATAAATTTAGCGTACTGGTTGATATGAATTATTCATTCAAAAATGATGGTAAAAACCCATCGTCAGAACAATAATCGACCCATCGTCAGAACAATAATCGGGTGAAAAAGATGGCTCTCTGATGGGCAAGGATCAATAATCACCCTTGAAGGGGCAGAAACCCCCATCATAGGAAACAATGAGTTAAGCCCTATGGCGCGCCAAAGAAACCATCTTATCCGATAAACAATTTGGCCAAGCCCAGAAACAAAACATACCCAATGACATCCGTTGTCGTCGTCAGTAATGGCCCCGCACTAAGGGCTGGATCGTACCCGAAATGAGAAATCATGACAGGCATAATGGTTCCCGCTGCACCTGCCCAAATCATGTTAAACAGCACAGCACCACCCAAAACAATGGAAAAATGGTAATCATCAAACCAAAAATAACCCACCAGCGCCAATGCCAATCCAAACACAAGCCCATTTAACAAGGAAACACGAACTTCTTTGAAAAAAGATCGCCACATGTTGACACTGGTTAACTCCTTGGTGGCCAAGGCACGGATGACTATGGTGGATGCCTGAATTCCTGAATTTCCCCCCATTGCCGCCGCAACAGGCATCAATACGGTTAATGCCACTTGGTTTTTCAATGTTTCTTGAAACTCATTGATCACCAAAGAGGTCAACATGGTGTTCATTAATGTAATAATCAGCCAATGAATACGGGCCAAACTGGTTTTAATGGCCGATCGATAAAAGTCCGATGAATGAACACGCCCCATGTGCAATAAGTCTTCTGTGGCTTTGCGTTCGATGACATCAATCACATCATCAGCGGTAATCACACCAATCAATCGACCTGCCCCATCCACAACAGGAGCAGACATCAGGTCATAAAGACGAAAGGTTAAGGCCACCTCTTCTTGATTCCATTGGGCTGGAATGGTGCGGAAATCTATGGCCATGACGTCTGAAACAGGAGAGTTTCTCAGCCCGCGAATCAGTTGTACCAAGGGAACCACCCCAACAGGCCGACCTGCGGAATTGACCACAAAGGCTTCGTACAATGTGTGTGGAACATGATCCAGACCCGCAATATGATCCAGGCTTTCTTGCAATGTCCAATCTTTTGAAAAGGTGACCAGCTCTTGCTGCATTAATCGCCCAGCACAAGATTCTGGATAAGCCAACCCATCGACAAATCGTTTTCTTTGTTCCTCTGACATGGCTGAAAGAACAACTGATTTTTGCGAACTTTCCAAGGATGCCAACAAGGATAAGGCGTCATCACTTTCCAGCACATTTAAAATGGATACCACCTCTGTGCCCGATAACAGGGCAATCAGATCGGCACGTAGATCGTGTTCCAAAAAAAGTACAATTTCAGGATCAAAATCATGCTTTAACAGGCGAATGAACGTTTGCCGACTAGGTGCGTCCAAATAATGAATCAAATAAGCCACTTCACTGGGAGGCATTCCCTTGATCATGTTTTGCAAAACGCCGTGATCTTCTGGTGTCGCCAAGATCTTTTTTAACAGAGGCACCTTGTCTTGCAAAAAATGGTGCGGTCTCTCTCCGACAGGAAAATCGCGCTTTATCACACAGGGTTCTCCTGCATCAGCAAGGTCCAGCACGACAATTCCGTGGCGTAACGTACACTATCATGCTCTGTGACCACAGAATTTATTGGCGCGGACAAAGGAACAGGCCCAAACCAAGGGTCACCCAAGCTGGCAGAAGGCGCACCAATGTGCCAAACGGCATCCAGGACATTGTGCGCAGCTAACCCACCAAAATGGGGTGCTGATGGGTCAAAGAAAGCAGCAGGCACCCCTGCGCCAGAATCACTTGGCCCTGTACCAGAATCTCTGGGCTGACCATGACATTCATCAAACCCCGCCAGTAAGCGACAACCACAGGCTTCCAATAAGGCCTTGATCTGATCTGTGGGGGCAGAGAGCGAGTATAAATGTAATTTTTCACCATGCCTCCATCCGCTGACGTACTGATCGTGACCACGGTGTGTGCGCTCACCCTCTGCTGCCGACAGGATTCGAATAACCCCATTAGAATGCTGTGGTTGTGTGCCCAGTACTTGGGATACCCCCCCCTGTTGCAGGTCGGATACATCATAAACAGAAACGTTTGATAACACAGAATCGTCTTTCAGCTGATCGGTGATGATGTCACCATTGCCAATCCAATAAACGTCTGCCAAACCATAATGCTGGATTAAACGTGCCGCGGCACAAACGGCATGGGGAACACGACCGCTGTCTGTTTCAATGGCGTACCCCAAACGTGGCGCCCAACCCTGTGATGGCATCGAACGCGCCAACAAGGTTTTAAATACCAAAAAGTCTTTGTATGCCCGGCCAATTAAACATGCACGATAATAATCCAAATCAAAAACGGGCACTTGTCCTGTTTCCACAGCCGCCCGTGCCACCGCCAATGGCAAATGAACGGACAATCTGTGATCAAACGGTTTGGGTAAAAAATATTGAGGACCAAAATCTTGAATTTGCCCATCATAGGCACCAGTTAAATCCACAAATCCTTCTTTGGCCAATGCAGACAATGCCCGCACGCATGCTTTTTTCATGTCCAACGTAATGGACTGGGCCCCCGCATCCATGGCGCCCCTGAAAATATAAGGAAAACACAACACATTGTTGACCTGATTCGGTAAATCTGAACGCCCCGTACCCACATAGGCATCAGGTCGAACCCCCAGCACGTCGCTGGGCCAAATTTCTGGAATGGGATTGGCCAGAGCAAAAATAATGGGGCTCTGTGCCATACCCATAATCATCTGTGGTGTCACACTGTTTGGACCAGACAAGCCTAGAAAAATATCCGCCCCATTCAAGGCCTCGCTCAGCGATCGATGGTGGGTATCTCGGGCATAAGGATGCTTGTACGACGATAAATCATCCCTTTGCACATGAATCACCCCCTTGGTATCGCATACCATCAGATTAGAAGGCGATAAACCCAATTCCAACAACAACTGGGCGCATGCCAACGCCCCTGCGCCTGCACCTGCAATGACACATCGGCTGGTTTCTATGGTTTTGCCCACCAATTCCAATGCGTTTAAAATGGCGGCCGATACCGTGATGGCTGTCCCATGTTGATCATCGTGAAAAACGGGAATATTCAATCGTTTTTTTAATTCTGATTCAATGTAAAAACATTCAGGCGCCTTGATGTCTTCCAGGTTAATGGCACCAAATGATGGGGCCAAGCGCACAATGGTATCAATTAATTTGTCTGGATCCTGTTCGTCAATTTCTAAATCAATGGCATTAAGGCCGGAAAAAAACTGGAATAATACGGCCTTGCCCTCCATGACTGGTTTGGATGCCAGTGCCCCGATATTCCCCAAACCCAAAACGGCTGTACCATTAGATATAACTCCCACCAAATGTTGCCGCATGGTGTACAAAGATGCCATCTCGGGATTTTTCTCGATCACTTGGCAGGCTTCTGCCACACCAGGAGAATACGCCAGAGATAAATCCGATCCACCCGTTAACCGTTTACTGGGAACAGTGGAAAATTTACCTGGAACGGGAAAGGCATGATAAGCCAATGCGGGACTGAGCATGGTGTGCCCCAACTCTAACCCCTTGTGTACAACCCTGTTTTTGAATGCATCAACCACCCCATCAGAAGGGTGATGGTAACCCCCTTCCCCCATCGAATTTGATGGATCTGTTGTATGACCAAGCCCTTTGATCTGATCCGCAGTCTGAATGGCCATAATCTAAAACCGTTAAATGACCGATACATTATAGGACATAATGTTAAAAAATTCAACCAAAAAAACAGGTTCAATATCCTTTTTTAGAAGGATTTAAGGGAAAACAAGAGAACGCATTCCCAATCCTTGGCCCAAAACATCAGCGCTCAATGGACCGAGGATGCCCCCAAAGGGTGAGAATGCAATCCCCCGCCATGCAAGTGCAAGACACGATCAAATTGGGTGCTTAACACGGCATTGTGCGTGGCCATGACCACACTGAGACCACGTTGTTGACCCAACATCAAAAACAAATCGAATATTTCTTGGGCGGTGACTTCGTCTAAATTACCTGTGGGTTCATCGGCCAACAAAACGTCTGGATCGTTGGACAAGGCCCGAGCAATGGCCACCCGTTGTTTTTGCCCACCAGACAGCTGACTGGGAAAAGATTTTTCCTGATCACCAATGCCCACCAAATGCAATAATTCTCTGGCTTTACCCTTGGATCCGGCCGCCGATCGCCCTGCAATCAATTGGGGCAACATCACATTTTCCAAAACGGTAAACTCGCCCAACAGATGGTGAAACTGATACACAAACCCAATAAATTCTCCACGTAAAGCCGTACGCGGACCGTCCTTTAATCGCCCTGTCCAAATCATTTGATTGCCATCACGCAACCCCACATCCCCAGCAACGGGCACATCCAACAGGCCCAACAGCTGTAAAAAAGTCGATTTTCCAACCCCAGAAACCCCCATTAACGCCACACGCTCTTGACGCAGCAACTGAAAAGACACACCAGACAGCACATCTCGGTTTGTCCCAGGGTATCGATAGGATAAACCAGAGGCCTCTAGGATCACTTTTTCACAGTGCGTGCTCTGTCCACTATTCATACCGTAAACCCTCCACCGGTTTTAATCGCGAGGCCTTCCATGCCGGATACAACGTGGCCAAAAAACTGCACAGCAACGACATGAATACGACCAGGATCACTTCTTTTGGTTCAATGCGCACCGGCAATGTAGATAAAAAGTAAATTTCTGCGCGAAACAAATCCACCCCCGACAAGGCTTCTAGACCCCTGCGAACCCCATCAATATTGCTGGCAAATAACAAACCAAGTGCGCCCCCAAGCAAGGTGCCAAATCCACCGATGCACAAACCAACATAGCAAAAAATACGCATCACGGCCCCTTGGGATACCCCCAGTGTGCGCAAAATGGCAATATCCCGGGTTTTGTCTTTGACCAGCATGACCAAACATGAAACGATGTTGAATGCAGCGACCACAACAATCAGTGTTAAAATCAAAAACATCACGTTACTTTGCACCTGAATGGCCTTGAAAAAATGAGAATTGGTTTCTCTCCAATCGTGAATACTGACATTGCCTAGGGCCAAAATGCCATCTTTAACTTGGGTAATGTGCTCTGGGTTTTTTAAAAACACTTCGTGATCACTAACGGTTTCCACATCAAACAAATCTTTGCCATCGGTCAAAGTCATCACCAAAAATGCGCTGTCATATTCATGCATTCCACTGTCAAACAGGGCTGCAACCCTGCAATTTTGTGTCCGAGGCACCGTTCCAAAAGCTGTGGGTTCTCCTTCTGCGCCCATCACAGAAACAATTCCCCCGGGATGAACGCCCAAGGTGCGCGCCAATTTGTACCCCATCACCACCTGCCCCTCATCACCACCATTATTGTTCAAAAATGGGGTCAAAGACCCTTGGGTAATATGTTCAGAAATCAGCTTTTTTTCCATCAAATCCCCGGGATTCACACACCGAACAATGGCCCCAGATACCCCATGCTCTGTGCGACAAATGGCCTGCTTGTCCAAAACAGGATTGGCACTTTTTACGCCTGGGATTTTTTTGATGGCGTCTAAGTCCACGGGTCGATTATTCAGTGCCATGACGGTTAAGTGACTGTTAAACCCCAAAATACGATTCATCAACTCATAACGAAACCCATTCATCACAGACATCACCACGATTAACGTGGCCACCCCCAGGGCAATGCCCAGAAAAGAAAAGGTCGAAATGACGGAAACAAACCCATCTTTTTTACGGGATCGAAGATAACGCCATGCGATAAAACGCTCAAAATAGTGAATAATTTCCCCCTTTTGCATCATCTGGTGATGTGATTCTAATCTGGTGGAGCAGAGGGGAATCGAACCCCTGGCCTTGTCATTGCGAACGACACGCTCTGCCAACTGAGCTACAGCCCCGATCAAACAAGTATTTTGAATACACAGTTTATTGTACTAAAAAAAGGCATCCATGCAACCCCACCTAAACCATCTCTCTGACTGATCCAGGATCATGAAACGGATTGGTGGCCAACAGGGCTGTATCGATATCCTGCAGGCTTAGGCCTGGGTCAAGGTCAGACAACGAAACCACGGATGTTTTTTCCAATCCACAAGGAATAATAGCCCCAAACCCCCTGGACCTTGAGGGATAATCAGGTTCCCGCCCCTCTCTCACATTAATGGCTAGACCATGGGAACTGATGCCACCAGAAACCCGGACACCAATAGAGGCAACCTTGCCAAATGCCGTCCACACCCCCACAAATCCTGGCACGACAACCCCATCAATGCCACACTGACTCAGCGCTCTGATGATCCATTGTTGCAAAACGTCCATATATTCTGTCACCCCAATGCCCCTGTGGCGCAAATGAATCATACAATAAACAATGCGTTGACCTGGCCCGTGATAGGTCAATTGCCCTCCCCTTTTCGACAAGTGCACGGGTAAACCCGTATGATGTGCCATGGCAATATGCGACGGATTCGTTCGAGCCCCATAGGTATACAGTGGGGGGTGTTGCAAAAACCATAACACCTCTGGGCCAACCCCCCGTTTCAAGGCCTCTACACAATGATCCATATGCTGGCAAGCCCCATCATAGTCCACAGGGTGTGTGCTGTGGTGGATATCAACCCATCTGTGGGACGTTTTTTCTGACGTGCGGCGTTGTTCCATATTGTCGCCATCATTGTTTAGCGAGTTCAATCTTCTTATGGTATGCATCATGGTGAGAAAAAGAAACTTTTTGCAGACCACGGCTTGCCTTGATCATCGCCTTATCGCACAATAAACCCAACAATTCATGAATTGGTTTTCTTATGAAAGTTTCAGGAAACGCTCTGCGCCCAGGTAATATTATATCCCATCAAAATCGCATTTGGGCCGTTGTCAACACCCAGCATACCCAACCTGGCAAAGGGGGGGCCTATATGTGCGTGGTTTTGCGTGATGTGCGAGATGGAACCAAAAAAGACGAACGCTTCCGGGCGGCAGAGGACGTCGAACGCCTATTTATTGACGAGAGTGAGTACAATTTTTTATACCAAGATGGCACCCAATATACATTTATGAATCCAGAAACCTATGACCAAATTACCTTGAACCCCGCGCTGTTCAGTGTTTCAGCAGACTTTTTACAGCCAGGTATGATGGTCAAGGTCGGTTTTTATGACAGTGAACCCCTGTTTGTAACCCTGCCAGCCCAAGTGGTCCTAGAGGTGGAAGAAGCCGACCCCGTGGTCAAAGGTCAAACGGCCGCATCGTCCTATAAGCCGGCTCGACTGACCAATGGGTTGCGCGTGATGGTGCCGCCGTACATCGAGGTTGGCGTTCAAATTGTGGTGAATACCGAAGATTCCAGTTATGTCGAACGGTATAAAGAGGGCGATAAATTACGATTTTAGTCAACCCCCAACAGAATCATCATGGGCCTTTTCCGCCAGATGCATCACAGCGCATGGAACAATGAACACGGATTTGGGCTGATAGAAATATCTATTGCCCTGATCATTTTCAGCATGCTGTTTGGAAAAGGCTTTTCCCTGTGGCAGATCCACAATCGTACCCGAAAGCATGAATTAACCCTGCACCACCAACGCTTGATTTTCAAAGCTTTGGCTCACTATTTGCAACAAAATGGATGCTTGCCCCATCCTTGCGCCACAGAAAGCCTGGGTAATAGCGGGGATGATTTGGGAAAATCCAGCACCCACAACCCCCGTAATGGCCCTGTGCATCCTGGCATTGTGCCCTATCGCACCCTGTTTCTGCCTGAACGCGTGGCCAAGGATGGATTTGGTCATTTTATGACGTACGCCGTGGATGTGCACATGACCAGAAAAGATCCGCAAGTAAAGTCCAAAATGTGCGAGACGTTTTTCTCTGAACAGAGCGCCCTGGATATTGTTGAAAATGGCCAATACGCCAAACAGGATCTGGAAAGCAACCCGCAAAAATGGAGATCTGCAAAAGGGGTGAATGGGAAGTCCGTCGGGCGTAACCGATACGAAGGTTTGGCCGTGATCCTCGTCAGTCACGGGCGTCATGGATGGGGTGCGCCACAATCCAACGGCCAACGCATTCCTGTGCCATCCTCTGCACCCAAAGAGCTGGGGAACAATAGCGGAAAGGGTACAACGTTTTGGTCCCCCGAATCAGACGCCATCGAGTACGGCGTTGTCCAGGGAAAAACCCGCACCAGTATTTTGGATGATGCCTATTTCGGATGCACCGATTATTTCTATCCCGAATGTTCAAAATCACAAAATGTCCAAGTGTTGGGGGCACACTTTGTTCAATCTAAATCATAGGATCAGTCTTTCAGTCCCCAGCCCCAAAGGCCCCCTGACCAAAACCATCAACTGTTGTAACGGGAACCCCGTACGCTAATGCACAGGCCGTCAAGAAAAGGATGTGGCTAACCGCCCAGAGACTCTTGCGGCCCCCTCCGCCCATCATCCCACAGGGGCCATGACGATGGGGGTGTCTACATAAGTCTGGATCATGGCGCGCTCCTCTTTTAAGGAGTTCACACTGTATTGAAACAGACTGAACTCTTCTGGCGACATGGGGTATTCCACAATGTCCTTAACCCCATGGCGACCCAAGACCACCGGCGTTCCACAGGACAGATCGGTCACACCGCCATACTCGCCTTGCAGCACTACGGAACAGCGCAACAGACGGTTTTCATCGCGGGCAATGGCCAAAACCATGCGCTTGACGGCTTCTGCTGGCCCATAATACGCCGAACCACTGCCCAATAATTGCACGATATTGGCGCCACCACGTCGGGTTTGCTCTATGACGCCGCCAAGGACCAAACGGTCAACTTGATCAGGGGACAAGGGCAGCCCCCCCCATCGAATGGACGATATTAATGGCACCATGGCGTCATTGTGCGCCCCCACCACGCATGCGGTAAGGCTGGGCGCATCTACATTTAAAATTTTGGCTATGGCAGAGCAAAAACGCCCCTCGTCCAGCACGCATGCCATCCCCACCACCCGTCCAAAGGGCAGATCCAGTAATCGCGTCATCAAATACGTCATGGTGTCCAAGGGATTTGTCACCACCACCACTGTTGCCTCTGTACCCTTTAATGCTGTGGCAATCCCGGACACGATTTCGGCATTGGCATGCAACAGGGCGCTGCGGTCCATACCGGGTTGACGAGCCAGCCCCGCTATGACCACAACCACATCACATTCTTTTAGGTCCTTTAAGTGATTTGCTGCATATACTGACGTATGACCATGACCAGAAATCACGGCCGCTTGGCGCAAATCTTTGGCCTTTCCCTTGGCCATAGACACTTTGACGTCATAGAGATACAGCTGCAGGTTCGGCTCGCTCAACAGAGAGTGCGCCAAGGCTCCTCCAATATTTCCCACGCCGACAATGCCAATTTTTGCCATTTTTTGACCACAGATCTGGACATCATTTGGGCTTGATCAAACCAATTTTTTCGCAAAATTGCAACCCCCCGATGTCTTGTGTTTGACGGTCAGCAGGGTTTGGGTCGGACAAATTGTTCTGTATCAGAGGCATAAAAATGCTTACAATTCTCTTTTTTTATGGGTTTTATCCATACCAAGGTCCTGTGGGATCAGGGATCAAAGTGTATAAAATTTGCAGGGGGGGCTATTGACTTTTGTGCGGACTTCTGAGAAAAAGGAAGGGTATTTTTGTTGATCAATTTATGAAGACCTTTAGTTTAAAAGCTGGAGACATGAATCCAAAGTGGTATGTTATTGACGCTCAAGATTTGGTTGTCGGTCGTATTTCTGCCATTATCGCTAAGATTTTAAGGGGTAAAAATGAAGCCATTTTAACACCCCACATGAATCACGGTGGTCGCGTTGTCATTGTCAATGCCAGCAAAGTTCACTTTACTGCTGGTAAAGATAAGCCTTTGTATCGTCATACAGGTTATCCAGGCGGTATCAAGCACTCGTTGCCATCAGAAGTTTTGGCTGGACCGCACGCAGGAAGAGTCATTCGCAAGTCCATTGAAAGAATGTTGGGAAAAGCCGGTCCGTTGCGTCGTGATCGTATGAAAAATTTGTATGTGTATTCTGGTCCTAGCCATTTGCACCATGCTCAAAAACCAGTTGCTCTAGATATCGGGTCCTGGAATACTAAAAATCGTAAAAAGGAGTCGTCATTGTGAAAGATTTTCTTTCTTGGGATCGTTTAAAAGATCTTAAAGATCAGCTGGCACCGGAACCACAAGAAGACATAAGCGTGTTGGATTCCAAGGGTCGTGTTTACGCCACTGGAAAACGAAAGACGTCTATTGCCCGCGTGTGGATTAAACCGGGTGGAAAAGGTCTTTTTTCCATTAATGGAAGGACGAAAGAAGATTATTTCCCCAGGGAAACCTTGTTGTCGGTGTTGAACACCCCTTTTCGAAACGTCAATCGCATCAATGCTTATGATGTATTTTGCACGGTGCAAGGTGGCGGAATGTCTGGTCAAGCAGGAGCCATTCGTCATGGCATCAGTAAGGCCTTGCAGCTTTTCGAACCCTCTTTAAGATCATCTTTAAAAATAGCTGGCTTATTGACTCGGGATTCTCGTAAAGTAGAGCGTAAAAAGCCTGGTCTTCGCAAAGCCCGCCGCGCCCCACAATTCTCTAAGCGATAAGGAACCCGAATGCCCACACTTAATCAACTTATTCGCGGTGCTCGCGAACCTCAGAGCGTTCGTGACAAATCTCCTGCTTTAAAGCAATCTCCTCAGAAAAGAGGGGTTTGTTTGTCGGTTTTTACAACAAAACCTAAAAAACCAAACTCTGCGTTGCGTAAAGTGGCGCGTGTGCGTTTAACCAATGGATACGAAGTCACAGCCTATATTCCCGGCGAAGGCCACACCTTGCAAGAGCACTCCTCTGTATTGGTTCGTGGTGGACGCGTAAAAGACTTGCCTGGTGTACGTTATCACATTGTACGCGGAGCCTATGACCTTAAGGGTGTGAAAGGTCGCAAAATTAGTCGTTCAAAATATGGTGTTAAAAAACCTAAATAGGAGAAATAGAGTATGTCCCGTCGTCGTTCAGCCGAAAAAAGAGTTGTACAGCCCGATTCGCGCTATGACAGCATCTTGTTTACCAAATTTATCAATGCGTTGATGTGGGATGGTAAAAAGTCCGTAGCAGAATCCATACTTTACGGAGCGATAGAAATTTTAGACGAAACCCAGGATGGTCCAGATGCGGTGCAAAAAGCCATTGCCAATGTCAAGCCATCTGTCGAAGTCCGTTCTCGTCGCGTCGGTGGGGCAACGTATCCTGTGCCTATGCCATTACAACCTCATCGGGCTCAGGCTTTGGCGTTGCGTTGGTTGATTAATGCCGCCAGAGCACGTTCTGAAAAAACCATGATTGCCCGTCTGGCTGCCGAAATTAAAAGCGCCTGCGAAGAAACAGGAAGCGCTGTTAAAAAGCGGGTGGATACTCATAAAATGGCTGCGGCCAACCAGGCATTTGCTCACTATCGTTGGTAGTACATTCGGGCGTTTAGCCCTGTGCTTGATCCCATTGCCGTTATTTCCGGGGCCTGCTGATGCAGGCTCTTTTGCTTTAAGCATACTTCTCAGAGTTCTTAGGTCTGATCACAGATATTCGCACCCTCTAATCTCTTTGTAAGGGGCTCTCCCTGTCTAGGCCACGGCCACAGATGAGAGGCTTGAAAAATTCAAACCATTTTACCCCTTATCTTTTTTGATTTTTAAAAATTTCTGAAATTGCCTTATTCCAGATGAAGTCTTTGGTGCACATCTTTGGTCCGGGATAAATAGAATCACCACATTAAGAGAATTCTGATGATACCCTCTCCTATTGACGGGACCACCATCACCTTGGCGTTAATCCTGATTACCCCAACCTGTCTTGTGTCTATTTTTTATAGAGTTGACTCTGGGGTGGTGGGCCAAAACCTTTCGGTATTCCAGGCCCCAATAGTCTGGAAATATACAGACTTATCCTCTTTTTGGATGGGGGCTGTATTTTTCCAGGTATCTTTATGGCAACAACATCTTGAGTTCTATCCTGTCTTCTATCTTTCCTTCTATAAAAGGAAGCTAACTCCAACCAGATTGTGCCACAGTATTAAGGCAACATCTCGCGTTCTATCTTGTGTTTTATATCCTCCCAATTTCATAAAATTGAATGCCAATTCCAAGCCCTTTCTGCAATAATATCAAGGTTGGCTTGTAGGGTGCTAGGGTCCGCTTCGCCTGCTAACAATTGAGGTTGTGTAACGTCCATTACCTTATAATTTAGATAGTTTATTAGGTGAATATTAAGAAGATGTGGTATGCCATGTAAAATATGATGAATGAAGCCGTTCTGCTTAAGATATAACAAGGCACCATTTAGAGTGATGTCTTTACCTGTAATAGGCAAATTGTATTCGGCCTGTAGAAGAGTTTTAATAGCAGGAATTGAGAAACCAGTTTGTGTGTAGAACACCTTATCCACATTGTGTTTAATGGTATCCACATCGGTTGCAACATTGTCAGCGACGCCTTTAACAGTTGCAATATCTGCTTTCACCGCAGCACCAACATCAATCACCTCTGCTTTAATGGCATTCCTCTCATCCGTTGCACGGTTTAGAGTAACCGATTACGTTGCTAGTTTCTGTTTTAAAGTGTTTATACCATTCATCAATTTGGTAGATGTTGATGGTTTAGATAATTTGATCAAACGAGCACTTGGATTATTGAGTGGACGATTACTTTTATTATTGGATTGAATGCTTTGACTGGCTTTACCTAAACTGAAAGCATTGGCATCACTACCCAAAAACAATGTAATGGCCAAAAGGGCGAATATTTTATTCCTTTTCATTTTTTATCTCCTTTTTTCTTTTTTAAATAATTTTAATTTAAAAAATATCACAATTGTGCAAAAAATTTCTTAACAGATGATTGGGGTGCCCTCTGTTCACGGGGCGTTGTACGCCTAGACCAACCGTCAGGACGACCTATATACCTATCGTGATGTCAAAAAATGTGATAGTTTTGGATTCACTCCATAAATCTGTCACACCCCATGGACACCTGCACGATCACCCCTCCTCTGCCCAGCATTTGGATCATTATTCTGATTGCAGGCTTGCCCCAACTGTCCGAAACGGTTTATTCCCCATCGTTGCCCGATATGGCACGGGCATTACAAACCAGCGCGACCCTGGCAGAACATACCCTGACGATTTATTTGTTTGGATTTGCACTGGGGGTACTGTTTTGGGGTAAATGTTCCGACGCTTGGGGGCGTAAACCCTGCATGATGGCAGGCCTGATGATCTTTATTCTGGGGTGCATCGGGTGCTATACGTCCCAGACCATAGAAATGCTGATGATGGCTCGATTCGTCCAAGCTTTTGGCGGGAGCATCGGCAGTGTGTTGGCCCAAGCCATGACCCGAGACGCCTTTCATGGTCCGGCTTTGGGAAAGGTATACGCATCCATAGGCAGTGCATTATCCATTTTTCCAGCTCTCGGACCATTATGTGGCGGTTGGATTGCAGAACAATGGGGATGGAGGTCCATTTTCATTGTATTGATGACGGTGGCCGCCATTCTTGTCGTGCTGATCCATACCCGATTGCCAGAAACCCACCCCAAGGCTGACCGTACCAAGGTGTCTTTGTGGCATGTGGCAAAACAACTGATTACGGATACAAAAGTTTTGGGGTACGGTCTGATTATTTCATGCTGTTGGGGTATTTTATTCAGTTATTTTTCAGAAGGAGCCTTTTACCTGATCAGGGGTCTGGGTCTGTCACCAGCGGATTATGGTCTAAGTTTTATCCCAATCGGTGTGGCGGCCATGGTGGGTGGAATGGTTTCCAAGACAGTGCAGAATCGATACTCGAGTAAAAAAATCATGATCTGTGGATTGTTAATTGTTGATTTGGCTCTGAAAGGGTTTGCAGCACTGGCCATCATTGCTCATTTGAAAGGAATTTTGCCCCACCATATCCTGCCCATTGTTTCCTTGACAATCGCCGTTTTTGGGATGAGCTTGGTTACGACTCATGCTCTGGCATTGGCGCTGTCGGATTACAAAAAGTCAATTGGTACAGCATCCAGTTTATTTGGGTTTTTCTATTATGCCATGATTGGATTGCTGACCTGTATCATGGGGTTTTTGCACAATGGTACGTTACTGCCTATGCCGCTGTATTTCTTTGCGCTCAGTACACTGATGCTGATGATCGGCTTTACCTTGTTCAGACAAAAGGATCAATGACTCCCCCAAGGGGGGGATACGCCCCCCCCCACGCCTCTAGGTTTTAAGGGTGACCACAGACCAACAGCGATCACATACCTTGATCACAGGGGACTGATCTGCCGCACCATCAACAGAATCAGGAATGTCACCATTTCGGGTCTGTACACAGGGTAAATAACGCCAACACCGATGGCATTTTTCACCATCAGCCAATAGAACCTTAATCGCCATATCATCACCCACGACGACATAGCCTTCTAGAGCACTCCATGGGCCCGGATTTTCTCTGGAAAAAGCCTCTTCAACCCGCTCAACATGAATATGGGACGTTACACACCACATGGCAAAATGATCGGTCTGTACATCATGCCACCCAGGCCCCAACACCACCTTGGGTGCCGTTTGCAAATTACTGCCGATTTTTTTATCCTCTCTGGCCCGTTCCAGAACCGCCGTTACAGCAGAGCGAACCGTGCGTAAACGTTCCACCATATCAGCAGCAACGGGATCATGCCAGGATTCTGGTGCCCGAGGCATTGGATTGAAATGAATACTCCACACATCATCCACAAGGCCCATTCTCCGCAACACATCAAGCAACCCGTTGGATACAGACCAACCATCGCTGGATGCAGGATCAATCCCCACAACATCCTTGGCCAAATGGGTCCACGATTCCTCTGTTGTAAAGGGAATAAATGGGGCCAACCAATGCACAACGTGAATCAATACATGCCACAACGTGGTGCGAATCTGTTGACGCAACACATTATTTTCACCATCACAATACAAAGAATCCTTGCTGATATCAAAATAAAAAGCCGATAAATCTTGGTTGCAAAAATCGTAAATCATTTGCACGATGGCTTGAAAATCGTATTTTTCCATGGATTCATGAATCTGTTGATCCAACACATAGAGGCGATGGTGGATCATGCGCTCTAGAATACCCATAGAGGATACGGGCACCATTTCTTTATCAGAAAACCCATGCAATGCCCCCAAGGAAAACCGTAATGTATTACGGAAACGGCGATAAATATCTGTCACACGTTCCAAAATCACCGGCCCCATACGGACATCTTTTTGGTAATCTTCGTACCCCACCCACAGGCGTAAAATATCGGCCCCGTGCTGATCCATCACATCCTGAGGATCGGTGACGTTGCCCAGAGATTTTGACATTTTTCTGCCCTGTTGATCCAAGCAAAACCCATGAGTTACCACCGCACGGTACGGCGCCTGATCTTCCAGAGCAATAGAGGTGGCGAGCGACGATTGAAACCATGCCCGATGCTGATCAGATCCCTCGAAATACAGCGATGCCGGCCACGCAATGGACCCTGCCCGTGATGCTGGAACCCCATCTTTTAACACAACCTCGTGGGTGACCCCTGATTCAAACCATACATCAATAATGTCCTGATTTTTAATCCAGTCCTTGGGGTCATATAATCCATCCAAAACGCTGTGCGCCTCGTCAGTAAACCAAAAATCAACCCCCTCCTGGGCCACCCGATCTGTGATGCGTTGAAATACCCGATCATCAACCAATATTTCCCCCCTTTCTGCATGAATAAACATGGCAATGGGAACGCCCCAAACCCTTTGACGAGAAATGCACCAATCGGGGCGACTGGATAGCATGCTTTTCATGCGCGTTTCGGCTTCTGCCGGATGCCACTGTACGCCAGGCAAAGCATCCAAAGCTTTCTGACGCAACGCCAACGGGCCATCCAATGTAATAAACCATTGGGATGTGGCACGATAAAACAATGGCTTTTTAGATCGCCACGAATGGGGATAACTGTGGGTGTAGGCCGACTCTGCCATCAACGCGCCCTGCTCGCATAATGCGGTGCGAATGACAGAATAGGCAGAACGCATTTCCAAACCCGCCACCACAGGGCAGTCTGCCTTAAATATACCCCGTTCTGATAAGGGAGAAGCCACTTCTAAACCATGCCGCCTGCCAATTTCAAAATCTTCAATACCATGGCCTGGCGCGGTATGCACCAAACCTGTTCCTGTATCGGTGGTGACATACTCGCTCTCTAGCAACGGCACATTGTGATCATAACCCATACCGTTCCAAGGATGCTTCGCCACCGAACCCGCCAACGCTGAACCCATACACGACGCCATCATGACGGCATCAACAATGCCACAGGATGCGCACACATGATCCCACAAATCCACTGCCACGATGATTTTTTCCCCAACAACGGCCAGAGAGTCTGGGGCCACGGCACGAATCTGATAACACCCGTATTGGGCATCTGGCGCGTACGTAATGCCGCGATTGCCTGGCAGCGACCATGGTGTGGTGGTCCAAATCACGACACTGGCACCATCCCAACCCACAGAACTGTGTTGCAATGGAAAGCGCACATAAATCGATGGGGACGTGATGTCTTGATACTCTACCTCTGATTCGGCCAAGGCTGTTTGCTCTGCCGGTGACCATAAAACCGGACGTAATCCCCTATAAATATACCCCTTGGACACCATGCGGTAAAAATGATGTACAATGCGAGACTCAAACACAGGATCCATGGTGGTGTACGCATTCTCCCAATCGGCAATTACCCCCAGACGCTGGAACCCCGTTTTTTGCACATCAATCCATTTTTGAGCAAATTTTCTGCAATCAGAGCGAAAATCATTCACCTGAATCTGGGTGCGCTGTATTTTTTTCTGTAAATAATCTTTTTCAATTTGGGTTTCAATGGGCAAGCCATGGCAATCCCACCCTGGAACAAAAGACACATCGTATCCCGCCATAAACCGACATCGGACCGTAAAATCCTTTAAAATCTTGTTTAGTCCATGCCCCAGGTGAATAGGGCCATTGGCATACGGCGGTCCATCGTGCATCACAAACAAAGGTGCCCCTTGACGTTTTTTCCGCCACCGTTGATACAATTGTATGTCTGTCCATCGTTGTAACCAGATGGGCTCTTGTTCAGCCAGTCGCCCCTTCATGGGCAAAGATGTTTTGGGTAAAAAAACAGATAAATTCATGAATCAAAGGGATCGCGATATGGAACGTTTAATTTTATCATTTTATACCCATCATCTTCAAGCCAAATTCCCAGCTTATTGCGGGACCACAAATCTTTTTCAAAATATATTTTAATAAAATATCCACTTTATACCATCATAATAGTTGAAACCGTATTCAAAAAGGAATTCTAATGAAAAAGACTCTATTTGTTATGACATTGTGCGCCATTACCGCACTTTTTTCCGGCTGCTGGAAAAAGAAGGATAACGCAGACGGCACGAGCACGCCCCCTTCGACCAACGCCCCCGTTATGACGGACGAGAAAACCATCAAAGTCGCGTCCCTGGACACTGGCAATTCAGCGCCATCCAATAATGGCGAAAACAATAACAGAGAAATGGATGATGCCTTAATAAAAGGCGACAATAATAGGGAAAATAATAGGGAAAATAATACGGAGGAATCCACAGCCGATAAGCAGAAGAATCCACTTGAGGAGATGAACAAAGAAGTCGGGGATATCAAGGATGAAGTCGGGGATATCAAGGATGAAGTCGGGGATATCAAGGATGAAGTCGGGAATATCAATGATGAAGTCGATGGGGTCAAGGACGCCACCAATGAGTTGGAGGCAGAAATAAAGGACAATAAAGGAAAAGAAAAAAAAAACAACAGAAAAGATAGACAATAAAATAGGTCTTCGAGTGTCCTCTTTGGACCGCATGGATCGATTTGAAGACATGTTTGGATAATAAAAGCGGGGGGGGGCGTACCCCTGTCCCCCATCATCGCAGAGGCGCCGCCCCATCATCGCAGGCGTCCCCACACGTATCGATCTTTGCCATCATGATCGGGTAAAATATGGATCTGGCTTAACCCAGCGTGCTGGCACAAATTCCACACAGCGGGCCCCTGATCATATCCAATTTCCAGTACCAAAATCCCACGGGGGGCCAAGCACCGCACCATTGGACCAATCCAAGCCCGATAAAATCTAAACCCATCAACACCTGCATACAATGCCCGATCAGGATCCCACAGCGCCACATTTTTAGGCGCCACATACCCCGTTGGTACATAGGGTGGATTACTGATGATGATATCAAACGAACTCGATCCCACAAGATTCCTGCCCCCAAAAACCTCACCACAGCGAACCTCACCATGTTCTTCTCGGTTCGTACCCGCGTCACCTCCTAACCCCATCAAAACCTCTGCACCATCCCCCACCATCCACCGGGCCCGTTCCGCCACACCATGTCTTGTCGCATTTTTACCCGCCATGCGCAATGCATCAGCAGAATAATCCACACCAATCCCAAACGCAGATGGGTAATGCAGCAACAATTGGATTAATAGACACCCTGAACCTGTACCCATATCTAGAATACGGGGTCCGCATGCCCCGCCAAACGCGTTTAAATTGGTCTGAGCATACACAATATCCATCAAGCCCTCGCTTTCCCAACGGGGATCCAGCGTGGATGCATTCAAATCGTAACGCCGCCCACAAAACCACCCATACCCCACCAGACGCGACAACGGTGCATGTTCCACATCAGGAAAACCCCACAACCAATCAAAATCATCCGGTGTCATCGCCCTGCCCTGCATGCTGTGTTCATTTAAAGAACAGGCCCACGATAATGGCGTCAAGGCATACTGGTGCTGAACGATGCCTTTGGCCTTGGCCCACAGACCAGCATCTTCGCCATCGAGCTTTCCACCGCCATTGGATCGACCAGCATCTTCGCCATCGGGTCTGCTCTCATCAGCCTCTGCCTGGGCCTGTTTTTTCAGAAAATCATATACGTGGCGTGTCATACCCAACAAATTCCATCGCGTACCATCACCACAACGCCCCCCCACACCGCTGTTCCCATGATTAGGCATAGCCACCCCCCGTCCGATGCCTATATAATACCCACCATACCAAAACCCTGCGTGCATCACCATGACCACCCCTCCCAACGGCCCTGTCAACGTTCTGGTTCGCCTGGCCGGCCATATTCTGTTTTACACCACATTAAGCGCCTTGTTTTTATGCAGTTCACCCATTTTTATCATCCTGTTGGCCATGCCCCCCCGGTACACCCATGGGTTCAGCCGTCTGTTTTGTCGGGCTGTTGTGGCGCTGATGGCCGTCTTTTTAAGATTACGATATCGCGTAACGGGCACGCAGCATTTACCCCAGGGGGGATACATCGTGGCATCAAAGCATCAATCCCCGTGGGAGACCGTGGCCTTTTTGACCTTTTTGCCCCATCCGTCCTTTGTCTTGAAACAAGAGTTACTGCGCGTACCCATATTGGGTCGCGTTTTGGCGCACATGGGCATGATTCCGGTGTCACGGCGATCCACATCCCTGAAATCGGGCACCAACCAGGACGCGTTTTTACACCAGGGCAAAACCGTCACAGCCACAGAACAGCGCCCCGTGGTGATTTTTCCAGAGGGCACCCGCACCAAACCAGGAGATCAAACCCGTTATCGCCAAGGCGTCATTCGTTTGGCCCAGTACACACGCGCCCCCATCATTCCCATCGCCCTGAACTCTGGTGTGTTTTGGCCCCCGCACACCTTTTTCAAAAAACCGGGCATCATTGACGTGGTGATTTTGCCGCCTTTGTGGGTGAACCAGCATCCAGCCGATAGGGACGACCCCACCCCCCTAGAAGACCTGAAACAACGCATTGAAACGGCATCATCAAATCTGGTAAAATAGAAAAATGCATCTTTTTCATTGCTGCTTTTTATTTGCTTGATATTGTTTTGCCCACATTGCCAATATTACATTGCAGAACTTTATCCATATTTTAATAAAAAAGATCTTGATTCTGTGTTCATCCTGGGGTACCATGGTGGGTGAAACATCTTATAAATGAGGTTAAGTATGAATACGAATTATAGTAAAATCGCTTTGCTGTTGGCTCTGACAGCCGTGGGGGGTAATAAAGTGGGGGCAAAAATAGAGGCTAGAGAGATGCAGCTACAGACAGGGCAGGAGTCTATTCATCCAGAAAGAAGGCTGAAGCGTGTAAATATGTTTGAAGCAATAAACAAGCAAATGCTGGCTCCCAAAGCAGTAGGATCTTTGTCCGAATCTTTGAGTAGGATGTTTACCCCGATTCGTTCTCTGAGCGGTGTGTCTATGGGGTCTAATGCATTGGTGGGTATGGTGGAAGGTGATAAGCTTGCTGATGGGGATAAGAGTCTGACTGATTTAGGTCAGAAGATTTTTGGTATGAAAGATGATGATGGTAAATTCCTAGAGATTTTGAAAGATCAAGCTGAAAAAAAAGAAATTCAAAACGATGTAAAAAAATTTTTTAAATCTCTCGATAAAGATATTAAGGCATTGAACGCTGCATGTACAGGAGGGAGCGCCAGCATTCTGGCTTTAGAGGGATTAGAGGGACCGACTGCTTCGACCGTGGATGGCATAAATGATTTTGTTCGAAATATCGGGACCAAAACATTAAAAGAACTATGCAAAAGCCATGCAAAATTGTTTGGTGATCATGAACATATCGCCTATCGAACACTGGAATCTGATGGTATTGTTAAAATATTGTCCGAGAAGTACGCAGCATTGAACGAGCAGATCAATGCCTTGTCTGCAAATAGTTCCTTAACAGCCACGTCATCTAATGGCAGCAGCAAGGTTCAGATAAAGGATGCTCTTGTATCATTGAGCACCAGCATTCAGGATTGGGTTGCTTATTTTTCCAGTGCACTGCTAAATAAACCTTTAATTCCTACACAGGAATTACAGAAGATTATTAAAGCTGCAAAAAGAGTAAAGGCATTTAGCGAATTTGCTAGCAAAATCCGTGTGCACAATGAGAAAGGTTTGACCGAGATATTAGAATCGGTTTCGGCAATCGATGTTGAAAAGAAGGAAGAGCGCGCACGTAGTAAACTAACTACAAACCTCAGGGCTGGAATACCAGTAAAGGAGGGGGAAAAAGACCCTGAGGGTATTACTGAGCAAAATAATCTAATTGCTACCTATATGAAGGACGCTTTTGGTGAAAATGATGAAGTTCATAATCCTGCTAAGTGTAAGTTCGAGTATAGAGTTGGCGAAGAGTTTTTCGCGGCAAAAAAGGGTGAAGTGAATGAGGTGGAAGCGCAGTATGCCTTTGGCACAGAAGCAAAACTACAGAACTATGAACTTAAAAAGGATGAGAAAGGATTTTCTGAGGAGACCAAGGTAATAGATGAATCGATTAAAGCATTCTTCAAACCGTTCCATGACCTACAAAACGCTTTGAAGGTTGTTGAGAGGAAAAAATTCACCCAGAATAAATTTGATCGTTATGATGTAATCCAGAAATTGGCTCAAGGAGGTTCCGATTCGACTTCATTGGACACTCCAAACTGGAACTTCAATGATAGATCCTCGACGAATTTCTATGGGATAATCGATTGGTTTGGAAATGTGACCGAGAATATGAAAAAACTGCGTACAGATAAAAAGCCATTCACAGGAGATTGGGGACAAACGCTGACGAATTGCTTTAATTTTGTTAATAAGTATGTGCAGGATAAAACTTCTGGTATAGTTGGTAATAGTATGATTGATACGGGAGGTAGTACTATAGTATCGGGAATGACCAAAAATCAGGTCACGGATTTTGAAAATAAGCTCAAAGCAGCCTATGACGAAGCCATGAAAGAATGGACGGGGGGTGGTGTGACACTAAATCAAACAACTGCAATAAAAACACTGAAAAATGTTACAGACATTAAGGACTGGTTTACATCAAACCCGACGAAGGGCTCCCTGAATATTGCTGATATTCAAAACAACCCTGCAATTTTACAGCAACTCAAAGCACTGGATTCGACCGCGGCAAACCAATACTACAAAAAAATGTATGACCTCTTGGGTAATGTACAAGGAGGAGTTGCTCCGTCAAATGCAGATGTTGAAGCTCTGAAGACATTGTTTAGGGATGGTGTTGGCGATCAGCTGGCACATGGCGCCGGGTCTAATTCTTATGGTAATGACAACAACGATCAAAATAAATATCTTTCTTCGAAACACAATAGCTATAAAGTTAAAGATAGTGAGGATGGTAGTGGTAGCGAAGAAAATGATGGCGACAAAGTGACTATAGAGGATCTCGAGCTAGACTTTCTCGATTCAGCAACGGGTAAACTGGTCAAAGGTACAAAAGAAGACATGGAGGAATTAATCGAGCCATTCAAAACGTTTCTTAAGGGGGAGCTCGACAGCTTTAAATCAGAAAAAAAGAAGAACAAACAGAAAATTACACCAAAGAATACATTAGATAAAGCTAAGGAAATAGTAGAAGTACTGGTCGCAAAGTTCGAGGACAATTATGAGCCAAAAGATGGGGATGACGACC
>Ga0194118_10002429_pt1 | contig 23641 bp, 18 predicted proteins | sample TA2MahsurfametaG_2_FD_148662 | JGI IMG/M metagenome (GOLD analysis project Ga0194118, IMG submission 148662) | Freshwater microbial communities from Lake Tanganyika, Tanzania - TA2015013 Mahale N5 surface | ecosystem: Environmental > Aquatic > Freshwater > Lake | place: Tanzania: Lake...
GGCCGATCTCGCTGATCGACAACCCGTCGCGAAACCTTAACCGCCGTATCTTGCCCAACATGTCCATGGTGATCATCTCCTTTTGCCCTGCCCAAAAAACGGGCAGGCAGGTTAATCACCCTGGTCAATTTTCAGCGCGCACAACCCCAGAAAACTGGTCAATTTTCAACGCGCAGCAACACCATTGGCCGAAGGTTCTTGAAAGAGAGAGTTGACGTGGAGGGCACGCGTCAGCAACTCGCGATGATTGATGGTTGAAATCATCCGTGGCCAGCCTGCGGAGCGACTATGCCTACGATAACCCGTCATGATAGCGGCTCTGCGCGGTCGGATCGTCGGAACCGTTTTGCCAGGTAGCCCGGGCGGTGCATGCCGCGGCCCCAGGCAGGCGGTATCCTGCGAGGCTGATCGAAACCATGACTGGTGAGGCAATTCCCGTGCACTCTGTCATTGAAACCGTCGAGTTGGCCCCCGGGTATGTGATTTCCCGCGTTGCCAAGGGCAATTGGCAGCTCGCCGAGCGCCACGGCGCGCCGTTCGACCCTGATGTCGCAGTGGATGATATGCGCCGGTTCGTCGAGGCCGGCATCACCGCTTTCGACTGCGCGGACCACTATGTCGGGGTCGAGGAATTGATCGGCCGGTTTCGGCGCCGGTATCCCGAGCTCGCCCGGCGATTACGCGTGTCGACCAAGTACACGCCGGATCTTGCGACCCTTTCAACGCTCAGCCGCGAGGCAGTCGTGGAAACGATCGATCTGTCGCTGCGCCGCCTGGGATTGGAGCAGCTTGATCTGGTGCAGTTTCACTGGTGGGATTACCAGGTTCCGGGCTGCGTCCAAGCCTTGACCTGGCTGAAGGAACTCCAGACTGCGGGCAAGATCGCCCACCTTGGTACGACCAACTTCGATGTGGCGCACCTGAAGGCAATTACTTCGGCGGGTATCCGGTTGCTGACCCATCAACTGCAGTATTCACTCCTTGATAACCGGCCGGATCGCGGGATGGTCCAGTTCTGCCGCGACCATGGCATCCATCTCTTGTGCTACGGAACGGTCGCGGGCGGGTTTCTTTCAGACCGCTGGCTGGGGGTATCGGACCCCCCCCAGCCCTACGCCAACCGATCGCTCGTCAAATACAGGCTGATGGTGGAGGAATACGGCGGCTGGGAGCGTTTCCAGAGTCTGCTCGAAATCGCGCGACGGGTGGCGGACAGGCATCGCACCAGCATTGCCACGGTGTGCACGCGATGGGTGTTGGACAAACCGCAGGTCGTGGTGGCCCTGGTTGGGGCGCGCGATGCGCGGCATCTGGAAAGTACGCTCGACATCTTCCGTATCCGGCTGGATGCCCGGGACCGGGATGACCTGGACCGCGCGGCTGCCGCGGCGCTTGGACCGCCCGGGGATTGCTACGGCGTCGAACGCGACCCGGCGAGCATTCATAAGCGGATCATGCAGATGAATCAGAATACGCACGGTGCCCCAGCTGCCGTGGATTTGGCGCCCAGACTCGACGAATTACGCGGATAAGGAGCCTCCCCGATGGCGACAGCCAACAGTACGGATGATGTTTTTGAACTCTATGACCTCAGGGTGGAGGTGATCGAGTCCGACCAGCCTTTCGTCATGCATGTGAAGAAGGGCGACTATTTCGATGTGATCGGCGGGCGGCTTGTCTTTCCCAAGGATCGCCCCGAGTTTTCGCTCTACGGCCTGCTCGCGGTGCTGCCATTCATCCCCGCGAAGCAGCGGCCCACGCACCCCAACGACTGGATGACCACCGACTGCGTGATCGCGGCGCCAGACCCTGCTTGCGGCGCGCGTTTCAGGATCAGCCGGCTCGAGAAACGAGCGCTGCATCATGCCGACTTCAGCGTGGTCCCGCTTGGCCAGACGAATGGCTGAGCGTTGGCGCCACGGGGCACCGGGCAGGGCATCGCATATCGGAATCTTTTCGGCGCGCGATAGTATCGGCTGCCGCCGTACTCCGCGGCCCGCGTGCAGGCGGGTGGCTGCTCGGGCGGCCTGGGGTGCTCGGCGATGATCGATCGCAATGACTGCGAGGCGCTCGATCACAGTACGGATCGCACAGGCGACTCGCTCGCCGGTTTTTCGGCCCGCTTTGCATCGGGCCCCCCGGGCACGCTGTACCTCGACGCCAACTCGGTCGGACCCATGCCGCTGGCAGCGCCCGAGCATGTCGGGCGGGCCTTGGACCAGGGCTGGCGCGTGGCCCGTCGACGCGGTTGGAACGAGACTGACTGGCTGGACCAGCCCGCCGCGCTCGGGGCATCCCTTTCGCGGGTGCTGGGTGCCGGGGCTGGTGACGTCCTGGTTGCCGATTCGACCACGATCAATCAGCACAAGCTCCTTCACCACGCGCTCGGTCTCAATTCGCCGCGCAATGTGGTCGTGGTCGAGAGAGATGTCTTTCCCTCGAACCGGTATGCCGCGCAGGCCGCGGTGGCGCTTCGCAGCGCACGTCTGCGCGATATTGCCAATGCGGGCGAACTCGGGCAGGCGCTGGCAGCGGGCGATGTGGCGGTGGTCGCGCTATCGCTCGTTGACTATCGGAGCAGTGCCCGGCTGGATCTTGTCGGACTCACCCGATTGATTCATGCGCATGGTGCGCTCGCGCTCTGGGACCTGTCGCATGCTGCTGGCGCTGTCGCGGTGGCCCTGGAACGCGCGGGAGCCGATTTTGCAGTGGGCTGTGGCTACAAGTATCTCTGCGGCGGTCCCGGGGCACCTGCCTGGCTCTATATTCATCCCCGCCATGCAAAGTCGGCGGTCTGGCCGGCATTGGCTGGATGGATGGGGCATGCGGACACGTTTGCCTTTGACCCCGGGTATCGGCCCGCCGAGGGGGTTTTGCGGCATCAGTCCGGTACGCCCGCAGTGATCGCCAATGCCGCCATGTCGGCCGCGGCTGACATCTGGCGCGATGTTGATCCACACATACTCGATGCACGGCACCGCTCGCTCACCGACCTGCTCATAAGGTTGGTGGATGAACAGTGCGCAGACCTTGGCGTGACGGTGGCCAGTCCGCGCGAACACGCAAAGCGCGGCGGGCACGTCACGCTGCGATTCGGCGAGGTGCGCGGTGACGGTGACGCCGGAGCGCTCGCCCAGGCGCTGGTCGATGCCGGTGTGGTCGTTTCGAGCCGCAAGCCCGATGCGTTGCGCCTTGCGCCGCACCCGCTTACCGCGCGCCATGTCGAACTTTGGGATGCGGTGGCGAGGCTGCGCGCTCTGCTGCTGAGCGGCCAGTGGCGTGATCCACGCTACCGGCGCGCGTCGGTCTGAGCCGTAGCACTGGCCGATGAAACCAACCCCGTCCCCCTGGACGAGCAGCGGCGAGCTGCGGATTGCAGCCGATATCGGCGGTACCTTTACCGATATCGTTCTTCAGACACGATCGGCGGTTTATAGCTGCAAGGTTCTCACCACGCCGAGGCACCCGGAGCTTGCGGTGATGGAGGGAATGCTGCAGGTGTGCGCGCAAGCCGGGATCAGGCCAGCTCAGCTCAGCCTGTTTGTGCACGGTACGACGCTGGCCACCAATGCCCTCATCGAGCGCAAGGGCGCGCGCACGGCGTTTCTCACAACAGCCGGATTTCGCGATGTTCTCGAAATGGGCTATGAAAAGCGCTATTCGCAGTACGACATCGATATCGAGCGTCCCGCCGAGTTGGTTGCCCGGCCGCTGCGGTTCGGTGTCGGCGAGCGCATCACGGCGGACGGTACCGTGCTGCAGCCCCTGGATGAGGCGGCAGTCCTCGCCGCAGCGCGGCAGATGAAAGCGCAGCGTGTCGAGGCTGTGGCGATCGGGTTTCTGCATGCCTATGCGTGGCCTGCGCATGAGCGGCGTGCGCGCGATCTGATGCAGAGCGTACTCGGTCCGGATGTCACCGTCTGCCTGTCGAGCGAAGTCTGCCCGGAGATGCGCGAATACGAGCGATTTTCAACGACCTGCGCCAACGCCTATGTCCGGCCGCTGATGGACGGATATCTTGCTCGACTGCGTACGTTGCTCGATGAGGCCAGCATCACCTGTCCGATGCTGCTGATGATGTCGGGTGGCGGGGTCACCACGCTTGAGCTCGCGCGACGGTTCCCGATCCGGCTCGTTGAATCAGGCCCGGCGGGCGGCGCCATTCTCGCTGCTCATTTGGCCCGCGCCTGCGGATTCGATGAGGTCATGGCTTTTGACATGGGTGGTACGACCGCCAAGATCTGTCTCATCACCGAGGGTGAGCCTGTGCGAGCGCGGCGATTTGAAATCGGTCGCATCTGGCACAACCTCAAGGGGAGCGGGTTGCCCGTCCGCATACCAGTGATCGAACTGGTTGAGATCGGCGCGGGCGGCGGATCAATCGGCCGGGTCGACGCGCTTTCGCGCATCACGGTCGGGCCCGATTCAGCGGGCGCCGAGCCGGGCCCGGCCTGCTATGGCCGAGGCGGCAGCGTCCCCACCGTCACAGATGCCAATCTGATCCTCGGCCGAATCGACGCGGCCGAGTTCGCAGCAGGTACGCTGCGACTCGATACCGGCGCAGCGCGCGATGCGCTCGGGCGAAACGTCGGCGAGGCGCTCGGTATGGATGCCTTCTGGGCGGCAGCCGGCATGTCCGAAATCGTCGAAGAAAACATGGCTAATGCGGCGCGCACGCATGCGATCGAGCGCGGTAAGACACTTCGAGACTTTACGTTGGTCGCCTTTGGTGGTGGCGCACCGCTCCATGCGGCACGCCTCGCACAAAAGCTCGGCATCTGCCGTGTGCTGGTACCGGCGGGGGCCGGAGTGGGTTCGGCCATCGGGTTTTTGCAGGCGCCGATGGCCTTCGAAGTGGTTCGCAGCGCGCAGGGACGGCTCTCCGGTCTCGACCTGACAGCGGCTAACCACATGCTTGCCGAGATGTCCGACGAAGCCTTTGCCGTTGTATTGCCGGCAGCGCGCGCGGTTGGTCTCGGACGGGAGGCCTTGCGCTGCGAACGTATCGTCGAGCTTCGCTATGAGGGCCAGGGACACGAACTGAGGATCGTAGTGCCCGAGGGCCGACTCGACAGTTCAGCGCTCGCGGGGCTTGGCGAGTCCTTTGAGCGGGCGTACCAGCGGGTCTACGGCGTACGTGTACCGGGCTCGGAGGTCGAGATCGTGAGTTGGATGCTGACTCTGGCTACGCCACCCTCGCCAGCTACCGGGGTGGTGGTGCCACCGATGAGCAGCGAGGCCGTGGCAGAGGGGGCACGTCTGGCCTGGGAGGCAGCGCGGGGCGAGACGATGGATTTCAAGCGGTATTGGCGCCCGAGGCTTGCGCCCGGAGCATCCTTGAGCGGACCCGCCTTGATCGGAGAGCCCGAAACGACCACCGTGGTCCCCGCAGGCTGGCGGCTGCGGGTCGATAGCGCAGGGCACCTGCTTCTTGAGGAGATCGCTTGAATGAATGAGGCTGCCTACAGGCTTGATGCGGCAGGACCAGCTGCCGTGGTGGTGCCAGAGGCACTCAAGGCGATCCGGACCCAGGTCATGTGGAACCGGTTGATTGCAGTGGTCGAGGAGCAGGCGCAGGCGCTTCTGCGAACCGCTTTCGGCTCGGTTGCGAGAGAAGCGGGGGATCTGTCGGCTGGCGTGTACGACAGGGACGGCAGAATGCTCGCCCAAGCCGTGACCGGAACGCCGGGACATGTGAACAGCATGGCAAGTGCGGTCGGTCATTTTCTCGCGCGCTTTGATCGCCAGGTGATGCAGCGCGGCGATGTTTTCATTACCAATGATCCCTGGCTGGGCACCGGGCATCTGTTCGATTACATCGTGGTGACGCCGGTATTCGGCCCGCGCGGCGGGCCGCCTTTGGCGCTGTTTGCTTCGACCTGTCACACGATAGACGTCGGGGGTATAGGTTTTTCTGCCGAGGCGCGTTCGGTATTTGAGGAGGGCACAAGAATCCCGCATCTGCCGCTGGCCCGGGCGGGAGCGCTCAACGAAGACGTGCTGGCGATCGTGCAGGCGAACTCGCGCAATCCGATCGAGGCGCGGGGCGACATCCTGTCGCTGATGAGTTGCAACGAGGTGGGTGTGGCCCGGCTTTTGGAGATGATGGTTGAGTTTGGCCTGGAGGACATCGACGGGCTGGCGCAGCATATCCTTACGCATTCCCGGGATGCGACGCGCGCTGCGATCGCGAAACTGCCGCGAGGGTGCTGGCAGGTGAGCATGTCACTCGACGGCTATGACAACCCGGTCGAATTGCGCGCTGCAGTTACGATCGACAGTGAGCAGGTGACGGTGGACTACGCAGGCTCATCTCCAGCCAGCGCGCGTGGCATCAATTCACCCAAGTGCTACACCGATGCCTATTCGGTCTACGGACTTAAATGTCTGATTGCACCGGACGTGCCGAACAACGCCGGCTCGCTTGAACCGTTTGTAGTCCTGCCTGCGCCGGGCACCATCGTCGATCCCGAACCGCCGGCGCCGGTGACTGCCCGGCATGTTGTCGGTCAGATGCTGCCTGACCTCATGTTCGGCGGCCTCGAGGCTGCATTGGCAGGGGCGGTTCCAGCCGAATCAGCCGGCAGCATCTGGGTGCTGGCAATGGCGCAGGCCACCGGGCCTGTGGCCACAGACTGCGGGCGCGAAGCTCGGTTCAATGCCATGAGCGTGGGTCTGGGTGGCACCGGCGCAAGACCGACCAAGGACGGTCTCTCCACAACAGCGTTCCCCTCAGGCGTGGGGGGCATTCCGGTCGAGGTGACCGAAGCGCAGGCGCCCGTCGTGTTTTTGGAAAAGTCGCTGCTTACCGATTCGGGCGGGGCCGGTATCTGGCGCGGCGGCTTGGGCCAGCGCATCGTTGTTACTGGAGCATACCGTCAGGCGTTTACCTGCGCAGCGGCTACCTTCGACCGTCGCAGCTTTCCGGCGCGCGGTCGAAGCGGCGGACAGGATGGCGCGCCCGGCAAGGTCGAGGTGATCGACGGCGATGGGCGGGTGACACCGTTTTACGGCAAGGGTACGATACTCATTCCCAAGGACGGTTGCCTGCGGGTTGAACTCCCCGGGGGTGGCGGATTCGGTTCCCCCCCACTGCGCAACGCGTCGCTCGTTGCGGCCGACCTCGCCCATGAATTGATCAGCCCCGAAAGCGCGGCAAGGATCTATCTGGCCAAACCCATGCGGTCCCCCCCATCGTCGGAATCTTCATCGGCTGCGCCGGGCGCAGGCGCGTGATGCAGGCTGCCGGATCGTCTGCTTCGCCGCTTCTTTGCCTGCGCGGTGTGTCGCGCAGATTTGGCAGCCTGTGCGCAGTCGACGGCGTTGATCTCGATGTCATGGCTGGCCGCATCACTGGTTTGATCGGCCCTAACGGGGCTGGCAAGACCACGCTCTTCAATCTGATCGCCGGCACGCTCGCACCGTCGGCTGGCGAGATACGGTTTGAGGGCCGACGCATGAACGGACTTACGCCCGAAAGGGTGTTCCATCACGGACTGGCGCGTACCTTTCAGGTGCCGCGGCCGTTCGCCCAGATGACGGTCCTTGAAAATCTCATGCTCGCTGCGGAGCGGCAGGCCGGCGAGCGATTCTGGAACAACTGGATCAGGCCGGGCGTGGTCGCCGCCGAGGAGCGGGCTGCGCGCGATCGGGCATTTGCCGTGCTGGAGGTCTGCGCTCTGGCCGACAAGGCGTCAAATCTGGCGGGAGAATTGTCAGGGGGGCAGCAAAAGCTGCTCGAATTAGCTCGGGTACTCATGATTGAACCCCGTCTTATCCTGCTCGATGAACCGGGCGCTGGCGTCAACCCTGCTCTGCTCGACACGCTGATCGAACGGGTGCAGCGTCTGCACCGAAGTGGCATTGCTTTTCTGGTCATCGAGCACAACATGGATCTCGTCATGAGTGTCTGCGACCCGGTTATCGTGATGATGCAGGGGCGCGTCATCCTAAGCGGCTCGCCCGATACAGTACGTGCTGACCCCAGGGTGGTCGATGCCTACCTGGGCGAGGTCCCTGTGTGAGCGCGCCAATTCTGAATGCGCCTGTACCGGTGCTGGAGGTCGACCGGCTGACAGCTGGCTATGTGCCGGGGTTGCCGATCGTTCGGGGTGCGTCGCTCAGGGTCGCAGCAGGAGAGGTCCTCACTGTCATCGGCCCCAACGGGTCGGGCAAAAGTACCCTGCTCAAGGCGATCATGGGTCTGGTGGGCATAGCCTCGGGCAGTGTGCGCTTTGCGGGGCGCGAGATCGCCGGCCGCCCCACCCATGAGATCGTGCTGGCCGGGATCGGATTCGTGCCGCAGACCGCCAATCTTTTCGCGACGCTATCGATCGAGGACAACCTCCGCGCCGGCGGGCATGTACTGCGTAGCGAGCTTGGCGAGCACCTCGACCGGGCTTATGCGATGTTTCCGGCGCTTGCTGATAAGCGACGCGACAAAGCGCGTACGCTTTCGGGTGGCCAGCGCCAGATGCTTGCGATTGCGCGGGCGCTTATGACCGACCCCCGCCTCCTTATCCTCGATGAACCGACTGCCGGTCTGGCGCCCCAGGTGGTCGGTGAGGTTTTCGGACAGTTGAAGTCGCTTGCTGGCAGCGGTGTCGCGGTTTTGATGGTCGAGCAAAACGCAAAGGCCGCGCTTCGTCAGTCCGACCGTGGTCTCGTGCTGGTCGAAGGGTGTAACCGGATCGAGGGGGTTGCGAGCGCATTGCTCGAGGATGAGGAAGTGATCGCGGCGTTTCTCGGCAGAGGTGAGCGGCGCGGCAAGGCGGCATCAGCCGAGGTCCTTTCGCCATGATCTGGCAGGCGCTTGCCGACGGTATTCTCACCGGCGCAGTCATCGCGCTCGGTGCCATCGGGGTGTCGTTCACCCTGCAGATCATGCGCTTTGCCAACTTCTCCCACGCGGAGTTACTGACGTGGGGGGCTTACGTCACGATGGTGTTCGTTGCCTTTGCGGGGCCTGGGTCGCCCACATCCGGGCTGTCCTTCGGCTGGCAGATGATGGCGGCGCTCTCGCTTGCGGCGTTTCTCACGGGTCTAACCGCCTGGGCCCTGGATCGGGTGTTGTTTCGACGGCTGCGCCATCGGGGCGCACAGCACATGACACTCGTGTTCGCCTCCTTTGGTGCTGCGCTCGTGCTACGCCACCTGATCGTGCTGATCTGGGGGCATGACTCCCGTTTCTACACGCGGGAGCTCCAGATGACAATCGAAGTTTTCCCCGGGGTGCGCGTATTACCCGACCAGGTATTCATCCTGCTCGTCGCGCTCGTCGTTCTGACAGCGCTGCATCTATTTTTGCGCTTCAGTCGAACCGGGATCGCGATGCGGGCGACCGCCGAGAATCCGGCGCTCGCTCAGTGCTGTGGTATGGAGGTCGACAAGGTGATCCGCGCCACCTGGATCATCGGCGGCGCGCTCGCGGCCGCCGCCGGTGTCTTTACTGGCCTCACTCCGCAGGTCAACCCTGATGTCGGGCATCAGCTGCTACTGCCGCTTTTTGCTGCGGCGATCCTCGGCGGAATCGGAAGTCTTGCCGGTGCCGTAGTGGGCGGTCTGCTGGTCGGTATCGCAGAAAATGTGCTGCTGCTCGTGGTGAGTCCCGGCTACAAGCAGGCGATGTCGTTCATGCTTTTACTCGTGGTCCTGCTGGTGAGGCCCCAGGGCATCTTCGGTGAGCGCAAGGAGGGCGATCGGTGAGCGGACTTGTGTCCTATCTGATCTTTTTCGCCTGTATCGTAATGATCCTCGGTATCGTCACGATAGGCCTCAATCTCCAATGGGGCTTTACCGGGATCTTCAATGCAGGGGTGGTCGGCTTTTATGCGATCGGCGGTTACACCCAGGCAATCCTCACCGCTGCCCCAGCGGCTGGCCATCTTGGTAATTTCGGGTTGCCGTGGATTGTCGGCATCGCCGCGGCCATGGTGGTGACGGGACTGGCGGCCTGGTTGATCGGCTGGATCACCATCGGGCTGCGCGACGACTACCTCGCCATCACCTCGTTCGGGATAGCCGTCACCATCCAACTCGTCACGCTCAATTGGAGCGAACTCACCGGGGGGCCCAACGGGCTGACCCGTATCGCCCGACCGCTTGCATCGGTGTTTGACACGCCGGCGGCATTCAACCTCTGGTTTCTCGTGCTGTTAGTGCTTGTTACCGCAGCGGTCTATACGGCGCTTGAGCGCATGCTTCAGTCCCCTTGGGGGCGGGTGCTTCGCGCTATCCGGGAGGACGAGCTTGCAGCGGTATCGTTAGGCAAAAGTGCTCGCAATTTTCGACTTCAGGCTTTTGTGATAGGTTCGATGCTCATGGGGCTCGCAGGAGCGCTTTATGTGAGCTTCATCGGGTTTGTGAGTCCCTTTGACTTCCTGCCGATATTTACCTTTCAGGTCTGGGCGATGCTGATTGTGGGTGGCAGCGGCAACAACCGGGGCGCCCTCCTGGGGGCTCTGGTCGTCTGGTCGATCTGGACCGCGAGCGGGGTTGCCGTGACCAAGTTCGTTCCGCCGAGTTTTGCTGCGCAGGGTGCTGCGGTTCAGGTCATACTGATCGGACTGGCGCTGATACTGGTGCTCATCTATCGGCCGCGCGGGCTTCTGGGTGAGCGCGCGATGGTCTCCCGACACGCCGATAGTTGAGCGAGCCGGGGTGCGCCATCAGCCGGGTTCCGTTTTGCAATGTCACTCTGATTGAGGAGAGCGAAATCATGAAAAGGCGAATGTCAGGCAGTTTCGGCCCTGCGATCCTGGGTATGTTCGCAGGGCTTTTTCTGACAGGCTCGGCGCTCGCGCAGCAGCCGGCCTGTCCGGTCAAGGTAGGCGGTATCCTGCCGTTAACCGGTTCGATGGCGCCGATCACCAAAAAAATTGCCCAGTCGGCTGAACTCGCCTTTGAACATGTCAACGGTGGAGGGGGGATCAAGGGCTGCCCTGTGCAGTTTGTTTTGCGTGACGATCAGGGGCAGCCTACAGTCGGAGTGGACGCTGCCAAGTATCTGGTCGAAGTCGAGAAGGTCGCAGCCTTTACCGGCACGATTTCATCAGGCGTAACCGGTCCGATAATCAGCAGCGTCACCGCGCCCTCGCGCGTGGTTCAGGTGAGTTGCTGCTCCACCGCGAGCCCGTTTACGGCTGATGGACGTAGCGGTGGATATTTCTTTCGAACCATACCGACCAGCAAGACCCAGGCTTACGCGACAGCATCGGAGACGACACGGCGCGGCTTTCGTAAGACCGTGGTGATCTATGTAAACACCGACTTCGGCAAGGACATGCTTGTGTATTACAAGCAGGCGGTTGCCAAGCTCGGGGGGGAGATCGTTGCTGAGGTTCCTTACAACGACAACCAGACCAGCTACCGGGCCGAAGTGACCCGTGCGCTCGCCTCTAAGCCCGAGTCGATGCTCCTGATCGGTTTCCCCAAGGACGCGGTGACGATCGTCAGGGAATGGCTGTCGCTCGGCGGGCCCCGAAAGGTGGCGCTCAATAATTCGATGCGAACGCTCGACTTCGTCAATGGCGTCGGTGCGAATTTTGTTGAAGATTTTTTCGGTATGGACAATGCGCAGGTGGCCGGGCCGAGTGTGACGACCTTCGATAATGCCTTCCAGGCGCGGTTTAATACCGACAGCAAAGGTCCGGGTGTCCACACTCAGTACGACGCGGTGATGGTGCTCGGACTGGCGATGAATATCGCACGTGAGTTGTCAGGCCCGTCGATTCGTGAAGCCGTACGCAAGGTTCACGATCCGGCTGGAACGCCGGTCGGGACCGGGCCTGAGGAGTACCGCAAGGCGATCAATCTGATCCGCGCCGGCAAACCGATCCGCTACCTCGGTGCAACCGGGCCGATCGAATTTGATGCCAACGGCGATGTGACCGGTCCCGCGTTGGTCTGGCGCATCACGGGCGGCAAGATCGAAACCGATCGCGTGATTTCCATCGAAGACATGCAGGCGCTCTTCAAGAAAATCGACGGTTGATCAGGCGGGCGGATGGGGTTGCGGCGCCCTCTGCCTGCTGGGCAGCGTCCGTTCAGTTGGAGCGGACGCTTGCCTCAGCCTCGATTTCGACCTCATAGCCGCCGATGAGCTCGGCGTTGCCGAGCAGGGTGTTGGCGGGCAGAACATCGCCGAGCATTCGGCCATGCGCTTCGGCAACCGCCTGCCAGCGCGAAGCGTCGCGCAGAAATATCCGGGTGCGCACGATATCTTCGCGACGCCCGCCGAGTGCCTCGATGCTCGCGATGACCTTGTCGAGCGCGTAAATGGTCTGTGCTTCGGCATCGCCGGGACAGATCGGCCCGATCCCGGGATGCGTGGCCGTGGTGCCGCTCACGAGAATGCGGTCGCCGTCGCGAATCGCGCGCGAGTAGCCTGCGAGCGGCTCCCAAGGCGTGCCGCTATCGGCGCGCATGCGGTGGGGCGCGGCGGGGACGGGATACACCGGAAACGCCGACGGCAGCGAGGCGAGGTGGTGGCTCAGGTCGCCGGATGCGGTGAGAAAGGGCGGACGACGATATTCGTCGCCGCAGTCTCCGGGTAGCGGCGAGCAGGCGGCAAAGGCTTCCTCGAGCCGGCCGCGGTCCTCATCGTCCAGGGCGAAGGAGAACAGGGCCCGATTGGCGACCGAGTGGTCGCGCTCACCGGGCCGCATGCCTACGATCACCGCACCGACAGCGGGTTGCTCCAGCACCCATCGGACGGCAACGTTGGCGACCGACACCCGGTGGCGCTTCGCGATCTGCCGCGCCGCCTGGAGGATTGTTTGCAGCGCCGGCCAACCGCCGACTGCATCGATGAAGCGGCGATATTTGGACTTGCTCCAGTCGGCGATCTCGATGGGCTCGGGCCGGCCGACCCATTCGTCGCTGAGAAAGCCGCCACCGAGTGCCCCGTAGGCCAACAACTTGACGCCTGACTGAGCGCAGAGCGCGCTCATGCGACCCGCGGGACGTCGGTCAAGCAAAGAGAAGGAGATCTGGTTGGTGGCGATCGGCAGACCGAGCCCCAGCAGCAGTCGCAGATGGTCGGTATCGAAATTGGTGAGACCGAGGTGAGCGATCGATCCGGCCTCGCGCAGCGCCGACAGTTCGCGAAGCGCGTCGATATAGGCCGGGTGTGCGTATTGCCACCAATGAAACTGCAGCAAATCGATTTTTCCTACGCCCAACCGTTCCCGCGCTCGCTCCACCGCACTCCTGACCACGCTTGCCGTCATCGGACCGGGCTCCGGGCACCATTTGGTGAAAGCGCGCGGTTTCGGGTCAAGCCCGCGCGCGAGCAGTCGACCCGCGATCAATTCGGCGCTGCCGTAGTGGTCGGCCATGTCAAACGCAAAGAAGCCAGCCCGCGCATGCGACTCGAGCGCGTCGGCCGCCCGATCGATATCGAGTGCGCGTCCGTTTCGCTCCATGTCCGCCACCTGCCAGAGCCCCATCACCACCTTGGGAACATGCAGGCCAGGCGCGATTTCGCTATAGGGGGGTGATGGAATCATGAGCGACTTACGCCTTTGCAGGGTGGAGCGATTGCACTATCGATAAGTGGCTGTGACAGCGCTCGTACGTGACATAAAGATTCCGGCTTTAATGGCCTTTGAATCGTGCGGCGAGGGCACTCGCGCTGTCGCGAAGCAGATTTTGGTCGGCGCCCACCGCGACGAAAAGTCCGCCCTCCTTGATGAAGTGATGGGCGAGCGCCTCATCGCCAATCAGGATCCCCGGAGCCTTGCCAAAGGCCTCGTTGACGGCGGCGACGACCTCGGGGTGCCTGGGGTTGCCCAGATGACCCATGTCTGCAGAGAGATCGCCGGGTCCGATGAAAACGCCATCGACACCGTCGACGCTCGCGATCTCCTCAAGGTGCGCGAGGCCCTCGCGGGTTTCGATCTGGAGCAGCAGGCAGATTTCGTCGGCGCTGCGCCTGGCGTAGTCCTTGATGCGGCCGTAGCCGCTTGCGCGCGGCGCACCGGCATAGCCACGCACGCCGTCCGGTGGATAGCGGGTGTACGCCACCGCCTGTCTGGCTTCTTCGCTGTTTTGAATATAGGGGACGATGAGGGTTCGGGCGCCAATATCGAGCAGCCGCTTGAACATCACCATATCGTTCCAGGGCGGGCGCACCACTGGCATTGTCGGGCTACCCTGCAGCGCTTGCAGTTGATGCAGCACATGCTCAAGCTCGTTGGGCGAATTCTCCATATCGAGCATCATCCAGTCGAAGCCGCACTGGCCCAGGATCTCGGCACTGATCGGGTTGCTCACTGATGAAGCGCATCGAAGCTGTTCGCTGACGCTTGTCAGTAGCTTTCATCGTGCAGGCGATCACGACCCCGGCCTCACCTCCGGGGTCGTCCTGTTTCGAACGGGATACTTCTTGAGCGCATCGAGCGCTCGAGCGGTCAATGCCCTGCGCAGTGGCTGTCCGTTGGTCATTGTTGCGTCCCCGTAGCGCGTCCCCGTTTAGGGCTGGCTTGTGCAAGATCTCTTGGGACGATGTTAGACGAACGAGCGCCTTGTGTCGATCTGAATCAATAGTTTATCGAGGCACTGTGGACTTTTCAGGACCTCTGTGGACAATAGTACGGGAGACTGTTAATCCGTAGGTCCCTGGTTCGAGCCCAGGTCGGGGAGGGCAACTGGGTGTCTAGAAATCCGCGCCATGTCGCTGGGTTTGTGCCAGTTCTGTATTCACTGACCGTCGCGTAATCCAGCACCGTCCGGATGCGATCAAGCAATCGCTTTGACGTCTCGACCTTGGTGTACCAAAGCTGAATGCGGTCGGGCAAGCGCAGTGCTATGACGCGCATTCGGCCAGGGCGAGCGCGGTCACGCTATTTGCGATCGCGCACGCCCGGTCGAGATCGATACTGACCGGCCAGCGGTCCTCTGGTGCGTGAAACCAGGGATTGCTGCCAATCAGTGAGAGGTAGCGCCCGCCACGTCGTTCGATTTCATGGGCCTCGCCATTCGCCTTGCCGCCGCTCAGCGCATGGATTGCGTCGGCGGGATAGCCCGCATCCATGAGCCGCTGTCGCATCTGATCGGCGAGCCCTTCAACATTGCTTCGCACGGTCAGAGCCGGTGCTGTGGCGGTGCCGAGGTTGGCGCCCAGATGAAGCACCAGCGCTGATTCGCTTGCGAGCTGGGGTTCGCGTGCGAACGCGTGGTGCGCGCCCAGGTGTCCGAGTTCGTGGCCGCAGGTGGCGAGTCCCACCACTGCACGCTTTCGGGAAGTCGAAGCCGCGAGCGCCTGCAGGCTTTGCACCCAGGCATACACGCCGCCCGCGCGCTCTGCCGTGCTGGTCCACCATGAGGTACGAGGGGTGAGAAGGAGTAGCGGCGGCCCCGCGCCCTGGAGTGCCGCTCGCACATTACGTGAACTTGCGGCTTCGTATTGTCCTGTGACCGTGACGGTGACCTGCGCGGCCCGCTCGCTTAGCGCCACGACCCCTGGCGCGTCACGCCCGGCAATCTGCAGCACGGGAGGCCCGAAGGGCCGATCACTGTCGTGTGCATTGAGGGGGGCGAGTCCACCCTCGCGCGTGGTGAGGGCGATCACGATGGCGCGGTGGCGGCTCTCGGCTCGGGCCCGCGCAAACGCGTTATCCGGGAGACTTGCCATGGCTGGCTCCATGACCGCGAAGCCGATTTCGGCGTCCGATCCCAGCGGCCCGATTCCGCCTTTGATGCCTTGCGCTTGCGTGAGTCCGCCATCAAACAGCGGGAGACCTTCGACCGGTGGGTGGCCGTCTGTGCGAAGCGATGATTCACCCGGCAGGAAACGCCTGAAGTGGACATCCTGAAAGACGCTTTGCAGGGTCTGTATGCGGGCGACTTGCCCAGCAAGCCAGGCTGCTGACGCGAGATCGCCCGCTGAGCCCGCGCGCCGCACGCCAAAGCTGTCGTAGTCGGCGAAGAAATTCGCCGCCAGTGCCCGGTCAGTCATTCGGCGCGTATGCCAGAAAGCGCAATCAGATCTTTCAGACGCTTCAACTCAATCGCCCATTCTTCCCGATAGGCGGCCGGGCTGCTGGACAGTACGACTGAGCCGCCCTCATCAGCGATTCGCTTTCGCAGATCGGCGTCGCGCGTCATCACCGCGGAGAAAGCGCCGGCGATTTTGTCGACGATTGCGCTAGGAAGGCCGGCTGGCCCAACGACCGATGAACCGCTGATCACCACTGGACCACCCTGCAGGGTTTCGGCCAGCGTTGGGACCTCGGGGAGCGCGGTCATTCGCACCGATCCGGCCGACACCAGGATCCGGATTCTGCCGATCTGATGTCTGGGCAGCGCGATATTGCTGATTGCGAACGCAAAATCGACTTCGCCCTGCTCAACGGCCAGCGTGGCCTGGTTGGCGCCTTTGTAGGGAACGTGGATACCCTCGGCACCGATCAGCTTCAGCATGGCGGCGGCGGCCATGTGAGCGGGCGTGCCGATTCCGCCCGACCCATATCGAAGCGGCTGGTCGCGGGCAGCACGAGCTGCGGCGAACACATCCTGAATGGTTTTCCAGGGCCTGTCGGCGCGGACGCCGAGCACCGCAGGATGTTCGGCGAGCGTCACGATGGGGGTGAAGTCTTTCATGACATCGTAGCCAGGTTCCGCCTGCATGGCGGCGTGGGTGATGGCCGTACCGCCCCCCCACATCAGGGCGTAGCCATCGGGCGCAGTGCGCGCCATGCGCTGGGCGGCAACCAGTCCGCCCGCCCCGGGACGGTTATCAATGACGAATGAGCCACCGAAGGGCGTAGCCGCCCGGGAGGAAATGAGCCGCGCGAGCGTATCGGATGACGATCCGGCTGCAAACGGTACCACCAGACTGACAGGGCGCGACGGGTAGGCCGATTGCTGTGCCCGAACTGCGCAGGGGGAGAGTGCCAGCAGACCCAGCGAAAGCGTTAACTTGCGACGATTCATGGTTCTTCCTCGCTTGATTGATCAGATTCCTTGCAGGAGCCCGGCGCGCTCAATCACCTGCTTCCACGACGCCGCCTCACGCCGCATCTGCTCGGCAAATTCACGGGGTACATTGCCGACCGCCGTGAGATCGCGATGATGATGGTCGTGAGGACCTTACACCTGGTGCTGAACCAGTGCTCGACACGTTGACCGTACTTCTTCTCTATGGAAGGGAAGTATGAAGCAGGACCTTGGACCTTCTGTGTAGCTGCCATAGCTGCTTTCCAGGGTGCGTGAACCGCTTGCTCGCCTGGGTAGAACTCTGGCTCTGGCGGGAGCGATATTGGAGTTGGCTCGAGATCTGTGGCGCCCATCCACATTGAGGTGACCAAGGCGATCTTGGCCGAGGCAATCGGAGCGCGACGAGGAATCGACGGGGTGCATTGCGCGGCCTAACGTTAAATGGACGGCACTGCCGACAACCTTACGCGGCCTAAATCAAAAGGAACCCGCTTTGCGCTATGCGTCGATCTTCCGTACATTTTCCGAGGCGAAGAGAATGCCCATGCTTCCGAAAGACGGTACAGACTGCCCGAAGTAGGCCGCCTAAACGCGCCTGAGAACATGTCATGCTCCGCCCCCAGCCCCAGCATCCCGAACAGCAGCGGCATCATCGTCCCGAGGTCCATCTGCGGGAACTTGATCGGGTGGCCGGCCAGCGCGCTGAGTACGTCATCGTTCATGAAATGGCTCATTTGATTGAGCCAACGCACAGCGACCGATTCATCGCAATCCTTGAAGAACATTATCCCAGCTGGCGAGAGGCGCGTGCCGAACTCAATGAACGTCCTCTTGCAGCAGCGGTTTGGAAAGAATGAACGAGTAGTGCAATCTACAGACCGTTAACTCACAAGTGCATTTAGTTAGATTAATGGCAAGCGACTCAAAACGCACTGAACAACGAAATTTCATCTAGCTTGGTTCAAAGCCTGTTTTGCCGCAACCCCCAAATTCACGGCTCGGAACCAAGTCCGAAAAAGTCATGAGGTTTTGAGACAAAAGGGGTTTGAGACGACTTTCCCGGGCCAATGCCACAGGCCGCAGTCAAGAGCCCAAAGCAAAAAGCCCCGCGTGGTGCGGGGCTTGAGGCTGCCTCAAGGCCGGCAGAGCAGGTTTGAGGTCATTGTACTGGCGGAGAGTGAGGGATTCGAACCCCCGGGTCACTTGCATGGCCAACGGTTTTCAAGACCGCCGCATTAAACCGCTCTGCCAACTCTCCGCATTCGTTTATCCTACCGCTGAAGGCCTTCATGTTGAGCGTACTGCCGTCTGAACTTAGATATCGTCCCGGCGAGGGGTGGGCATGACTTGGCGGGTCGGCGTCGATATTGGGGGCACATTCACCGACTTCGCCCTGCTTGAACCGGGTGAAGGTCGTCTGTTCGTTCACAAGCAGCTCACGACACCCGACAATCCGGCGCGCTCGGTCTTGTCCGGCTTACCCATCCTCCTGAGCAGAGCTGGCCTTGTGCCCAGTGCGGTCAGCGCGGTGGTGCATGGCACGACACTGGTGACAAACGCCTTGATCGAACGGCGGGGAGCCCGAACCGGTATGCTGGTGACGGCTGGGTTCGCTGATGTGCTCGATATCGCGCGGGAACGTCGCTACGACATGTACGACCTGAGCATCACCTACCCACCGCCCTTGATTCCCCGTAGCCTGCGATTCGAAGTGGATGAGCGAATTGACTCGCGGGGCATTGTCGTCAAGGCGCTCGATCCGGACCAGGTACAGGATGCGACGGCAAGACTGGCTGCGCAGGGTCTTGAGTCAGTGGCGATCTGTCTGCTCAACAGTCCTGTGAATACCGCGCATGAAGCGCAGGCAGCAGAGCTTATCCGTAGCGCTTTTCCCAACCTGTACGTTTGCACCTCCGCGGAGGTCTTTCCCTTCCTGCGAGAGTATGAGCGCTGGAACACCGCGTGCATGAATGCCTATACAGGCCCGTTATTTGATCGCTATGTCGCCACGCTGGAAGCGGGCTTAAGCGAACTCGGATTTTCAGCACCGCTGTTCATCATGTCGTCTTCAGGTGGGATGGCGACCCCCGAGTTGGCGCGCAGATTTCCGATTCGGATGCTCGAAAGTGGGCCAGCCGCTGGCGTGCTGCAGACCGTTGAGTTGGGCAAAGCGATGCGAGCGGCACAGCTGCTGGCGTTCGATATGGGTGGCACAACGGCTAAGGGCGCACTGGTGCGGGCCGGTCAGGTGCTTAAGCGCCATGAGATGGAGGTCGCTCGCATCCATGAGTTCAGGGCCGGGTCGGGGCTTCCCGTACGCATACCCGTCATCGATCTGATTGAGATTGGTTCGGGCGGTGGATCGGTAGCTCGCGTAGACGACAGAGGTGCGCTCGCAGTAGGGCCGAGCAGTGCAGGCGCAGTGCCCGGCCCTGTGTGCTACGACCGTGGGGGACAGTTACCCACACTCACGGACGCGAATCTGATACTCGGCTATCTCGATCCAAGCCATTTTCTGGGCGGTGCGATGAGCTTGAATCGAGAGGCTTCGGAACAGGCCATCGAAAAGCATCTGAGCCTGCCGCTGGATGTGGGCGTGCTTCGCGCGGCCTGGGGCATTCACGAAGCGGTGAATGAGGACGTGGCACGCGCCTTTCGCAATCATGCCTCTGAGCGCGGCTTTGACTACCGCAGCTGTGTCATGGTGGCGTTTGGCGGGTCGGGGCCTGCGCATGCCTGTCGTGTGGCACGCAAGCTGCGCGTGCCGACGGTGATTTTTCCGGCTGGCGCGGGCGTGATGTCGGCCATCGGACTATTGGCTGCACCGCTCGCCTTCGAGGTCTTCAGGGCCGAGCGCATCGCATTGACGAGGCTTAGCGCCGTTCACTTTACCGCCTGTTTTGATGCGCTGCTTCAGCAGGCTCGCGCCGCGCTCGGCCGAGGGCCCGAAGATGATGAAACGGAGCGAGTGACCCGACAACTCGATATGCGCTATCAGCGCCAAGGCCATGACATTGAAGTGGATCTCCCCGAGGGGACTGGGCCAGACCGTCTGCGTGTGCTCTTTGAGTCCGCGTATGAGCGCGTATTTGGTCAGTCATTTTCAGGGCAGGACATTGAAATCACGAACTGGAAGCTCAGCCTCAGTCTTGAGCGCAGTGTGTACGGACAGCCATTCAGGCTGCACCGAGTGAGTCGTGGCAGGGCGCTTAAAACATCTCGTGCAGCCTGGAACCCCGATGAAAAGACGCTTTGTCAGTGGCCCGTCTATGACCGTGAGGCCTTGCGTAGCGGCCAGGAAATCACTGGTCCGGCCATTATCGAGGAGGCCGAAGCCGCCTGTGTCGTCGGGCCGGGTGATCACCTGCGTGTCGATGCACGCGGAAATCTGGTGGTTTCGATCGCGCTGTCGCAGGTGTCTGCATGATCCAGAGCGGGCAAATCATCGATGCGCTTGACCTGGGGATCATGTGGGATCGCATGATTGCCATCACGGATGAGATTTTGCTCTCTATCGTGCGCAGCGCCTTTTCCGTGGGCGTGCGTGAGGCCTGGGATCTGGCCTGTATAGTGTTTGATGCTCAGGGCCGCAGTCTTGCTCAGGCAACGCAATCGATGCCGGCCTTCATCGGCACTGCGCCTCACACGATGGCGCATATGCTAGAGCGCTTCGCGCCCGATCAGTGGCGGCCGGGGGATGTCGTCGCCACGAATGATCCCTGGCTGGGTGCCGGGCATACGCCCGATCTATGCCTCGCGCGCCCGATGTTTTTTCGTGGGCGTTTGATCGGTTTCGTCATGACGATTTCCCACCTGCCCGATGTGGGCGGTAGTGGGCTTTCCGTCATGAACACATCGGTGCTTCAGGAAGGGCTGGTGCTGCCGATTGTGAAGCTACTTGAGTCTGGGCAGTGGAATAGCAGCCTCAAAGCGGTGATCGCTGCCAACGTGCGAACGCCCGAACTGGTCTTTGGCGATATCGAGGCTGCGATTGCTGGATGTGCCCGTGGTGAGCGCCTGATGGGTGAGTTTCTTTTGGAGTACAGGCTGACGGATCTGGAGGTGCTAGCCCACGGCATTATTGGGCAGTCTGAGCGTGCGATGCGTGAGCGGCTGCGCGATATTCCCGACGGGGTCTATGAAAACCAGATCGATGTGGAAACTATCGACGACATCGTGCCGCTCGCCTGCCAGATTGAGATTAAGGAAGGGCGGGTGCGTATCGACTTTCGAGGCACTGGAGCTTGCGTAGCCCACGCGATTAACGTGCCGCTCTGCTATACGCGGGCCTTTGCGGTGTACGCGATGAAATGCCTTACGACCCCACGTGTTCCCAATAATATGGGCTCGCTGCTGCCGTTCGATGTTCAGGCGCCGCGGGGCTGCATCCTTCATGCGCTGAGGCCCGCGCCGACCGGCGGGCGCCATGCCATCGGCTGGTTTATTGTTCCTCTGATTCACGGGGCACTGGCTCCCGTCATGCCCAATCGAGTGCAGTCAGATGCCGGAATGGCGTCGTTGTTTATCTGTCATACGGGCGGTGAGGGTGGCGAAGCAGGGTCTGTACAGTTTTTCATGGCGGGAGGGATGGGCGCCATGCACGGACTCGATGGCGCATCGTGTACGCCGTCGCCGACCAATAACGCGGTGGTACCCACCGAAATTTGGGAGAGCGAAACCGGGGTACGCGTGAATTACCGCAAGCTCTTGTGTGATTCAGGCGGCGCCGGCCAGTTTCGGGGGGGTCTCGGACAGGAGGCGTCGCTCACGAATACACGTGGCGAGCCCGTCACACTCTTTATGTTTGGGATGCGTGCCCGTGTGGCCGCGGCAGGTCTGCACGGCGGTAAGGCGGGTGCCTTGCGGGCATACGAGCTTGATGGGCGTGCGTTGGCACCCAAGGGGCGGATGGTCCTGGGGCCGGGACAGACGCTGGTGATTCGGGAGGCGGGCGGTGGTGGCTATGGCCCGCCGATGCGCCGCGATCGTTCGAGACTGCGAGCAGATATTCTGTCTGGTGCGGTCAGTGTCGAGGGAGCGTGGCGAGACTACGGCATGAAAATCGAACTCTGAGGAAGGACCATGCACGCTTCACCGTGCTTTCTGCCCGCCGCACTGCTGAGCGATATTCGGGCACGCTTTCACCATATTGATCGGTGCCCAATCACGGATGAACCGCGAATCTTCTTTGAGAATGGGGGCGGATCGCTGAAGTTGAAATCCGCCATCGCGGTCAGTGCCGAAGTTTCAGCGCTTCCCGACCAGGAGGGGCGCAACAACCCTGCTTCGGCCTATCTCACCCGCTTGATCGAGCAGGGCCGAGACGACCTGCACCAGTTACTCGGCTCCTGTGCGCTGGGGCCGTCGCGCGGGCAGGTGATCTCTGGTGAGACCGGTACCCGACTACTCTATCGTCTGATCAGAACACTGGCGCTGGCGCTACCGCCGGGGCCAATCATGGGCAGTACGCTTGAACATCCGGCCAGTCTGGATGCGGCTCGTCAATGGGCGACTCGCACTGGTCGCCGTCTGATTGAGGTTCCCTTTGAGTCGAGTACCGGCACGATGTTGGCGGCTCACTATAGCGCAGCAGTGACCGTCGATACCCGGATCGCAACCGTCATCCACACCAGCATGTTGACTGGATTTGTTGCTGATCTGCCGGCGATCTGCGCGGCGATTCGTGCGGTCGCCCCGGCTTGCTTCATTGTGGTCGACGGTATCCAGCACGCGCCGCATGGCGCGCTGGACGTTGCCGCATACGGGGTGGATGCCTACGTGTTTTCTCCCTATAAGGCATTTTCACGGCTATCACTGGGGTTCGCCTGGATCAATGACCGGATTCACGCTATTCCCCATGAGCATATGCTGGGAAAGCCAGGTGCGGATTGGGAGTTGGGCTCGCGAGACCCGGCGTTTTACGCAGCGCAGTCAGAGGTCATCAACTACCTCTGTTGGCTGGGACGTCATTTCACGACATCGTCCGAGCGCCGTGCGCAAATTATTGCAGCATCTGAGGCGATGGCCGCGCACGAGGCTGCCCTGGTCCAGTTACTGATTGACGGCGACGCTCAGGCCCGGGGGCTTTCAGCCTACGACGATGTCACGCTGGTGGGGCCCCCCAGTGCAATGGGACGGGAGGGCCTGGTGTCGTTCACGTTGAAGGGCATCGCCTCGCCAATCCTGGTGGGCGAGTTCGCACGCCATGGAATTCGCGTACATGCCCGCGTGAGCGACGGCTATTCGGGACACATTCTGGGCGCGCTCGGTCTGAGCGATTGCGTACGGGTATCTGTGAGCCACTATAACGACGCGCAGGAGGTGCGCCAGTTCCTGTGGGCACTGGCGCAGATCCGCACTTAGCGCGGTTCCTCCGTCGACCTGCTTGAGGGTCGTGCTGAAAATGGATAGGCACCTCCGGATGACCCTCTGGAGGGTATGACCGAGGACAGCACCATGGTAAGCACCAGGGTGAGAGCTGTGAAGCTCAGCGACCATGTGATTGGGATCTTGTAAAGATCGATGATCAGCATCTTCAGACCGATGAAGATCAGCGCGATGGCCAGCCCGTAAGACGTATGCGTCCGGCAAACCCATCTTGAGCCGGTAATCGCGATGTAGGAGCCTGTGCCCTTCACAATTAGGAGGGCCAGGAGAGATGGACGAGAAGCAAGCGGCAGTCGCGCCGCCCGCGAGAGTCAGG
>Ga0194118_10002436_pt1 | contig 23614 bp, 18 predicted proteins | sample TA2MahsurfametaG_2_FD_148662 | JGI IMG/M metagenome (GOLD analysis project Ga0194118, IMG submission 148662) | Freshwater microbial communities from Lake Tanganyika, Tanzania - TA2015013 Mahale N5 surface | ecosystem: Environmental > Aquatic > Freshwater > Lake | place: Tanzania: Lake...
GAGCCGCAACAGCGGCTGGTGCGGCCACTGCATCGAGCAGCTCAAGGGCAACCGCCTGATCCGTCCGATGGCCGACTACATCGGGCCGCACGGCGTGCCGTACGTGCCGATGGCCGAGCGTCGCTGAGCGTTCGCTGGATCGGGTCCGTGACTGATTGAATCGGGCCGGCGTCGCGCTCGGGTGCGCGCCGCTGCCGACCTCATCCATTCAAGCTGGGCATGAACTCGAGCCCGCCGCCGCGGATCTCCATCGCCACGCCTTCCTGCATCACGCGGATGTCGGTCATTGATGGGTCGAACGTGTCGGTAAGGTGCATGAGCACCATCTTGCGGCGGATCTCGTCAGGCAGGGCATTGAGTTCCGCGAGCGATGTGTGGTAGGGCGGCGGCGTGGTCTCGTGCGCGAACGCATCGCACTCGGCCAGCCAGTCGATCAGCGTGCGATCGAAGCCCGTGTCGCTCGACCACCCGAAGCTCGCACCCTTGACGCGGAAGCGGAACGCCCACGTCGGGATCATGTGCGTGGTGCGGCGCCACTCGATCGTGACGCCCGCGATGATGCGCTGGCCCGACTCGGGCAGCGGGCAGACATCGAGGTAGTCGCCGACGCTCGCGCGACCATCCTGGTCCATCGCCGGCGCGAGCTTGGGCCAGATCCGCTCGGCAACCTCCTTGCCACAGTGGATGCGGGGGAGCGGCGTGCCATGCTGCTGGCGTTGCAGCCAGTGCAGGAAGCCGAGCACCTCGAGCCCGTTGCTGTGGTCGCCATGAAGATGGGTGAGGATGACTTCGCTCAGGTCCTCGGCGCACACGGTCCAGCCGCTGCGCTCGGTTGCCTCGCGGATCACCTTGCGGATGGGGTCGGGGCAATCAACCAGGATGTTGCCCCCGGGCCCCTGGATCACGCAGGAGCTGCCGTAGTACCGGCTCGAGAAGGCGCTGCCCACGCCGAGTGGCAGGATCCGAAGGCTCATAAGCGGAAGAGTAGACAAAAGCGGAAGTGGGTGGTCCGATTGCCCGATCTTTACTTGGGACGAGCCATCTGATGCACCCGCGAACCGCCATCCTCTGCTTCACGCCGCTCAGTGCCGTGATCGCGAGCGGGGCGTTTGCACAGCGTCCTTCGCAACTCGGGGCCCCGAGCAGGCCGGAGCCGACGCAGACGCTGGTCGAACTCTTCAACCAGCAGGATGCCATCCAGCGGCAGACCTTCCTCGAGTCGACGCCGCTCTCCGAGCGCATTCTCCTCGATGTCGGCGGGTCATTCAGGTTCGGCCAGAACTACATCGATGATGCGTTCGGCAATACCTCCCAGCTGCAGCAGTACGACTCGCGTTGGTATGCGCGCGCCGAGCTCGATGGCGTGCACCGGTTCTATGGCCGACTCCGTCTCTGGTACAACGTCTGGGAGTCAGATGATGGCGCGTCCGCTCCTCCCAACGAGGATGGCTGGACGGTGCCGATCGGCGAGCTCTACTGGTACGAACTCGACCTTGGCGGTGCCATGGCCAATTCGGGCAAGCGCCGGAGCGACCTGGACCTGAAGTTGCGCGGTGGCCGGCAGTACATCGTGTGGGGGCAGGGGCTGACGCTCTCCACCTACATGTATGCAGGAACCTTCGACTGGACCATCGGCCAAATCAACATCCAGGGCCTGGCTGGCGTGACCGCCGGCAACGACACGGTTGACTTCGACACCTCACGGCCGGGTTACGACACCGACACCGATCGTGCCTACTACGGTCTCAAGGCGGAGTGGCGACGAGGACAGGACCTCGTGCCATACTGCTTCGCACTGCTCCAGCAGGATGGCAATGCAGGACAGACCGATGTGCTGCTGGATGGCCTTGCCCCCGGTGGAGGCGGCTACCCGACCGAGTTCGACTACGAGAGCCAGTACTACGGGATCGGTGCCACCGGCTCGCTCGGCCGGAGCTGGCAATGGCGCGCCGAAGCCGTGTACGAGACAGGCACCACGCTGAGCAGTTCGATCAGCCCGACCGGTGACGTGCTGCCCCAGGTCGAGGACGACATCAGTGCATGGGCGGGCGTGGTCGGCCTGCAGCGAGCCTTCGATGACCGTGCGCAGACGCGCTTCGACCTGCAGTCGATCGTGGGGTCTGGCGATGCGGGACGACTCGACTCGGGCAATACCCTCGGGGGCCCGCAGCCGGGACAGGTCGACAAGGAATTCAACAGCAACGGCTTCCTCTACACCGGCTATGTCCTGTCGCCTTCGCCGGCGAACCTGTGGATCAACAGCGTCGGGCTGAGCGGCAACTGGCTCAGCCAGTGGCGCGCGTTCCGGGACATGCGCTTTGGCCTGACGGGGTTCACCTACCTTCGGCTCGACCCAGAGGCTCCGATCACCGCATTCGTCGACAAGGGCGGCTCGAACTGGGTCGGATGGGAACTTGATGCATCGATCGATTGGCGAATCATGAGCGATGTGAATCTGCAGTTCCTGTATGGCGCCTTCTTCCCGAACGACGAGATCTTCCCCGACAACCAGGACGATGCCCGGCACTTCATTTACGGGGGCGTGACCTATGCGTTCTGATCGCAGCACGCGTCGCATGGCGTGGGCCCGAGCGAGCCTCGTGCTGGTCTTGGGGGCTCTCGCCCTCCCGGGCTGCAAGGGCCGTCAGGTCGCGGAGTCCAGCGCAGTCGACCAGTTCCCCGGTGTCGATCAGGACATCGAGTTCATGGAGAAGGTCGAGTCCATGAACGCCGTCACGAACAACGACATGCTGCATGCGCTGCTCTTGGTCTCCAACGGGGTCGACCCCGCCCGGGACTACGAGGAGCGCGTCATCCTTGCCCGGCAGAAGGGTTGGGTCCCCAAGGACTGGGACAAGCCGGCCAACGAGAGTGCCTCGTCGGGTGACATCGCCGTGGCGGGTTGCCGGCTGGGCGGCATCGAGGGCGGCCTGACGATGCGGGTGTTCGGCCCGAGCGGCCGATACTGCCTTCGTGAGCTTGAATCGCGGGGGATCATGCCGACCCGGACCGACTATCAGTCTCTTTCGGGCCCTGAGTTCAGGGATTTCTTGAATCGGCTCGACCAGAACCTACTCTCACAGCGTCCGCGGTTTGCGGACCCGACCAAGCAGGAGGTCGGGCCCGACACCACGATGCCGTTGCCGCCCACGCCTGCGCGTGGCGGCTAGGAGAGTTGCCATGAGGATCCTGACCCTCCTTGCGATCCCGATGCTGTCTTTGGGCATGGCCTGCAGCGTGCATGCCGACGAGGCACCCGATCACGTGAAGGCCGCCGCGCAGGCCGCGCCTGATGGCGATGTCTACGCACTCTTCATCGACGTCAAGGGCAAGGTCAAGTGGCGCGCCAACGCGAAGGCCGCGTGGCAGGATGCAAAGGTCGATGACCGCTTGCCGGTCGGCGGTGAAGTTCGGACGGGCCTCAGTGGTAGCCGCACCACGCTGCGGGTCGGGCTGAACGCCACGGTACTGATCGACTCGGGATCGGTCTTCTCCATTCCCATGAGCGTGAAGGATGGCGATCAGCTGCGCACGCTTGCGGGGCTCAAGAGCGGCCGCGCCGACTTCAAGGTCGAGAACACCGGCCTGGGTGCTGATTTCCAGGTGGCCACGCCGTCGAGCGTGCTTGCGGTGCGCGGCACTGGATTTGCGGTGAGCTACGGAGCGCTCAAGGGCGCCGAGATTTCCGGTTCGCGCACCAACGCTCTGCGTGCGATCGAGCTGCGTTACGCGCTCGGCAACATGACCTACTTCCTGTCAGGTCAGGCTCGGTCGAGCCTGGCCATGCAGAATCCGGTGAAGCACGCGCTGCTCACGACGATCGGCCCGCCGCCCTTGGGTGGTGGCCAGACCGAGGCCGAGCGTGAGCAGACCTTGACCCAGCAGCAGACCGGCACCGTCGGCAACAGCCCGGATGCGGTCCAGGCGCAGCAGACGGCCGATGCCACGCAGGAGGGGCGCGGCGATTCCTCGCTCGCCCGGCAGCAGTACTACATCGCGCTGGAGCAGTCGCTGCTCGTGCAGGTGGAGCTGGCGGATGTGAGCCAGCAGTTTGCTCAGTGCTCGGCCGAGTTCGAGACGGTCGAGCAGTCCGAAGCGGCGATGGCATCCCTCGAGGACGCGCGCGACCGCGCGGTCGACGGTGCGGCCGAAGGCGCGGTCGTGGTGGTTGAGGTCGATGAGGCCCGTGAGGGCATGCGCGCCGACCGGGATGCTGTGTTCCAGGGCTTCCAGGTCGTCACCGATCAAGCTGCTGGAACCACCGAATTGTCGGCCAGTGAGCTCGATGCCCTGGTCGCTGCAGTCCAGTCCTCGACTGATCTCTTCGGTGACCGTGCGGCGCGGTTGGTCGAGCTCGGCGGGCTGGTCGGGCAGGGGCGCAGCGATGCCGAGGCGGCGTTTGCGGCGGCGCAGGCAGCCGAGGGAAGCTTCGCCGGAGCCCTCGCGCTCATCGAGTCGATTGTTCCCACGATGACCGCGGGAAATGCCACGATCGGTGAGTACCGGCAGATCGCGCAGGCAGCCTTGGCGGCGGTGCAGGCGCTCTACGACAGCACACCATCGGCTGAGATCAACGCGACCTTGGTCGAGACCCTGCTTGAGTTGGCTGAAATCGGCGAGCGCGCCGCGCAGTCAGCTGAATTCCTGGAGCAGGCAGAAGAACAGCTGGCCACCTCGCAGTCCTACGCCGAGCGGTTGGCCATCGGCCGCGCCATTGAGCTGCAGCAGCAGGCGATCGATGCCGATGCGCAGATGCAGCTCTTGCTGGCGGCTGCGGGGGACCTGGTGGCTGAGAGTGCCTTGGCGCAAGAAGCCTTCCTGCAGCTCGACCGAGCCATCGATGCCATGGTTCTGTCACGGTCCAACGCCATCGCCTCGCGCACGGCAGCCGTGCAGGCGCAGGGTGCGATTGGCACGCTCTTCTCGAACCATCAGCTCGCCGTGCAGGTGGCGAGCAACTACATCTCGTGGCAGGACAATGTGGCCTCGGCCGAGGCGAGCCGCATCGCCGCAGAGGGATTCCGTGATACGGCGGTCTTCAACCGCGACCAAGCACAGGCGAGCTACGAGTCGGTGCTTGATCTCGCAGCGCAGCGCCAGTGGGAAGCGGCGTACCAGGAATCGTTGCTGACCGCCGGGTTTGCCGCCGATGCCGGAGTCGCGGCAGCTGGGGCCACACAAGCTGCCATTGATGCGAATGCTGCAGCCGTCGCGGCAGCCAGTGCAGGTGGTCAGGTGCTCACTGCCTTGAACACCCCGGAGGGACTTGCTGCTTACGAGGCTGACGCCGCTGCAGCCCTTGCTGCCGCAGGCAGTGCGCCCACCGAAGGTGATCCCGATGGTGATGGGGTGCTTGGCTCCGCAGCGGTGTCGATCAATCAGGCCACCGCTGACCTTGCCGATGCACAGGCTGCCCAAGCCGAGGCGAGCGATGCTGTTGGCGCCTACGGCCTGGCGGGTGGCGATGTGCTGCAGCCCAACAACGCCCTTGAGGTGCTCGCTGGTCAGATTCAGGATGCGATCGAGGATCTCGAACTGGCCTCCGCCCAGTACACGCAGCTTCAGGCGTACGCGCAGACTTGGGCGACCCGGATCGCGATCGACAACATCCAAACCGGCATTGCACAGGCGTTGGCCAACGCGGGCTCAGCGTCGGCCGCAGCCCAAGAGGCCGAGGCCGCAGCCGCTCAGGCGCAGCAGTTCGCAGACGATGCGGCGACCGCAGCGGTACCTCCGGGTAACGGCGAGCCCTGATTGATCGAGTGACGGCACGCACGCGGCCTGTCACAATGCGCGCATGGCCCTCTCGAGAGTGACCTTTCTTGCCGCCACCGCTGGCGCCGCCTTGGTGGTGGGGTTGGGTGCGCTCGGCGCCTTCACGACGCTCGAGGACCAGACGCTCGACTGGCGCTACCGCAACGCGCGATCGACCGCCGAGCCCATGACCGATCGCATCACGCTGGTCGCGATCGATGACAATGCCAACGACTACGCGCGCTGGCCATGGTCACGCGGCGACATGGCCGCAGCCTTTCGCGAGATCGCACTGTGCGGACCGAAGGTCATTGCGCTCGATGTCTTCCAGAGCAATCCGGAGCGGGGCACCGATGGCGACGCACGCCTGGCTGCCGTGATCGAGGAAGCCCGAGCCGCCGGCACGCAGTTCGTGCTCGCGGCCGAGATCGGCGGCGCTGCCGAGGACACCGCCGCGCGCTGGGCTCGCGACCCGCAGGCGTCGCTGGCGCTGCTGCAGCGGGTGGCCGCGGCCCCCGATGCGTCGCCGTTCGCGCTTGAGGTCGGTGAAGCGGTGAAGGGTCTTGATCCTTCGCTCATGAAGGCGGGGATGCAAAGTCCGGAGGCATCGATGCGCGCGGTGACGTGGGCCGCGCTGGGTGCGGTGCTGGGCACACGACCCATTCCGCCAGCGACGACGCCTGGCGACTTCCTGGCGATGGTTTCACCAGAGCGCGCCAAGCCCGTGGCCGATGCATTCGCCGATGGGCGTGTGGACCCGGCGGTGCGCCAAGGCATGGCCGCCGCGCTTACCGAGCGCGCTGCGTGGGATCTTCTGGTCCTGAAGGATCGCACGAGCGCCAACGGGCGTGGATCGTTCACGGATCGGCCGCCGCTGCTCGCGCTCGCTGAAGCAGGGCGCTACTGCGGTTCGATCACGGCTGGCCAGACCGACGCCGACGAGATGAAGCGCCGGGCGCAGTTGCGCTTCGAAGCGCACGGCGGCCACATGCTGTCGCTTGGACTGACCGGCGCGGCGATCGTGCTCGGCGTGCCACCCGGGCGTGTGCAGGTCAAGGACGATGCGCTCGTCATGGACGCGCGCTCCATCTCGCTGGAGCAGGGCTTGCTTCGCCTGGACTGGCCGACGAGCACTTTCGCTGGGGCATCGCGGCTCGCGGGTGCCCGTGATGATGACGGCTGCGTGCAACTGAGCCTGGCGGGCTTCGCTGAAGCCGCGCGCATCCGTGCGGCGCGGGACCGGATCGATGCACGCCTGCGGGAGCTGGCGGGTTCGGGCGTTGCGCTCGCGACGGAGGCCGAGGTGGCGGCGTTCGCTTCGGCGATCGAAGACGAGTTCATGCTCACCGACGAGCCCGATGCGCGGCTGCGCGAGATCGCCGCGCTGCTTCCCGAACGTGCGCAGGCGACAGCGGGGCTGGAGCGCATCCGCGCCGAGGTCGCGCCGCAACTCAAGGACAAGCTGGTCTTCGTTGGCTGGAACGCCACGGGCCAGCTGGCCGATGTGCTGCCGACGATCTACGGTGCGCGCACGCCGGGCGTCTTCACCCACGCGGTCGTGGCTGACATGGTCCTGCAAGGTCGATCGTGCGTGAACTGGCCCGCGTGGACGGGCCCGGCTGTGGGACTGGCGCTGGCGCTCGTGGCGGCGTGGCTCGTGGCGAGCACGGGCGCGCTCGTGGCTGCAGCGACGGTCTTGGCGATGGTGGGCGCATGGCTGTGGGCGGCCGGGATCGTGGCCTTCGACGAAGCGCACGCGATCATCCCGATGTTCGTGCCCGTGACGGCTCCGGTCGCCGCTTGGGTCAGTGGCACGGTGGTGAGCGCATTCCTGGCGGCACGCGATCGTGCGCGGATCCAGCGGCAGTTCGGCGCGCGTGTCTCGCCGGAGCTTGTTGAGCGCCTGACGAAGGATCCTCGATCCCTGAGCATGGGCGGTGAGGAGCGCGTGATCGCCGTGATGTTCTGCGACCTCGCTGGGTTCACGACGATCGCCGAGCGGCTTGGCGGCGCTGGTGCGGTGTCGACTCTGAACCAAGTCATGGGTGCGATGACCGACGAGGTCATCGCGACCGGCGGCTACGTCAACAAGTTCCTCGGTGATGGGCTCATGGCGTTCTGGAGCGCCTTCGAATTGCAGCCGGACCAGGCCGAGCGTGCGGCGCGGGCCGCGGTGCGGTGCCAAGAGCGCATGGAGCTGATCCGACGGCAGCCGGGGATGGAGGGCCTGTCGCTGCGCATCGGCCTGTCGATGGGCAAGGCGATCGTGGGCGACTGCGGTGCACCGCCGCGGCTGAACGACTACACCGCGATCGGCGACGTGGTGAACCTCGCCGCGCGGCTCGAGAGCGCCAACAAGCAGTTCGGGACCGGCGTGCTGATGGACGCCGCGATCGCCGAGGGCGCGCGCGCCACGGACCTGCCGGGCATGCTGCGGCTGGGCCGCGTGGTCGTGGTGGGGCAGTCGGTGCCGGTCGAGCTCTGGACGTCCGCCCCCGGGCTGGCTGGTGCGGAGCGCGCGGAGGTTGAGGCTGCGGTCGAGGCCTTTGCGCGGGGGCAGAGCGCGGCAGCCATCGAAGCCTGGTCACGCGCAGCCGGCGCTGCGGCGATTGAGCGCATGGCCCAGCCGTTCCTGGCCGCGCTGGACGCCGGCGACGCCGACGGCGTGCTTAGGCTGCGGGCGAAGTGAGGCGATCAGTCGGTCCGCCGCACCAGGATCGTCGTGCGGTCATCGGGGGTGAAGTCGGCGCCGTGGTAGGCGAGCACCGCGCGGTCGAGCTCGGCCACGATCGCCTCGAGGGGCTCCGCGCGCATGGCGCGCACGATCGCGAACACCCGCTCCTCGCCGAACTGGCCCGCGCCGCCGCCGCTCTCGGGGGCCTCGTAGTAGCCGTCGGTGATCACGACCAGCAGGTCGCCCGGCTCCAAGCGCACGGTCTGCGTGGCGCACATCGATTCGTCAAAGTCCATGATGCCCATGGGCGGTGCATCGGTATCGACGGGCTCGAACGCATCGCTCGCGCGCCGGTAGACAAAGAGTGGCCCTTGGCCGGCGCTGAAGGACTGCAGCGCGTGACTGCTCGCATCGAGTAGGCCGAACCACGCGGTGACGAAGCGACCGCTGGGAAGATCCTCGAGCAGCTGCTGGTTGACCTGCTGCGCCAAGAGCGAGAGCGGCTGCCCCAAGCGGAGTGCCAGCCGCATCATGCCGCGTGTCTGCATCGAGCTCAGGGCAGGGCCCACGCCGTGACCGGTCGCATCGGCAACAAGCAGCATCGCGCGGTCAGCGGGGGCATCGACCGCGGCGATCCCGTGCGCATCGAGCGGCACCAGGTCGAACGCATCGCCGCCGCACTCCTGGCTGGGCGTGCTGCGACCGAAGAGTTCGTAGCCCGCCATCGAGGGCACACCCTGCGGAAAAGCCTGCTGCTGGATCGATCGCGCGACGTCGACCTCTTCCTGCAGGCGAAGGCGCTCGATGCGGTCCTCGATCAAGGTGGCGCGGCGCACCGCGACCGCAGCGTGGGCCGCCAAGGAACGCGCGATGAGTTCATCCTGCTCGGTAAAGGTTCCCTCGGTACGGTTGAGGACCTGCGCCACGCCGACCAGCCCGCCCTCATCATCGAGCAGGGGCACCGCAAGGATCGTGCGTGTGCGGTAGCCGGTCTTGGCATCGAACGAGCGATCGAAGCGATCGTCCTCGTAGGCATCCTTGATGTTCACGACGGCCCGGGACTGCGCGCAGGCACCCGCGATGCCCTTGGAATCGGGAATGCGGATGGTGCTCGTGCCGAGCCCATGCGCCACGCGCGTGACGAGCGACGCGCCCTTGGCATCGTGCACGAAGACCGACGCGCGATCGCTGCGCAGGAAGTCGCGCAACGCATCGATGACCGTACTCAGAACCTGGTCGAGATCCGCGCATTCGCCCAAGTGGCGCGAGAGCTCCAGCAGCTTTCGCAGGGCCTGCGGATCGTTGAAGGCACCGAGGTCCCGCATGCAGCAGTCAGCGCTTGGCGCCGTCCTTGGTCATCTGCGGGTAGACGAGCACGCGGTCATGGCAGAGCAGGACCACATCGTCCGCGCCGTCGCCGGTCACATCCATGACGACCACTTGGCTCGGCTGGAACTCCTTGGGTTCGCCGCCGGAGAACATCTTGGTCTCGAAGACTTCGAAGCCCGTGGCGAACAGCAGCTTGCCCCCATCGGAGAAGGTGAGGATCTCCAGATTCTGCTCGCCGGCATCCAGGAGCAGGAGATCGGTGCGGCCGTCGCCGTTCACATCGCCTGCGCCGATCTCGTGCTCGACGCGGCGGGGGCTGTCGCTGCGGAACGAGCCGCTCTCGGCGAGCTCCATGCGCCGGCCGGCATCACGCAGCACGCCGAAGCCCTCGTCGCCCACGAGCAGCACCGCATCCTCGCCGCCGGCAAACGGGCCGGTCGCGAGTGCCGTGAACTTGAAGCCGCTCGCATCGAGCGCCTCGGTTTCCTTCCATGCGCCGTCCTTGCGCTCGAAGACCAGGATCTTGCCGTTCTCCTTGTCGCCGGCGACCAGCCGGTTGCCGCGCAGGGCGAGCGCCACGAGCTTGCTGTCGCCGCGCGCCGCGTTGACTTGCTCGACGACCTGCCAGCCCTTGGCGGTGTCGTAGCGCAGCGCGCGGATGAAGTTGCGATCGGCGACGAGGAGCTCGGCCTTGCCGTCACCGTTGGCATCGGCAATCTCGGTGTTCTGCGCATTGGCCGCCTGCGCGAGACCGAATTGCGACATGTCCTTCGACTCAAGCAGCACATAGGGCTTTGCCGCATCCGTGCCGCTCCAGCGCACCATGGTCATGGGCTTCTCGGGCGTGAAGAGCAGGAGGTCATCCTTGCCATCCTGGTCAGCATCGATCGAGAGGATCGTGTCGGGCGCACGGCTGAGCGCACCGAGGTCGATCGAACTCGTGGAGCCGCCCTTGGCATCGATGAGTTCGAGCCGGTAGTTGCGGTTCTCCTTGGCGATCACCGCGAGCGTGGGCACGCCCTGCAGCGTGACGACGTTCATCGCGACGGGCGTCAGGCCCTTGGCGAGCTCGGCCGCCTGCGGGAAGCCGACGGTGCCGTTCTTCCACGCGCTGCGCCCGACGACGCCTTCCTTCTCGCTGCTCACGAAGACCTCGGCCTTGCCATCGCCGTCGACGTCGCGCGCGGCGATGAAGTCGAGTTCGGCGTAGCTCGGGCACTCTTCAGCATTGCCGAAGCCCACGCCCTTCTGCTGGCGGTAGACGCTGACCGCGTTCGATTCGGTGTTGGTGGCGACAAGATCCGGCAGGCCATCCCCGTCGACGTCGGCGATGGCGAAGTCACGCTTGCGGTTGGATGGATCCTCGAACGACCAGGTGACCAGTTCGCCCTTGCTGCCCTCGCTCGAGGCCTTGGCCGGCTGGGCGGTGTACACGACGGTGCGCTTGGTCTTCTTCTCGATGGTGGCGAGGCTCGAGCCAGGCCTGCTGTTGATGTTGACGAGTGCCGCCTCGCGAAGCACCGGCATGTCGTAGCGAACTTGTGGGCCCATTTGCGTCAGGCCATCGCGCTTGGTGCCGTACCAGATGCGGATGGGCTGCGCGTCGTCGGGCAGCACGGCGACGATGTCGTTGCAGCCGTTGGCATCGAGGTCACCGGCCATGACACCGGCGAGGCCGCTTGAGCCCGGCATGAGATCGACTGGCGCGCCGAGTTCGGTGCCCTTCATCGGGTAGACGCTGATGTTCTCCCCGGCGATGACGAGCAGCTCGGGTGCCGCATCACCCATGACATCGGCGATCGCAAGCGCATCCTTGCCGACAGCCAGGTTCTTGACGGTGTGCTTGCGGTCGGCCTTGAAGGTGCCATCGGGCTGCTGCAGGTAGAAGACCACGCGATTGGGCGTGCCCACCGCAATCAGGTCGAGCCGGCCATCGCCGTTGGCATCGTGGGTGAGCAGTCCGCCGATTGCCTCGCCTGCGGGGACTTCGATGCGGCGGAAGCGCCAGTGCTCGGGGATCTCGTTCACGCGCGTTGGGGCGACCGCATCGGCGGGGGTCGCGCCCTTCTTCTGCAGGTGCACCTCGATGCGGCTGTCGTAATTGTTCGCGACCACCAGGTCGCCGAGTCCATCCCCATTCATGTCGACCGCGAGCACCGGGCCGGCGTTGGGGCCGACCTTCACGACCTCGAGCGGATCGAAGCCGAAGTGCTGGCTCAGGTCTTGCTGGGGGAGCGACAGGAGAAGAGCAACGAGGAAGGCAGTGTTCATGGGTATTCGGGCCGTCGAAATGCCGGCGGCGCCATGGTAGCCTCCGGGGATGCACTCGTTGCTCGCCGTCGTCCTTGCTGCCAGCGTCCTTGCGCCCGCCGACACGCTCGTCATGAAGAGCGGCAGCCGGCTTGAGGGCACCATCATCAAGCGCAACGACCGCAAGGTCTGGCTCGACGTCGGCCCCGATGTGCTGGTGTTCGACATGGAAGACGTGGCCGAGGTGAAGCAGGCCGAAGCCGCCGCCGACATGCAGACCGTGCAGGACGAGCTCTACTCGCACGCGAGCAACCCGCCCACGCTCTCGCCCAAGGAGCACGCCAAGCGCATCGGGCCCGCGGTCATCAAGGTGAGCACGCCTGGCGGCCTTGGCAGCGGCGTGATCATCGACAAGAGCGGTTACGCCGTGACCAACGCGCACGTGGTGCAGGGCGAGACGAACCTGCGCGTGACGGTGTGGTTCCCGCAGGCCGACGGCACGCTCAAGCGCACCGAGATCGAGGATGTGGAGCTGATTGCGGTCAACAACCATGTTGACCTGGCCCTCGTCAGGATCAAGCACCCCGATGGCAAGGACTTCGACTTCGCTGCAGTGGTCGACAAGGAGAAGTTCGACATCGGCCAGCCGGTCTTCGCGATCGGCAATCCGCTGGGGCTGGAGCGCACGCTCACGCAGGGCGTGATCAGCACCACGCAACGCAACTTCGACGGCCTGACCTACATCCAGACCGACACGCCGATCAACCCCGGCAACTCAGGCGGCCCGCTCTTCAACACCAAGGGCGAAGTCATCGGGATCACCAACATGGGGATCCGCGGTGGCGAGGCGCTTGGCTTCGCGATCCCCGCCCGCTACGTGAAGGACTTCATCCGAAACCGCGAAGCCTTCGGCTACGACAAGAACAACCCCAACTCGGGGCACAACTACCACCAGCCGCCGGCGCGCACCTCGTTCACGCCGCCGCCGCAGCTGGATGACCGCACGGATCCGCGATGATCCGACGCCCCCGGGCGAACCGCACTGAAACGATCCGCGCACCGACGAACCAAGCTCAACGACCCCATCTGGAGATCACCATGATTGCAACCTTCATCCTGACCGCTTCCATCGCCGCCGCTGCCGACCTGCCGCCCATCGAGGCGATCGCCCCGCAGGGCACCTTTCTCGCCGTGAGCGCGAAGGACCTGCACGCATCGTGGCAGGCGATCCGCGCCGGCCAGCTCGGCAAGCTCTACGACGACCCCAAGCTCAAGGACCTGATCGGCGACGACTCGAAGGAACTCGAGAAGGCGCTCGACGAGGCGGCCAAGGGCCTTGGCATCGAGCGCAAGGACATGGTGCTGCCCGGCCGGATGGGCGTGGCGGTCTTCGGTGAGCGCGACGAGGAGCTCGATGCCATGACCATGGCATTCATCATGGTCGCCGACTTCGACGATCGCGCCGACAGCGGCGCGCGCATGCTGATGGCCTCGTTCGAGAAGGGCGCCAAGGACGCCGACGTCAAGATCGAGAAGGCCGAACTGGACGGCAAGGAAGTCTGGGTCATCCCGATGGGCAAGGACGAGGCCGACGACATCGGCGCCGACGACGAGTTCGACGGCATGGGCATGGACATGGGCGCCTTCGGTTCGGGCCCCGACACCGTGTACTTCATGCGCGACGGCGAGCACATGCTGCTCGCGAGCAGCATGGCGAGCCTTGAGGAAGCGATGCTCGGCACGCAGGGCAAGGGCAAGGGCAAGACGCTCGGTACGAGCGACGACTGGCGTGGCAACGCTGCGCTGCTGGGCTCGAATGACCTGAGCGTGACGCTGCTCACCGGCCCGCTGCAGGACATGCTCGGGCCGATGATGATGGGTCCGATGGCCATGGTGCAGCCGGCGATCGCGTCACTCTTCGGCGACATCCGATCCTGGTCGCTGGGCTTCGATGTGCAGCCCAAGGAAGGCATCCTGGAGATGTCGGGTGCTGCGTTCATCCCCGGCAAGAAGGACGGCCTCGTGTCGCTGCTGGCCAAGGGCCAGCCGATCGGCGCGCCGCCGAAGCTCCTGGGCAACGAGTGCGTCTCGTACTCGTGCGCCAATGTCGGCTTCGCCGACCTGTGGAAGACCATCGAGGCCGCTGTCGCCAGCTTGCCCGAGATGCAGGCCGAGCAGCTTGAGCCGACCCTGGTCGCCTATGAACCGATCATGACCAAGGCGCTTGCCGTCATGGGCCCGAGCATCCATGGCGTGCAGTGGGCCGATGCCAATGCCGAGACCGGCATGGGCGGCGTGACGGCAGTCGCGTGCAGCGACGAGAAGGCCGGCATGCCGATGCTGCAGATGTTCGCACCGTCGGTCGGCCTGATGCCGCGCGACTTCCAGGGGGCCACGATCTTCAGTGGTGACCTCGTGCCGTTCGCGGTTGGGCTCGGCTCCGGCCAGATGCTGATGGGCGAGTCCTCGGGCGTCGAGCAGGCGCTGCGTGCAGCCGGCGACAAGGACACCAAGGGCATCGCGGAGCTGCCGATCTACAAGCGTTGCGCGGGCGTGGTCGCCAAGGGTGGCGTCTCCGGGTGGGGCTTCACCGATACCGCCGCCCAGCTCGAGGCGCAGAAGTCGGCGTTCAAGCGCCTTGGTGCCATGCAGGATCGCATGGACGGCTTCGTCGATGATGCGGGCAACCCGATCGACGACATCGTCACCGACGAGGCCATGGAGAGTGTGCAGGAGATGATGGGCAAGTTCGATGCCGATCTGATGAAGAAGTACCTCGGGCCATCGGTGTGGTGGATCACGCCCGCCGACAAGGGCTTCTCGTTCCGCGCCCGTCTCCTGATGCCGTGAGGCATCTAGAAGCGCGGCGTTGCGCCGCGTGGTCGTGTCTCCGTCTCGTGTGACCGATCAGGTCCGCGCCAGGAACGCGTGCAGGGCCTCGCGCGATGCCGTGCCCTCGACGCCGACATCGGCATGGTCGATGCCGGGCTCGATGAGCGGATCGTGAGGAGCGCTGGCCCTTCGCACATCACTCGGCGTGGTGACGGCATCGAGCGCTCCGCCCAAGGCAAGGACCGGGCACTGCACGCGCGTGAGCGTTCGATGCAGGGGTTCCTCGCCGCGGGCGAGCCACCAGGCCGCGGTGGTGGCAAAGGGGCCGGCAGGAAGCCCGCGCACCCGCAAGCGATTGGCCATGGGCACGACCAACGAGTCGTACGGGGCCATCAGCACCACGCGGCGCGCGGGCGTGCCGCGCGCGGCGAGGAGCGCAGCCAGTCGAGCCGCGACCATCGCGCCCATCGAGTGGCCGACGATCGTGAGGTCGCCCGTTGGGGCGGGTGATGCGGGCTCGCTGTCGGCACGCTGGATCACCTGATCCAGATCGAGGTGATCGCTGTGGCCAATGCTGGTGGTGCCCGGCGCCTCGCCGTGCCCGCGAAGGTCCGGCAGCACGATCGACGCCGCGTGCCCGAGGAGCCACGGCAGCCGACGCAGGGAATCCCAGCGCGATCGACCCCAGCCGTGGATGACGAGCATGGAGCCGCAGCCTCGTCCCTTGACGAGCCACCACGGCAGGACGATCGAGCGCGCCGAGGGCGGCGTGCGCTGCGCGGCCGGAGCGTGGCCCGCCGCAGGCAGCACGGTGGTGCCTTCGCGCCATTCCTTCACGCCTTGGACCTCCGCAGGGCTCGCTGCGGTGTGGTGTGCCAGAGCCCATGCATAGGTCGCGCGGCGCGGACGCTTTGCTTCGCGCGTGATCGCCACGGTGTAGGTGGTCGTGATGGCGCCCGCGGCGACGGCGGCAAGCGGGACCAGAGGGATCATGATCGGCACGCAGCGACGATGCGGTCGCGGATGGACGAGGTGTCGGTCGCGGCGCGCTCGCACCAGGCTGACCAGGTCGGCTGGACTTCGGGCGCCTGCAGCGGCAGGTTGGCGCGCACATTCCAGATCGCACCGTGGACGGCAAGCGCGGCGAACTCTGCGGCGATCGCGAGGTCGCTGCGGATGATCGTGCTGGTGCGGCCCGGCATGCGATCGAGCATGGCCAGGACGGCAAGCGCGAGATCGCCGATGGCCGCCGGCGCGCGCGTGGCGGATTCGACGGCTGGCATCCAGCGCGGGTCGATGAGCCGCTCCGCGGGCGTGAGCGACCAGAGCGCGTTGAGTTCCGCGTATGCCGCTGCATCGAGGTCGGCGAGCGCCAGCGCTTCGACGCGTGCATGGTCAAGATGCACCAGCATCGCTGCGTTGTCGTGCTCCCACTGCGCGAACTTCGCCTTGCCGAGCGTGTAGTGCAGCACCATCGCGCCCAGTGCAGCACCGTGGGCGAGTGCCACCGCCGACGCGGCGCCGCCGCCCGGCACCGGCTGCTTGGCAGCGAGATCGTGCAGGTAGCCGCCGAGCGTGAGCGAGGCCAGCGGTGCGCGCGCGGTCGTCACGATCGCACCTCGGCGCCCACACCGCTCTGCAGCGCGCCGATCACGCGCGCCACCTGCGGATCGGCGTCCTCGCGGCGGAGCGTGCCGGCCGTGCTGCGGAAGGTGAGCCGCATGGTCACGCTCTTGCGACCCTCGCCGACCTGCTTGCCCCGGTAGGTGCCCACGAAGGTGACCGATTCGAAGTGTTCGAGCGCGAGATCTCGCACGATTCCCTCGATCGAGGCCCACGCCACGCCATCGGCGACGATCGCGCTGACATCGCGATCGATCGACGGGAAGCTCGGCAGGGCACGCACGGTGGTGTCCGGCGGCCATTGGGTGAGAAGCGGCTTGATGAAGAGTTCCGCACCGGCGATGGGGCCCTCGAGCCCGAAGGCCTTGAGCGCTTCGGTCGAGAGCAAGCCGATCGCGCCAACATCATGGCCGCGGGCACGCACGAGCGCCGCCGGCGAGAGCCCGGCGGCACCATCGAGCGGGACGACATCGATGGCCGCGTGCGCACCGAGCACCGCGCGCAGCAGCCGCTCGACGCAGCCTCGCATGGTGCGCATGGCAGCATCGGCATCAGGCGTGTCGGCGAGAAGGAGCCCCAGTGACGATCGCTCACGCAGCTCTGTGCCCTTGAGATCGAAGATGTTGGCGGCTTCCATCAGGCGGATCGATGGCGTGCCGCGGTCAGCGTTGAGGCGTGCCGTGGCCATCAGGCTCGACAGCAGCGATGGCCGCAGGATCGGGTCGCCGGCGCGCTCGTCGCTCACGCGCAGCGGCGTGGTTCCGGCGTGCGTGAAGGGCTGCGCCGCGCGCTCGGAGACCAGCGTGTGCGTCACGGTTTCGACGAAGCCCAGCCCCACGAGCGTGCGGCGGGCTTCGCGCATGCCTTCGACATGCGGCTGCAGCGCGGCGACACGCACCTGAATCGTGTCGAGCATCGGCACGCGGTCCATGCCGTGCAGGCGCGCGAGTTCCTCGATCAGGTCGATCTCGCGCTCGATGTCCAGGCGCCGGGGCGGGACGGTGCAGGTGATCGTGCCACCAGCGAGCGCGGGCGCGAAGCCCAGCGTGCGCAGCGTGGCGAGCATTTCGTCGGCCGAAAGCGGGTAGCCCAGGACGCGCTGCGCCCGCTCGACGCGCACCGGGACGCAACGCGGCGCAGGGAGCGACGGACCAGCCGCCACGCGACCACCATCGAGGCGGCCGCCGGCATGCTCAAGGATCAGCGCGACGAGTCGATCGGCGGCGGCGTCGACATCGGCCGGTGCCACGCCGCGCTCGAATCGGTACGAACTGTCGCTGGCGACCTTGAGGCCGCGGCTTGAGGAGCGGACGGACTTCTGCGCGAAAGTCGCAGCTTCGATGAGGACATCCGTGGTGCCCTCGCTGACCGCGCTTGGCGCACCACCCTTGACGCCGGCGATCGCAGCGGGCACGGCGGCATCGGCGATGACCAGATCACCCGAACGCAGCGTGAGCGGCCTGGCGCCTTCGCCGATCGGCAGGAGCGTCTCGCCGTCCTTGGCCGGGCGCACCTGGATCGCGGGGCCGGTCAGCCTGGACAGGTCAAAGACATGCGTGGGCTGGCCGTACTCGAAGAGCACGAAGTTCGTGGCATCGACGAGGATGTTGCGGGGGACCTGCCCGATCGCACGCAGGCGCTGCTGCATCCACTCGGGGCTCGGTCGCACGCCCACGCCGCGGATCACCCGGGCGGTGTAGAGCGGGCATGCGTCGTGGTCGTGGTTCGTGACCGGTACGGGGCCGGCGCCATCGGGAATCCGGGCAAAGGTCGGCTCCTTGACGGAGCGACCGGTCATCGCCGCGAGCTCGCGCGCCAGGTTCAGGTGGCTCAGGCAATCGCCTCGGTTGCTCGTGAGTTCGACCTCAAGCACCACATCGCCATCGTCGGTCGACTCGCGGTGCTCGACGGGGAAACCGACTCGCGTGAATGCATCGGCGGCCTCGTCGGCAGTCACGGGTCGGTCGAGGTAATCGTTGAGCCAGCGGACGCTCGTGCGCATGGGGTGCCAAGGTAGCGCAAGGGTCGGATGGCGGCGGGGCGTGGAGCGCCGTGCTACCTTCCCGCGCATGCTCGCCCCCCGTCGATCGGCCGTGCTGCTTCTGGCCACCATGCTTGGGGCATGCGCATCGAGCGACCAGGTTAAGGACCAGTCCGAGCCCACGATTGACATCACCGTGCTCGTCGACGAGAGCGTCAAGGACGATGATCGCGCGCAGTTCCAGCCGGCCCGCTACACGCTCTTTCCTGATGGTGCGCTGCACGGCCAGGCCGGCGGTGGGCTGACGATCCGAGACCGTCCGCCGCGCGTGCGCGTGCTCGCGCCCACGCAGCTCCAGCCGATCTGGGATCGATTCGAAGCCGTGATGGATGCGCAGCCGCCGTTCCCGCCGGGCGCGCCCGGCAGCGACATGCCGTGGATCACTGCCGTGCGGCCGACCCCCGGTGACGTGACGATCATCGTCTGGATGACGCACGACCAGCGCGGCACCTGGTCCGTCACTCGGCTCGATGCCGCAGCGCGACAGCAGCCCAACGAGGTGGCCTCGTTGGTGCGTACCCTCGCCTGGGCCTGCTGGATGGATGACCTTCCGGCCGATCGCGACCTGCCGATGCGCTACGACTTCGGTGCCGATCCCTACGCCACGATGCGCGGGAACGCCGCGCTCACCACGCCATGAGTGGGTCATGTCCGCAAGCATGCGTGCGTGGATCGACTCCACGCCTGCGTGTCGTTGCTGCGCCTCGACCGGCGGTTGTGATGACATCGCTCGCCCTGATGCTGGCATCGTGCGCCGCGGCACCGGGCGTGCAGGCACCCCGTGGCGTACCTGGCTGCGAGGCCGCTGTCGATGTCTGGTGGGCCGATCCATCCAAGGCTCGTTTCGAGTTCATTCGGCTCGACCGCGGGGAATTCGGATGGGGCGGTGGGATCGATGCGTTCGATCGACGCACGACCTGGGGTACGACGCTCTCGGCGGAGGACTGCGCGCGCGTGTCGTCGGAACTCGCCGCGATCGATTGGTCCGCGCTTGCTGCAAAGATGGACAGCGTGACCGAGGATCGCGCGTACATCGTGATCGTGACGGGGCTGCCTGATGAGCGGCGCGTGCGTGTGCAAGCCGATGACACGGCGATCACGAACCTGCGCACGATGCTCCTGGCGATCGCGGCGCGACGGCTCGAAGGCACGCTTGATGAGTTGCCCAAGGCGGGCCAGCGGTTTGACCAGACGCGCGACTGAGCGATTGCCTCCCGGTGTCAAGGGTTCTTGCGGGGATTTCGCCGCAGATCATGATTGGTTGCGCTGAGGCAACCTGAACGAACTTCTTCCGGTTTTCTTGGCGAACGCCCGCGCTGGGCTAGGGTGGCCATGCAACGCGTGTTGCACATCAAGGAGCGTGCCCATGGAGCAGTCCATTCGGTGGCACGCGGTGGCCGGGGCGTATGAGCATCACCGCGACCGTCTCGTCAGCAGCCTTTCAAGGCTGTACCCCCATGCCGTGGTCGAGGATGCAGTGCAGGATCTGTTCCTGAAGTTGGCACGCATCGGCTTCGGCGATCCCGAGCAACTCACGGATCGCTACCTCTGGCGAGCCGCCAATCGCGCCATCCGGCGGCGCATCCGGATCGAGCAGCGTCGGCTGACTCGGCTCGAAGCGCACGCGGCAGCCGACCGGTCCCTCGAAGACATGATCGAGGCCATGCATGCGTGCTTGGCGCACCCGGAGGTGCAGCGCGAGTCGCTGGCCCAGGCGCTGGTTGCGGTGGATCCCAGGGAAGTGGAGGTATTTCGCATGCTGATCTGCCAGGGCATGACCTACCGCGAGGCCGCGTGCGCGCTGGGGGCCCCCGAGCACGAGGTGACCAACCTTCGGGTCCGCGGCTTGCGCCGCGTGCGCGGGCGCACGGTTGCAGCCGCCGGCTAGCGCGGCCGGCGCGGCTGCGTGCGCGCGGGCGATGGTGCGGGTGACCGGTCATGCGGTGGCTGGGGAGTCGCGCATCCGGCCCGCATCGCCAGGTGTCGGCCCTAGACTCATCCCTTCATGACGGATCCGATCGTCGGCATTGATCTGGGCACCACGAATTCGCTCGTCGCGTTCGCCGATGCGCGCGGTCCGCGTGTGCTTGGGCTGGGTCGGGGGCTGGTGCCGAGCGTGATCCGGGTCGATGCGTCGGGTGTGGTGGTTGGCGAGCGTGCGAAGGCCGAGCGCGCCCAGCATCCGCACACGACGGCAGCGAGCGTCAAGCGACTCATCGGTCGCTCCGCGGCTGAGGTTCGTGATGCAGGCGCGCCCCACGGTCTGCAGGTGGTCGATGGCCCGCGTGGGCTCGCGGCGGTCTGCCTTGCTGATCGGACGCTCTTGCCGCAGGAGCTCTCGGCGCACATTCTTCGAGAACTCGCCCAGAGGGCGGCGGCTGAGCTCGGGGTTTCGGTGCGACGCGCGGTGATCACCGTGCCGGCCTACTTCGACGATGGTCAGCGCCAAGCCACCCGTGATGCCGCGCGGCTCGCCGGGCTCGAGGCCGTGCGCATCGTCAATGAACCGACCGCAGCGGCGCTCGCCTACGGCATCGGTCGCGGCCACCGCGCGGCGGAGACCGTGGCGGTCTTCGACCTCGGCGGAGGGACCTTCGACCTGAGCATCCTTTCGGTGATCCCGGGTGAGGGCACCGGTTTGGATGGCGAGTTCCTGCAGGTGCTCGCCACGGCGGGCGACACGGCACTCGGTGGTGATGATCTCGACGCCGCCATCGTGAACGACGCCTTGCCGCGCTACGAAGCGTGGCTTGGCGGGCCGGCGACGCCCCGTGCCCTGGAACTCCTGCGCGCCGCAGCCGAGCGCGCCAAGTGTGCGCTCTCGACCGCTGAGCATGCGAGCGAACGCATCGAGCATCCGCACGGAGCATGGGACCTGGCGATCGATCGGGCTGCACTGCGGGCGCTGGCCGAGCCGCTGCTGGAACGCATGGAGGCATGCTGCCGGCGTGCACTGGTGGATGCAGGCTCGCCCGCCATCGATCGTGTGGTGCTGGTCGGCGGGAGCACCCGCGTGACAGCGGTGCGTGAGCTCGCTGGCCGCATCTTTGGGATCGAGCCCTACACCGCGCTCGACCCGGATGTGGTGGTGGCGCTGGGCGCTGCGCTGCAGGCCCAAGTGCTTGCCGGAGGCCGCACTGACTTGCTGCTCATGGATGTCGTGCCCTTGTCGCTGGGCATCGAGACCGCCGGCGGTGCGGTCGCGAAGATGATCGTGCGCAACAGCGCGATGCCTGCACGCGCGACCGAGATGTTCTCGACTGGCGTCGATGGACAGACGGCGGTCAAGGTGCATGTGGTCCAAGGGGAGCGCGAACTCGTGAAGGACTGCCGCAGCCTGGCCACCTTCGAGCTGCGCGGGCTGCCGCCGATGCCGGCGGGGATTCCGCAGGTGCAGGTTGACTTCATGGTGGATGCGAACGGCGTGCTCGCCGTGCACGCGGTGGAGCGTCGCAGCGGCCGGCGCGCGCATGTGCAGGTCGTGCCTGCGTATGGCCTCACCGCCGACGAGGTCGATCGCATGGAAGCGGACTCGCTGGCCCACGCCCGCGAAGACATGCACGCGCACCGCGTGATCGATCTGGTGGTGAACGCCAGGCTCGACATCACCTGGATTGAGGACGCCCGCGCCCGTGCGGGTGCGCTGCTCGACGCGGCCTACCTTGAGGAACTCGAAGGGCACCTGACTAGGCTCAAGGGCTTCATCGCACTCGGCGAGCGCTCGCCTGGCCAGGTCGATGCCGACGCCTTCCACAAGGCGAAGGATGCGCTTGACCGGGCGAGCATGCGCCTGCACGAGGCCGCGATCGTGCAGAGCCTGCAGTCGATGGACCGCGGCACGAAGGGAGCAGTACAGCCATGAAGGTCGCGGTGATCCTGCCCGCAGCGGGCAAGAGCGTTCGGTTCGGCCTCGGCGACAAGCTCGGCCAGGATCTTGGCGGACGGCCCGTGCTGCTGCGCAGCGTCGAGGCGTTCGCCAAGCGAGATGATGTGGCCGTGGTCATCGTCGCGGCGCCTGAGGATGGCGTCGATGCGTTCCGCGACCGCTACGGCGTGCAGCTGGCCTTCCATGGCGTGAAGATCGTGGCGGGGGGTCGCGAGCGCTGGGAGAGCGTGCGCAATGCGCTGGCGCTGGTGCCTGCAGAGTGCACGCATGTGGCCGTGCACGATGCGGCGCGGCCGCTGGTGAACCAGGAGCTGATCGACCGGGTCTTCGCAGCCGCGGGTGTCGCAGGCGCCGCGATTCCCGGTGAGCCGGTCTCGGCGACGCTCAAGCGCGTGACCGAGGAAACCTTCGACGCCAGCGCCGATGATGCGATCGTGGATTCGATCCTCGGCGGCGGTGGCGACGGCGAGCCTGTAGGCGATGGCGTGAAGGGCCGCCGCGTGGTGGAGACGGTCCCGCGCGAGCGCATGATGGCGATCCAGACACCGCAAGTCTTCGAGCGATCGCTCTTCGAGCGGGCCTACGCGCAGCAGGGGCTCGACGGCGCGACCGACGATGCCTCGCTCGTCGAGCGGCTCGGCGAATCGGTCCTCGTCGTACAGGGTGACCCGCGCAACCTCAAGATCACCACCCAGGCCGACCTCGCACTCGCGAAGCTGATGCTGGGCGCTCGGCTGCCCGGGGATCGCCCGGTGTTTGGGTTCTGATCTGCCCCAAGCCTCCTCACGGCAGGGGCTGTTCGGGCGGCTTCCCGCCGATGGTCAGGCGTGCACGCGTGGGGCGCGCCTTGGCACGCGGCCTCCACGCTTTGGGCAGGAAGGGCTTCACGACGAACCACGCACCGGCGAGCGCGCAGGCGGTCACGAGCCAGAACTGCCAGTCATCGACGGGGAACGCCATCACGCCGCCGCCAGTCGGAACGCGATCGCACCTGCGACCCAGGCGAGCGTGCTCATCCAGCCCAGCTGCAAGAGCGCCCAGCGCCAGCCACCCGCTTCGCGCGCGGTGAGGACGAGGGTGGGCAGGCATTGCATGGCCAGCACGTAGAAGACCAGCAGCGCTGCGCAGGTCGCCGGGGCGAAGAGCGGCGATCCGTCATCGCGCGTGGCGGCACGCATCGATTCCATCGTGCCCGGATCGGCGACATCATCACCTGACTGCACCT
>Ga0194118_10002456_pt1 | contig 23480 bp, 43 predicted proteins | sample TA2MahsurfametaG_2_FD_148662 | JGI IMG/M metagenome (GOLD analysis project Ga0194118, IMG submission 148662) | Freshwater microbial communities from Lake Tanganyika, Tanzania - TA2015013 Mahale N5 surface | ecosystem: Environmental > Aquatic > Freshwater > Lake | place: Tanzania: Lake...
GACTAAACGGGCGTTATCAACGGGCGTGCCGACAGGTGGTTGTTTGGTCTTTAGCTCCTTCTGCCACTGCAGCGTTGTCCTGTTCACTAGCTTTCGAACCTGATCGTCCATCAAGCCAGCGATTTGATCGATCCTGATAGTGCGTGCCATGGTCAAGCCCTCAAGATCAGTTCGTAGACAATCGCAGTGTTGTCTTGCTCAATCGTATTGACTTGAATGATCTGATGCACAACGCTGCTGATGACGATGCGATCCTTGGTTTCAGGTGCTGTTGCCACAGCAGAGGCAGCGATCAACAAACGCTTGTCGCCAGCTTGCACCAGCTCGTTAGCCTCCTTCAGGCTTACGTCAGACAGAACGCCTTTGACAGTGCTATCAGACTCTGATTCAGTGATGGCACCCGTAGTGGTGTTATAGCTGCCGCCAGTGACGATGCGAACAGTCACATTACCGCCAAACTTACTGACGACTTTATTGGCAACCTTTCGTAGCGAGGTTGAAAGCGCCATCAGATTTTATACGCGATACACGCCCCATTCTGGAGCCGAATGCTGGTAAAATATCCCGTCAGGTGAGAACCTGAATCCACCGTTGCACCGCTGAAGTTGTCATCAATCACATTGGTGCTGATGATCGTATGGATGGTGCTGTTCTCGTAGAAGTCAATATGCATGAATTTGCCAGTGTGCGTTGTAGTGTCATGAATGACTTCAGCGCCTACTGCGTAGTCAACTGGTGATGAACTGCCGTGGGATTTTGCCATGTCAGATCTTGTAAGCGATCACAACGCCAGAGCTGCTAAGGGTAAAAGCAGTGAACACGCCTTGGATTTCAAACCCAGACGGCAGCGACTCGCCAACCAGGCTGTTGCCAGTCCAGTTCTGTGCTGTCAAAGCACTAAAGCTGGTGTTGTTCTTCAGAATGACGATGCGATTCCACCTGCCAGTATGGGCATCGGTGGTGTTCACAAAGTCAGCACCAATGCTGTAGGACGGATCAATGGCGTTGCTGTTATGCGCCATAATCAGAGCCTATAAGCCACCACAGTGCCGCTTGTCAGCGTGATGCTAGTGAACACGCCACATAGCTCGCAACTCGCCTTGAAAGGGATTGCCGAGAGGGCATTGCCGGTGTAACCGTCTGCGCTGAGGCTGGCAATTACCGAATCCTCAAGTGCAACGATCTTGCCAAAGCGCCCAGTATGAGCACTGGTGTCATCGATGAACTCGGCACCGGGGTAGGCGTAACCCATGAATCAGCTCCGCTTGACGGCAATGTTGCCAGGTCCACTGATTCTAAGTCCGGTGAAATACCGCTCAACCATCGGCGGGATGCGATCAGCACCAGTCGCGCCATAGGTGTTAGGCGTCACGTCTAGGCTGCCGATCTTAACGTTCTTGTAATCTTCCAGACCACTCAGCCCCAGACCATCCTTGTTGTTGTTCAGGTAAACGGCGAGGACCGCCTGCGCCTTCTTGACCTGATCCGGGATCTCGGTATTAGTGAAATAATCAGTTGTGATACGAAACGGAAAGCCCACGGCGTACGTGTTGATGTACGTATCTGGCTTGCGGACTCCAGTGCGCGGCCACTGGAGAGACTGCGTATCAGTCGCACGGGCACCTAAAAAACGTTCACGGTCAATGCGTTGAGCCGCTGTGTACAAAGCTCGATTTTTCTGATCTGTCGTCGCAGAAGCCCAAGCAGTTACATCAGCATCTTGCACCAAGCCATCAATGATGTCGTTGGCATTATTCAGGGTCAGGTAGCTGTTTGCGCTTGCGCCCCCGACCGTTGCGTCGATTGAGATTGCCATCGGGCGGTTCCGAAGATTGGTCAGTTACAAGCTCAGGAGGAGTAGAGGCTGCCGCCAAAGCAGCAGCCTCCAGTTCCCGTGCTCGCTTAAAGGCGAACAACCCCATCGTCAGGAGGCAGCAGCCTTGAAGACGGCGTAGGTCAGCACGATTGCCTGAGACAACGCGCCTGCCGACACATTGCTGACAGTGATCTTGAAAGATCCATCAGCGATGCTATTGGCTTGCACCAGGTAGGAACCAGCAGTTCCAGCAGAACTGTGGTTAACCAGAACGATGTCAGTTGCAGCAACTTCGCTGTTGGTCACCGTAAAGGAGACCTCAACGCCTGCTGCAAGCTCAGCATCGTGCATGGTGATGGCACCACACACCCTGTTCAGGACAACCGTAGTTGCCTTGCTGGTCGCTTGGGTCACGGCACCGCCAGAGACGTAGCCGATTGCCTTGCCAGCAGAAACCTCAAATTGAGAAGCCATGATTAATTAACTCCTCAATCGAAGTTGGAGGTGTTAGTGGCGCGAACGATGCCGAGGTTCTTAAGCTCGTACACCTTCGACCAGTTGCCCACCGTCTCCAGTTGAGCACGAGTTGGGTTGGTGGTAGTCACCGCCCACTTCGAGCCGACCGGGTGGTAGCAATAGTGCAGGTCAATCGACATAGCATCGCTCTTGGCGAGGATGTCACGATCGGTTTCGGTCTGCATCGCCATTTGCTCGCCGCTCGCAACTGCACCTTCGGTGAAGAAGTAAGTTGCGTATTCGGTCGAGGCACCGCTGCCCTCGGTTTGCACATCATCCGAAACGATGACACGCAGACCCATGTAGGTCGGGACAGTGGGATTGCCGTAAGCAGCAACCATCGAACCACCGGATTGGGTGGTGGAGGTGCCACGGGCATCGGCAGTGCTTACATAGTCGATTGCACGGCGCTCAACCAGGTCGTAATAGACCTTGGAGTGCATGCAAACGGCAGTCAGCTTGTCGCCTTGATCGCCCAGCAAGGAGCGAGCTTCAGCAACGTGACGTGGGCTGAGCACAGTCGGGGTGTCGGCAGACTCACCATCAATGGTCAGACCAAAGAAGGCGGCGGAGGAAGTGGTGGTGCCCAGGGTGCCGAACACGCCCTTGAGGCAGGACAGCAGATCCTTCTGACGCTGGTTGGCAACGTAATCAGCCACCTTGGCACCAATGGCAGCCATCGGGTCCGAACCGGCTGCAAGCGCAGCAAGATCACGAGCCTCGAAGGCACGCCCACGGTGAAGGATCACGCCAACTTGCTTGTCAGCAGTGATTTTGCCGGGGGTCAGGGAAGAGCTGTCAGACAGCACTTCAAAATCACCTGACAGGTTTGCCTTCCAAAAAGGCACGTTGATGAAGTCACCGCCCTCGGTAGCGTTCAACTCCGCCATCGGACGCACAACACCGCTAGCCAGGAAGGCATCGCGCTGGGTGGTCTGTTCGATGACATACGGGGTGAACACCTCGGGAACGATGATGTCCGACCGAAGAGTCGCCATCGTTTTAATCCAAAAGTGTTTGTAGGTATGGGCGCAGCCCTAACCAGCGCAGCCGGTTGACGACATATTACCGGCTGGCTTGTGCTTTTAGCTTTTCATACAAGTCACGATCAGTTCTAAACAACCGTGATTGTTCAGTCAGGTTGTAGCTTTCGGGTGCAAAGGGATTTGCAATGCCTGCTGGGATCTCGCCGGAGCTACGCCCGATAGGTGCGCCACTGCCTTGCGGCTTCGGTTGCTTTTGCATCCAGAACGGCAGGGTTTTTGCCCATTCCTGTACTGGTGTGCGCTGGTAACCGTCAACCACGACCACGGTGCCGTCAGGTTCCCGTTCGATTTGATCGGGTGACAGCTTGGTCTTCATGATGAGGTCAGGATCATGAACGATGTCAGCCAAGGCGCTAACAGCAGGCGTTAGCAGCTCAAGTTCCCGCACACGGGACTCTAGTTCTGCAATGCGCTGGTCCTTTGCCGCCGTCGCCTCACGGTATTGCTGCTCCAGAGCCTGTCTGGCTTCGGAGTATTTGCCTTGAGATTCAAGCTGTTGTTGCTCGACTTGTCTTTTGAAATCAAGCAGCTCTTGGACGTTGATTCCATCAGGCACTGCTTTTGCCTGCTCGACTGCTTTTTTGTACTCATCCAGAAGCTCTGCATTTTTGCGGTCCATCGCCGCCAGTCTTTTTTGCAGTGCTTCGACTTCCTGTGAAGCATCAAAAGCCGCAGGCTCTTGTGCTTGTGTTTCGTCTGACATGAATAACCCGCAGGGTTTTTGCGGTCCTACATTAGTGGTTAGTAACTGGTGATGTCAAAACGGGAATGGAACACGCCATTGCGTGAACCTTGGAATCCCCTGATCCACCAGTGCCTAAAGGCTATTGATCGTCATACAGCGTTATACCTTGAAACAGGCAACGGCTGGCACGCTGCCAAAGCACAGGAGCTGCGCTCGTACGTTGCTGAGCTTAAAGATTGGATCTTCCTGCAGGAAGACAGGTGATCACCACTTTTCCTTGTCAGCCCAGTATGCCGCTGACATCTTGCCTTTGGCGATGTTCTTGGCATGTCGCGCTTTAAACGATGCCCTTCTGGCTTTGTCTGCTGCTGACTCTCCTTTTTGCGCTGGTGAGCCTGACACGCCCTGCTGACCGAAACGGATGAGCTTCACCTTGTCGCCTTCCTTGGCGAGAACAGCATGAGAGCTTTTCGGATGCTTTGGCGTCCGTTTGGGCTTGTTATACCCCTCGAACTGCTCGCCACGGTAGGTAATCATTTCCGCTTTGGCGCAGGGCTTAACTCTGACCGCTTCTTCAGCACCGGATTACCAGTGCTTTCAGACTTGATCGCAACCACTGGATCATCAGCAGTGCCAAGACGGGTGACGGTGCCACCAGTCGGACCCTTGATGGAATGAGAGCCTGCACCAGGCGTACTGGTCACGATGCCATAGGTGCGGGCACCTTGGTACAACCAGCTCACACGATCACCGCGCTTCACTTCTTCTTGCCTCCCTTCTTGCCAGGCTTGGCGAGACCAGCTTCGCTGAGAGCAATGGCAATCGCCTGTTTACGGCTTTTTACCTTGGGTCCCTTTGCCGGTCCCGGTTTGCCGCTTTTTAGCGTCCCCGCCTTGTACTCCGACATGACCTTGCCCACTTTCTTTTGCTGCTTTGACGTTGCCTTTGCCATTGATCGGCTCCACCTGCCCTAATGCTAGGCCGAACTTATTGCGCCATTGCAGGGTGCCATCAGCCAGCCTGACCTGACGTGCAAGCACCTGTTCGCCGTTGAGGTTAATCGTTTGGAACTCTTGGTTTGACATTGGGGTAACGTCGCTTGAGTTGTTCCAAGGTTAGTTCGGATCCATCTTCCCTAACGAAACGCCGTAACGCATCATTCGGTCCATACCTTTTTGCTAGGTAGTTGAAGTACGGCGTCTTGCTGCCAAAGACCTGCTCCTTTTTGGCTGGGTTATCCATCAGCCATTCGCCATACGTCTGACGCAACTCAGCATCACGCGCTGCAAACCCCTTGACGATTGGCACCCGCATTGACCTGCAGTTGAAATGCAGCGGCGGTTGTGGACCTTCACCCCATTTGTAGACCTTGCCATCAAGTGAGCGGCAGATTGGTGAAGTGCGTGTATCGAGGATGGCGGTGTAGCGATATTTTCTGGTGGCATCAGGGTTTGCGGCTGCTACCTGCTGCATTGCTGCATCCGATACCTGCGTGATGCTGCTACGCACAATGGCGCGGATCTGGTTGTCCGGCATTGAGGTCAGCAAGCCACCCTGCTGGATGATCTGCTGTGTGGTTCCAAGCTGTTCACGGTTTAACCTGCCGCGCAAGCGACGCACAATGCTGTCGGTTGATTCGCCAGTCAGAAGCCCGTTGCGGACTGCTTGACTGAACATCTCAGCTTGTTTGGTGCCGATGTTTTCAAACGCCTTGCGGACTACTTCACCATTGGGCAACGTCAAAGTGGCACCATCTGCAACCGTGATCCGTGCGACAGCAGTTCTGGTTGCACCTGGCAGTTGATCGCTCAGAGAGACGATTCCAAGCTGCGTCGGATCAGTGGTGACAACAGCCTGAGCAAACTGCGGGCTGATTTCCACCGTGCGAACAACAGTGGGCGATCCTGCTGGCAATAAGTCTTGCAGTTGCTGGCTCATGAAATCTGACTGCAGGACTGCCAAGCCCTGCAGCTCCTGCGCCATCAATGCCGTGCTTTCGCCGGACCAAGTGGAGAGTGATTCTTTGAGCTGCGCGAGGATCGCACGCAATCGTGCTGCTGTCTGCGTTTCTGGGTCAAGCGTGGCAAGCCTGTCTGTCGCATCAAGGATCACATCGTTGTAAGCCCTGATAACGCGCCGTGCGACACCGTTGCTGTAACGGTTCAGGTCAATGGCATTACGAAAGAACTCAGCGTGCTGTGTCATGACACCAGCCCTAATTCTTCGGCGGAGCAGGGTGACATGACCATCACATCAGCACCGGCACGAAGACAGCGTTCCACCAAGCCATGCAAGACGTACTCAACATGTTCGACGCCGTATTCAAGCTGCATCTCTTCGACCTCGTATTCCTTGCCGTTACGAAACCAGGCAACACGAACGACAGCATAAACCGACTGTTCTAGCTGATGTTGAATGATGTTTAGCTGTTGCTTGCGTGGCTTTGAAGCGCCCATGACCAAGCCTCCTGCCACCCAATCATGTTGGCATCTCATCCTCGTCTTCTGGCTCAGCAGACTCTTCTGGGATTGAAGCCAACGCACGGGATTCAGGTGCTGCCATTTCGACGTAACCACCAGCTTGAGTTGACTCAATCTCCTCTTCAACATCAAACTCATCACCAAGCACCTCGCCTTCATAAAGCTGATCGAGCAGTGTTTTCTGGGTGATGGTGCCAGCGGTGTAGAGCTGTAGGAGTGCTTGGATTTCTTGCGGTTCAAGGCGTGTGCCAAGGAAGTCGCGGTTGACGTAGCTGCTGCCAACTTCCTCGATATTGAGGTAGTGGGCATGGTGGGCAAGGCAGTTATCAATCAGGTCTTGCATGTTCTGTGCAATGACCATCATCGTGCTGTCACCCTGACTGCGGTCGATGCGCTTGGATTCAGCAGTTTCAGCGGACAGCTTTTGACCGAGCACAGCAGACAGCCCTAGCTCATTGATCTGTGAAGCAAGCTGATCGAGGCGACGGAACTGCGAATCAAAGGCGCTGCTAGGCGGCGCGATATATTCTGCACGCCCTTCTGCCGGGAAGCTGATCGCTTCACCAGGACCGGCTGAGACTTCCTCAGCAGAGCTTGGGAAACCAAAGAAGGCAAGCATTGGCACTGCACTGATATGCAGTTGGTTGTCAAGATCAGATTGGACCTGATACGCCTTTAGGTTGAGATTGGCGATGTCCTCCAGCGGCGGGCGTGACTCCATGAAGTTCACGCGATTGGAATATGCAACGGCAAACGGGATGTGATCCATCGTGGTAGTACCACTGTCATGGATCACGAATTGCCCTTTGGCGTCATGACGATGGATCTCAAAAGCACCAGGCGTTAGCACTCGTACCTGCTCGACTTCCTTCTCGCCGTAGTCACCATCTGGAACGATGACCTTTTCAAGTAGGCGAAGCTGTGTGACCTTTTGTGCGCCATCAATTAACTCAGTGCGCCAGCCGAGGATCTCACGCGGGGTGTAGGTCACCCAGTAAGGACGACCAAGCTCACCAGCAGCAGGAGCATCGACCAGGACACCGATGTGCCCATAGCGAACCATTTTCCTAGCTGCTTCATAACACCAAACGTTCAGGTCATTGCCCTGAAGGTCAACGTCAAAAAGCTGTTCGCGTACAACGTCTGATACATCGTTGAGCCTGACCGGCTTGCGGGTCAACATGCCAGCCAGCATCCGTTCAAGGCGCTGGTAATAAGGCGGGCAAACGGAACGTGCCAGGCGGTTGTCGTAGGACTCGTCCAGCTCCCTTGGTTCTTGCGGGAGGTAACGACGATGGCGACGGCGTAGTTCGTAGGTGCCGCCTACTAGGTCTTCGATCAGGATCCAGTGCGGCTCTTGATTACGCCAAGCAGCGTTAGGGTCGTTGACCTTAGCGACGCGAGCGGTCAACTGGCGATCGTAATGATTAAAGCCGCTGTACACGTCCCTGCTTTCTCAGCTTTTCTGCATTGTAGGTAACGAGGCTAGTAGATCCTGATGCCTGTGCCCTTGCCGGCTTGCTTGTACATCGGGTTGAACGCACCAAGGATCAGGTAGCCCAAGCCATCAGTCCAGTGTTCGATGCCTGCTGACTTGTCGATCACGTAGTCATCAGCCCCTTCTTTGTAGCAGACGTTTTTAAGAGCCTTGATCGTGTGCTTACAACGTGGATGAACGAAGAGCCTGAGCTGACCATCAGCAGTGCGGATCATCCAGTTGGTTGCGTTGATCTTGTCTTTTACTGCCCAGGGTGCTTTGGGGCTGATGCATTGGAAGCCGTAACGGCGGATGATGTCGTGGTCAGTGCGACCCGCTGCAGAAGTCTTGCGGGCGCTCCCTGTTGGATCTGGATACGCAATAAGATGCCGGTCCGGGAATCGTTCCTTGAGGAGTTGGCAGACTTCATCGGTATTGGATTGTTTTACAGCAAGTTCATCCCAGATGTGCACAGTATCACCGACACGAGAAGCCAGAACACCAGCCATGACACCAACGTTAAAGTCAGTTCCCCAATAGATTTCTCCTCCGGTGTCTTTGACATCTTCAGAGATGTTGTCATCGCTGAAGTCAGGGTAGACCCGTCCTGCGAGGGTTTCGAAGGAGGCTAGGTATTCCTGACGGAAGGTGCGTTCGTCGAGTGTGCGACGTGCTGCTTCAATTTCTTCAGCAGGGACGTTGCCACCTTCAACGGTGGTGTAGGAAAAGGTGCGCCAGTCTTCTTGATCTTGCGCTTGCTCCCATAGATCGTGAAACCAGTTGAGTCCTGCTGGTGTGGTGATGAACCAGGCGGGACCACCTTGATCTGAGAGTGCAGGGCGGAGAACCATCTCCCATGCTTCTTGCTTGACGTAAGCGGCTTCATCAACGATGAGGCTGCTGAGGCTAACGCCACGAAGGCTGTCGGCATTTTCTGCGCCTTTTAGGGCGATGATGCTTCCATTGGCAAGCTCGACGCTGAGTTCAGACTCGTTCTTCTTGACGTAGATGTCTGACGGGACCATGGCGCGTAGCTGCCGCCATGCGATCTGTTTGGCGGACTTGTAGTTCTGAGTGACGTACCAGTTAAGGCTGCCTGGGTTTTGGATCCCCCATGCGATCAAGCGAGCGATGCAGAGGTAGGTTTTACCAAAGCGACGACCAGAGCACAGGAGCTTGAAGCGTTCAGGCGATTCCCAGACTTCACGTTGCGGTGCGGTGAGGCTGCCGTAAAGATCATTGGCAAGTGGTGACCAGTCAACTTCCGTGCGAACCGGAACGGGTTCAGCAAGGATCGAACCACCAGGACATTGGTTAAGGATGCTCACGAACAGAGCTGCGCGAGTTTGGCGGCAGTGTTGATGGCACCAAGGGCGATGTGATATTGCCCAGCCCTGCGAGCCTCCATTTGGAGTGTGGAGCATTGGGAGAGCAGATCAGCGATCATTTGCGGTCGTTCAATGTCCCAATCTGCTCGCAGTTGCTGGCGAGCGAGTTCTAAGTATTTGTCGCAAGTACGATCACTGACCCCCCAGTTTTCGGAGGCGTAGCGAATGCAGTCCGATCGTCTGCCGCCGTTGGCAATGATACGGGCGAAGCGTGCGACCCGCAGTTCCGTTTCAGGTTTTGTGGTTCCTCTGGCAGCCATCAGAAGGGTACGGGGACTTGTTCGAGGTCTTCAGCGGGAGCGAATTCTGCAGGTTGGCAGACGGCGGTTTTGCCGGTGAAGTCTTCCCAGCGTTTGACGATGACATCGCAGTAGGCGGGGTCAAGCTCCATGAGTCGCGCTTTGCGGTTGATGCGTTCGGCGGCGATCATTGTTGTACCGGAGCCACCAAAGGAATCGAGGACGATATCACCCTGCTTGGTGGAATTATTGAGCTGATATTGGAACAGCTCAACTGGTTTCATGGTGGGGTGCTCGCCGTTCTTTTTGGGTTTATCGAACTCGAGGAGAGTGGTTTGCTTGCGGTCTGAATTCCAGAAGTGGCTTGCGCCTTCAACCCAACCATATAGACAGGGTTCATGTTTCCATTGGTAATCTTGGCGTCCCATCACGAGTGAGGATTTTACCCAAATAAGGCATTGGCGGATTTGCCAGCCGATGTCATGGGCAGCGCCACGGAAGTTATAGCCCTCAGAGTCAGCGTGCCAAATGTAGAAAGCAGCACCAGGGCGAAGGGCAGTGGCTGCTGTGGCATAAACATCGCGTAGGAACTGACGGAAATCAGCGTCCTTCATGTTGTCGTTCTGGATTTTAAGACCAGTTCCGCCTTCGTAGTTGACGTTGTAAGGGGGATCGGTGAGCCAGAGGTCGGCTTGTTTCCCATCCATCAAGCGTTTCATGTGTTGAGCGTTGGTGGAGTCCCCGCAGAGAAGACGGTGATTGCCGAGGATCCAGAGGTCACCGAGTTTAGTGATTGGATCGGCGGGGGTTTCTGGAACGTCGTCAGGATCAGTGTTGCCCCCTTCAGGGTGTAGTTCAGCGACATTAAGCAGTTCGTCGAGATCTTGTTGAGTGAACCAAGGTTCGATGTCGTGCTCTTCGGAGAGGCGATGAAGCATCTCTTGATCCCATTCACTGAGATCAGCGGTGCGGTTATCTGCAAGAGCGAGACCGACCTTTTGGTCTTCGGATAAACCAGTGCGGCGAACAGCGATAATTTCGTCGCCTTCGGTTTCGATGATGCGAACGTTTTTAATGCCAGCGGCTTTAGCGCCTTCGATGGTGCCATTGCCCGCGAGGATACGATTGTCTTCATCGATGACGATGGATCGAGCGGCACCGTAGCGCTGCAGGGATTCTTTGATTAGCTCAGTGGAGCGATCAGTGCGACGGCGAGCGTTTTTATGGTCTGACTTGAGGTTATTGATTGAGGTCACAGACCCTACGCGTGCAAACTTGCAGGGATCGTATCAGTTTTAGCTTAATTAGCAGAAGAGCGTAGCTGGTTGATCTTGGGTTCGACAAGGTGATGTGACGAAACGATGCCGCAGTTGCTGCCAACGCAGACGCGAACGCAGCCATCAGGCAAGTTTTCCAAGGTCGGTTGGACGGATGTAGCGGCTGATTCGACCAAGTGGTTCAGGCGTTGACGGGGGCTGTGGGTCATTGATCTGGCGGTAAAGGGCGAGGTGGTAGTCATCCCACAGGTTGAGAAGGGAACTGATCTGCTGGTTGGTTGGCTTGCGTTTTGTCATGGATGGAGCAGAGAACGGCAGCGGTGATGGCTTCGACGATGGGACGCGAGCAAGAGCCTGAGGCAGCCCTGAGAGCGGCTGTAACGGCTTTCTGGTATTGCCTAAGGGTTAGGGGCGCAAGAGCGGGTTTCGCGGCTTCAAAGCCCACAGAGGGGTCTCCTAGCGCACGCAAGCGCATAAGGGTGGAGCGATCCATGCCAAGGGCTTGTGCTTGGCGGGTGATGTGAGCGTTTTCTTCGGCGGTAAGACCGACTTTGACGGGGGTGCGCTTTTCGCTCATGTCAGAAGGGCAATGGGGTTTCGGTTGGTTCAGCGATGAAGTCACGCGGATCCGTGACTTGGACCTTGGGGTCAGGTGCCACGTCACGCAGAAGGTTGCGGTATGCCTGCGGGTTGACATGCCCTGGTGGTGGGCTGTCGAGCTGATCGATGGTGCAGCGCCCTGCAGCGATTATTCGCTTGAGGATGTCGCGTGCACCATCTTCTGTAGAGATGCGTTTCAGTGCCATCAGTTAAAAGCCTCTTGACGTTGCTTTTCTTCTTCCGCCCATGGGTGCCGTACCCAGCGCCCTAAACCATGAGCGCCTGCAGCGCCGGGAACGGGCGGGCAGTACGTGCAGTAGTAGCCCTCGTTGTCATACATGCCGATGGCATGGTCGGATGCAACAGGGCTGTAGTGAAAACGTGCTTCACCTAATTCGGTTTCAGCGAACATTGGTGAGGTAGCAATGCGGTAGACGCTTTTGGGCGAGATGCGTTCTTTGTTGTCGAAGACTTGATGAACGCACTTCCCGCGATTGGCGTAGTCGTAAAGAGGAAGCATCAGAAGACGTAGGTGGCATGGTTGATTGCTTGTTGCCCTGCCGGTCGGTCGGCAACGGTGGCGTAACGCTCATCGCGCAGCCAACGGAAGCAATCAGGCAGTGGGCTAATGAAGGCATCACCAGCGGCTTGCTGGTGCTCGATTTCAGTTTCGAGGGCTTTGACGAGAACAGCTTCGGTTTCGGTCCGGATGGTTTTCTGCCACTGCGCGAGGGCTTTTGGCTTGGATTGGGAGGTGGCGCGGATGGGCGCGGAGAGGTACAGCTTCCAGAACCGCTCAAAGGCTTCGCTGCCTTTGGCGTGTGGCTTGCGCTTGGGCGGTTCGGGGGTGAGTTCAAAAAGCTCTTCTGACACGGCTGCAAACCCCGTTTGCAGCTTTAAGTGGGTTCTTGTTATGGGTTCTTGTTCTTGGGTTCTTGTTAGTGGAGCATTTTTGCTCCGGGTAGGTGGGGCATTTTTGCTGAGGGTACCCGGAGCATTTTTGACCTGGGTCATTTTTGACCTGGGTTCTTTTTGCTCCGGGTGGTCAACGCGGATGTGGTAGATCGTGGTCTGCCCTGGGCGCAGCTCGACGGCTACCCAGTCGGTCTTGACCAGTTCTGACAGGCAGCGTTGAACGACCTTTTCGCAGATGCCTGTTTCACGTGAAATTGTCGGGACTGAAGCAAAACAGCCGTGCGATGAATTCCAGCCGTGGCGATGCAGGCAGGCGTAAACGCCCCAGATTTTGTAGTCAGGGTGCATGTCCATCAAGCGGTATGGGACGACAGCAAATCCGCTTGATTTGATCCTTAGTGCCATGTACAGTTGCGGTGCGTTTGTGCATTGAGCCTCCGGTCACTGCCGGGGGCTTTTTATTTTGCTGCCGCCTGGGGAGCCTGCAAGGATTTGAGCTCGCGCAACTCAACGGCTTCTAGAAGAAGCTGATTGACGAAGCCTTTACGAGTCAGATGAGTGGGCTGAATGAGGTCAATGCGACTGAGGATTTCATCCGCGATGCGGATGGTGACACCCTTTGAAACTGTCAGTGGCATGGTTGGAAAAGCGCCGAAGCCGCGCTACTGTAAAGCCCATCCGCTGATTTGGCAACCTTGCTTGCGCCCATCGAAGGACTCCAATTTCACCCGGAACTGCATCGCTACTGCTTCCACGGGCGCTGGCTGCCGTTCAGCGTCTCCCGCATCGCCAGCCCTGCCAGTCCAGAAGCGGAGGCACGCTTCAAGCAGACGCAGCACATCTGGGAGCCTCGCGGCAATGCCGTGCATGCTTTCTGCGAAGCCCTGCTGACCGCCGAGGCGCTGCCAGCTACTGACTACGACGAGTGGACGGAGCCGCTGCAGGACTGCTGGCTGCTGCGCGACAGCGAGGTGCTTGCGGTCGAGTATCGGCTTTGCGACGCCCGGAAGGGCGTTGGAGGTAGCTTCGATTTCTTGGTGAAGACCAGCAACGGCAAGGTGGCGCTAGGTGACCTCAAGACCGTTGGCAGCGATTCAGCCGTGAGCCAGCGCAAGCCCGCAACAGCGCAACTTGGAGGCTACCTTTCGATGCTGATCGACCATCATCAGCTCAACGTGGACTGGTGCTACACGCTGGTGTCTGGTCCTGGACGTTGCCGGGTGATCCAAAGCGAGCCGGACGAGTGCCTTGGAGCTTGGGTTGATGCTTGGGATGTGTTCAAGCTGGATCACGCACCGTTCTGATTGACTTGGACTGGGAGGCAATTTTTCGCAAAAGACCCGACCTTGCTCCACTCGGTTTCGAGCAAGCGGTAGAAGCGGGTCAGCAAGTCAGCCAGGAGCGGTACGAACGCGTTGGCAAGCGGCGTGCAGGCAAAAGCTGCAAGACCAAGCCAAGCAGGTTTCCGGGGCTGAAGCACGGAACGGACTGATTTCGGCAAAGCTCCCAAAAAGCGCCAAATGGACTTGCCTTTTCACGGAAGGCGTGGCATCGTTCTCCCAAGGGCAAAAAACGCCCTATAAACGCCCATCTCGCAATGGGCGAAAAATGCCCCTCCTTCGATCCTGCCCCAATCTCAAAATGGACAACCCTTTCGAGCTTGTTCTAGTAACACCGCAATTAGCCGCCGAATGGCTAGGCATGAACGTAGAGATCAATCGATCCGTACGCAACGCCAAGGTTGCTGCCATCGCACGTGATATCAAAAACGGAGCTTGGCGTGTCACGCATCAGCCAATAGCATTCGACTGGGATGGAAAATTAATTGACGGACAACACCGCTTAAGAGCCGTTGTTAAATCGGAGACCCCTACAAGAATCTGGGTTTTCCGAGGACTTGATCCGCATTGCTTCACCGTTATTGATTCAGGCGCTGCACGCACGGCATCAGATGCCTTGAAAAAACATGGTGTAAAAAATACCGCTGCCGTTGCTGCGGGGGTCCGCCTTATTCTTAAGCATCAAAAGCCGCATCGCACATCTCGGCTTCATACCAAAAACTTCGCCAACTCAAATACCGAGATCGAACGGTACACGCTTGACAATCTTGAAGCTTGCAATGAGGCGGCGTCTTTTGCAGCCTCGGTCAACCGAGAATGCAGGCTTATCCGTTGCGCCTCCGCAGTTGGCTTCTTGCTTCTCTGTCACGAAAGGAACGATTCAGAACTGTTTTATGAAGCAATGCAGTTTTTGGGAAGACTTGCCATTGGAGCTGATCTGCCCAGAGGCTCGGTCGAACTTGCTTTGAGAAAATACCTTGAGAGCACGACTCCTAGAACTCACAATCTTAATAGCACCGACTTTTCTCTTGCGATTTTGATTAAAGCCTTCAATCACCATTTAACAGGCGAGCCGATGATTAATTTTAAGGCGGGTAGCCTTTCGCCATTCCCGTCGATTGGAGTAGAAGCATGAAAAAAATGACTCAACTAAAAATTCTGCTCACCTACGAACAGAAAACGTGGCTTGCCAAGAAAGCAGAAGAAGATGGGTCCACTTGTTCGGGAGTTTTGCGAGCCCTACTTGTTAGAGATATGAAAGAACAACGCTAACACGGCAACTTGAATCTAATTGCTTGAGACTTTCACATCAAAAACATCCAAGCCATGAAAGACATCACTATCGGCGCACCAGCCAATCGCCACGAAGTCGTCTACGAAGTTCAGTTCAATGCTGTGGAGCTTGACCTTCTCTACGAGCTGACCCGCGAGACACGGAACAACATCATGGCAATTCAAGGAGATCCAGAGCCGGGCTCTTGGACCGATAGCATCATTCAGCTAGACAAGAAGCTGACATCCATGTTCCACAAAAGGCACTGCTCATGCTGAGGCACAAGCTCCGAAACAACCCAGTCAAGTCCGTCCCGCCTGATCTTCTGATGGTTGGCTACCACTGGGAGAGCCTTCGTGAACGCTATTTCATCAAGCACAACCTGGGCGCAGAAGCCCTTGAAGCCCTAAAGCTGCGCCAGATCTATGCACGAAGGATCTGGGACGAATGCGGTATTCACATCCACGTCAACTGACCAACCACCATGACCACCACCAATTTTCCGAAATCAATCGAGGCACCAATCCTTCGCTTTTTTCATTCGCCTGTTACATGGGCAAAGGGCGTTAAAAATGGCGGGATGACCGCTGTTGTGAAACTGCCTGACGACCAGAACGCTGATGGATGGAATGACGTTCTTGTTTATGAGCCTGACAGCCCCGATGAAAGCTGGTGGGACTTGATCTCTCGTGGCACTGTGATTCGCGTCAGTATTCGTGAAGTTGCCAAGAATAGGCAGGATCTGATTGGCTTTGCGTTGCCGCTCAAAAACCAGCCTTCTGAACTGCAGGCACTGATCGCCAAGAAAAAAGCGGCTGAGCAAGAAGAGGTAACAGAGCCGTCAGACGGGGACAAGCTGGAAGCACAGCTCAAGGAAGACGTTGAAAAGACACGCCGCAACCAGCACTTGATCCATCAAGCAAAGCGCATTCAGCGGCTGATCCTGATGGGCGAATGGCTCGAAAAGAACGAATCTGCTCTGAAGTGCATTCAATCAACGATCTGTACTGCCGTCTTCCGTTGGTATGACGACAACAGCGATGAAGCTGACAGCACTGCTTTACACGAAATGCTCGATGCCCTGCACCTGCAGATGGACATCGTTCGTGAGCTGCGCCAAAGCTGCTGGTGCCCTGATACAGATTGCGACGATGCCCTTTACTACACCGATGCCAAAGGCAAACCTGTAAAGATCTTTGATCTCAACGAGGTGTCATGAAAGGTGCCAAGGCTCTGATCGCCTATCTCGCAGCACTGGTTACAGGCAAGCGAGATCTCGCCCCGATCATTGACATGCCACTCGATGACGAAGCCCGCGAGTACCTGCTGACGATGGAACTCGATTGGCAGATCGCCTTACTAGAACACTGCCTTACCTTGGCGCCTGGCAAGTATCGCTACTGATCTTGGGGCATTGAGTAAGGAGTTCTACAGGTCCTTTTAGCTGCTGCCTGCGTAGGGGATGCCACTGGTCGGGCTAGCTGGTGGGAGGACATCTCAAGCGCAAGAAGCTCAAAGGTTCCCATCGAGGACACGGTGTAGTTCCAGGCAACGAAAGGAGCCCCCATTGGCACCGTGTAAGCAGCTTCGCTCATGTAAGTCCCCAATCTTTCTTTTCCTGTGCAATGAAACGACTTTTCTTTGCAGCATTGCTGCTGTTCAATTCACCCGCACTTGCTCATCACACCGGCAGGGCTGTTCAGGCAACCGTCTATGACCCATGGTTTAACGGCAGGACGGCTTACTGCGGTAGCCGTTATCAACACTGGGGCATTAGCGCAGCGCATCCATGGCTCGAATGCGGCACGAAGGTGCAGGTCAGCCATAAGGGGCGGATGCTGATGGTACCGATCACAGATCGATGTGACTGCAACAGCATTGATTTGTCGGCTGGTGCCGCTCATCGGCTGGGCGTGCCGCTGGACGGGACGGCACGAGTACGGATCAGTTACTAAGCAACCAGGCAGCCGTGAACCGCAGCCTGATTTGAAAAGAATTGTTTCTGGGCTCAAAACGGCTTGCTTTTGGAGCCATTTTGGGTTATAGTTGGTTCATGAGGCAGGAGCCTCACCGCACATCGCGTCCTACATCATGCTTCCCCTTTCACCTCCTGACGAAATCGGTCTCGATTACCAAGACGAGACCCGCATGGCAGAAGATCTCGCAGATCTGTTCAACGATTACGTCTCCGAAGAGCTTGTAGACACGCTCTTTGAGATGGCAAAGGAAGTCATCGAGCGTCACACAGGCTTTGAAGCCGAAAGCTCACAAGCCTTTGACATCGCTATGGACCTGATCCATCGCGTCAAAGTCGTCGCCACCAAGTAATCGCCATGAACGACAAACTCGCCAACATCGCCTGTCTCCTTATCGCTGCTGCAACCTTTGCCTTTATCGGCATGGACGCCACAGCACATCACGGCTTCACTCACAGCGGCACCCAGCCCAACACCATCGTCAAAGGCAGCAGCAAATGACAACCATCACAATCACCACAGCTCAAGATCTGATCGACGCCCTGCTACAACTCCGCGAAGAACGCGCTGATCTCGACGCTAAAGAAGCCTTCCTCAAAGAACAGCTCGCAGGTGCTATCGCCCTTGGTGAGCTTGACGACTACGAAAAGGAAGACGGCGTCTTCCAGTTCAGCAACGCTAAGTACACCCGCTGTGAGCGCAGCACTTACAAGCTCAGCAAAGAAGCTGATCGCGCCATTCGCACAATCAAAGAACAGGACATCGATGCTGGACTTGCCCAGCGCAACGTGACAACCTACTGGAGACTGGACACCGCAGTTTGAACGACTCCGTTACCTTTCCCGTTCACGGGATCCCCGCTCCGCAAGGCTCAAAACGCCACGTCGGACGGGGGGTAATGGTCGAATCCAGCAAGAAAGTCAAGCCATGGCGACAGGACGTAAAGTTCGCCGCCATCGACAAAAAGCCCGACAACTGGGATACCACCGCCTCAATGTCACTCGCTGTGGTATTCCGCTTTCAACGACCCAAGGCGCATTTCAACAAAAGTGGTCTACGCTCGTCCGCCCCCTATTACTGCACTTCTGCTTCAACTGGTGACCTTGACAAGCTCCTGCGAAGCACCAATGACGCCTTAACTGGCACACTGTTTGACGATGATCGTCAAGTCGTCTCCATTAACGCCATCAAGCGTTATTGCGGACCTGATGAGCCACCAGGCGCGATTATCACGCTCACTGCGCTTCCAACTTCCAAATGACTTACCCCAACCTTGCGGGCGTCATCTCCAAAGATGATGTCTTCCGCAAAGGCACAGGCTCCTACGCCGCTGACTACGTTTCCTGGGCACGCATCGCTAACCACCTCCACGGCAACGCCGCAGGCTGGCAGATGCAGACCCGTCCAGCCCCTAACGCCGACAACCACGTTTGGCGTGCGCCTGACGGCACTGGTTATCTCGTCGTCTACTTCAAGCATGAAGACGGCATCGAAACCACTGATTTCGTCTATGCCATCACCGATAACCGCAACATGCCGGTTAATGGTGACAAGATTAACAGCCGCATGATCTGCGACAGCCACCGTCGCGCTCTCTGTGCTGCTGCTGCCTACTTCTTCTCCCTTGGTTACGAGCTGTGGGCACGAGAAGAAATCGAGGCTGCCAAAGGCGATCCTGAAGCGACTGTTGAGGTTCCTGCCGAAGACAAGCCAAAGCCCAAGGCTCCCGCTAGACCGAAGGCTCAGGCTCCAGACCTGACCGCAGAAGAGACGCCGCTGAGCGATTCTGATCTCAAGACGATCCGCGATCTCCTCAAGGAAGAGCCGGTCGTCAACAGGAACAAGATCATCAAGGCGTTCATGCAGGAGTTCAAGGTGCCGGATGGGGAACTCATCTCCACCCACATCACACTCCCCAAACATCTGCGGTTCATCCAGGAGCATTTATCTTCCTGACGCCATGACCGATGAGATGATGCACGCCCAGATGGCGGCTCTTTACGCTCAGCAGCGTGTAGATCTCAAACCATTGGATCATCTCGAAACCATCCTGCCGCCTCACCTTTGTGATTCCGTACGGCATTACGCCTCATCACGCGAATACACCACAAAGCAGGCTCTATCCCACATCGTTTCTAAGTTTTTCGGATCATGCTTCAAGTCACAGCCGTCGGCAATCTCGCAGCCGACCCTGAAGTCCGCACCGTTGGCGACAACGAAGTAGCGAACTTCCTCATCCTCTGCAACAAGAAGATCAAAGGCGAGGAGCACGTCTCTGCATTGCGTTGTGCAGTGTGGGGACCACGCGCTAAGGTCGTCGCTGATTATCTGACCAAAGGCTCGCAAGTCACCGTTACTGGTCAGGCTTATGTCGAGACCTACGAGACGAAAACCGGCGAGACCCGCGCCAACCTGAACGTTGCTGTTAACGACTTCACCTTGCCTCCTAAGCCAAGGGTTGAAACAGCCGACATGCCGTTCTAATGTCCTGGGGGGCTTGCCCCCCTTTTTTATGGGTCAATGTCCAGCGCAGTCAGCGACTATCTCAATCAGATCGGCAAGATTCCGCTGCTAACCGCTGCGGAAGAAATCGAACTCGGCAACGCAATCCAGCAGATGATGTCCCTAGTGGACAAAGCAGATCTCACCAAAGAGGAGCAACGGACTATTCGCATCGGTGAACGCGCCAAGAATCGCATGATTCAAGGCAACCTACGTCTTGTCATTCGCGTTGCTGGAAAGTACAGCAGGATGACGAATCGAATCACGATGCAAGATCTGATTCAAGAAGGCAACATCGGTCTGATCCGTGCTGCTGAAATGTTTGACCCGTCCAGAGGGTACAAGTTTTCAACGTATGCCTACTGGTGGATCAAGCAAGGCATCATGCGTGCCTCACAGATGCAGGATCGGATGATAAAACTGCCAAGCGGTGCGCCAGACGCCTTACGCAAAATCAAGTTTTACACCATCGAATACCAAAAGGAACACGGCAAAGTGCCAACCATTGAAGAATGTGCTGAACTGGTAGGACTGCAGCCTGACACTGTTCGCGCTTATCTTGCAAGCGCCGTTGATGCTGGGAGCTTGGACGCCAAGGCTAAGCACAAAGAAGACGATGCTAGCAGCATCATTGACTTGATTGCCTGTGACAGTGAATGCCCAGAAGACGAGCTGCTGCTTGACACTCAAATTGAAGCGGTACAGCAAGCACTGCCAAAGATCAGCAAGCGTGCGCAGCAGCTTCTTACCCTGCGCTATGGGTTGAACGGTCAAGAACCGTTATCAGGTCCAGCCATCGCAAAACAGTACGGAATGTACAGAGAATCAATGCGCCGTCAAATCGTCAACGCCGAACAGGAACTTAAAGCTGCCTTGCAAGGTGAACCGCCGGGAAAGTTGCAGATACAGAAGAACAACTCCAGCTTGATCTGGGGGTGGAGCTAGACCATGGGTGCGAATCGGATGGGTCCGCCCTGCCCTAACTGCGGCAGTCAAGTCACTGATGTCGTCTCAACGTTTCGAACAAAAGAACAAGACGTTGTGCGGTACAGGGTTTGCATTTCCTGTGACCACAGGTTTCATACCGCTCAGTACGCTGAAACTGTTGTGGTTTTAAGGCGCGACTTTAAATGGAGTGGTCGCAAAGTCACTCTGCTCAAAGAAGGTATCAGAAACATGTTCAACGCGCAACTTAAGCAGCATCCGTTATGAAACGTGAGCAGCTTTACTTACAAGGTGGCATGTCAGTCGAAACCGGCAAAGACTGGAACGGTCGGTTTTTCATCGCCTATGCACGTGGCGGCAGCGTCTTCCTGCGTGATCCTAAAGAAGTTAGATCATTCCTAAAGCTGCCTACCAAAACGCCTAGCCGCGAAAGCCTCGACTCATGGTTTGCTTCCCTATCACTATCAGACCAACAAAAGCACCTAGCAGCCAAAACACAGGAGCCAGGATTGTCCCCAGAAGCCTTGCAAACGGGTTTTGGTCCTGAGTGCCACCTGGATGAACAAGATCCCAATTACCAGACTCGCACAATAATCTGACCACTTCAGCAGCCCTCGGATCGTCGCTGTTCATCTCTTGAATGGTCATGGTCATCTCAAGCTCAGCAATATGACCAGTTGCCTGTCGCATCAGCTTTGTCAAGTAAGCGTTTTGCTTGACGAGCGAAGAGCACAGTCGGGCGACTTCTTTGGGGTCTTCACAATGAAGTACCGTTCTCGACTGGCTTTCTATTCGCAGTTCTTCCTCCACGGAAAACTCAACGACCATCCATTGTCCCCATGACATTGGCTTGAGGCATATCTCGCAGGGTAGCCCCATGAAACCACCTAAGCTAGAAAAGATGGTTACAGATGCGGGTATCCTGTACCGCGTCACTTATGCAGGCATGGTCAAAGACCATAAGCATGATTGGCAAGCAACCAGTCTGTACTGGCACTTATGCGAGTGCTACGTCCTGAATCTTGCTGCTAGACGCTATCAGTAATCCCAACGAATACGAGGTGCTTTGCTTGGGTCGTTACTGCCTGACCTAACGCCAAGATGGACAAAGCCTTTGCCAGCGCCGTAGCCCAAGCTATGCGCCCAGTGCTTATCACACCAGTCTTGAACTGTTCTAATGTTGGCTCCTGAAACGTAAAAATCGACAGCACCGCAGCCAGGCTTGTACAAGTGCTCCGAATCAGAAGCGCCACCAACTGCGCTATTGATCGCCGGTGGACGGTAACCGCTGGTGATGATGATCGGCTGATTGCCAAATGCAGTGCGAACCTTTTCCAAGAAGTTGGCAAGGTACAAAGCCACCTTGATCTGATCTGGACGGTCAAAACGCCTGCGCTCTTCTCGCAACGCAAACTCGCCAAGCGTGATGTTCGGCGTTAGGTGAGCACTGAAGGGTGCTTCAATGCTTAGGTTGGCAGTACCCGCAGGCGAAGCAGGCAATCCCTTACGCCATAGCTGACCTTCAGCTTTACGGCGTCGCAATAAGCCAGCTTCAACATTAGTGCCAGGATTGCGGTAAAGCTCCAGAGCAGCAGGAACTCCGATCCAATCCTTTTCGCGCAAGCAACGACTGATCGTCTCAAAGCCAGCAGAGCCATAAAAGCCACTGCCAAGGTTGTAGGCAAAGCTCACTAAAGCAGATTTCTGCTCGTCCGCCATTTCCTCCCAATGCGGGACGCTAGTGCGGAGCTTTTCAGCAATGCGATCAACCTCAAGTTCAAGAAGCATGTCAGCTTCAATGACCGTGATCTTGTCACCACGCTTAACTGCTATGCCACCGCTGTAGCGCGTGGTGCCGTAACCGATAGTCCATGGATCACCGCCGCTAAGCGGATCAGGATATGCCGAAAGATGGCAGCCTTCAAACTCTTTGATAAGAGCGATGCCAGCACTCAGATCAGCCTGTTTGCCAGCTTGGCTCCAAGTCAAAAACCATTGACGATCACGACGCATCGCAAGTTCATAGCCATTGATAGCTAAATCCTGCTGTAACTGCTGGATCGCAGCAGCTTGATGCGGGAGCCCTTTCCAGTATTTAAAGAGCTGTTCAAGACTTATTGGTGCAGGGTTGCTCATTAACGCTTAGGGAAAACCATTTTCAGCACTTTGACAATCAACTGCACCCAAGAGTTCTCCTTAATGGGCAGCAGCGTGATGATTTCGGAGCCAGCAGCAATGACGATGGCGATTGCAGCAGCGGTAGTCGGATCCATGATTCAGTAGCTGATGGATTAACTGTAAGAGTCCTAGCGTTGTCTGCCAACGATCATTTCAATCTGCCTGACGCGACCCTCCAGATCACTTAGCCGTTCCTTGCTGTCGTTCTTCAGTTCTTGAATGTCAGCCGCGACGGTGCTTACAGATTGATCGAGCTTTGCCACCTGCATAAATAAACCACCCAGACCAAGTACCGCAGCGACCAAAAGTGCTGGTATCGCTTGATTCCACGGGTTCGCTGCTTCTGCTGGTGCCGCAGGAACCGGCACCTCATCGTGATGCTCCATCGCAAGGTGCTGCCAGACCCATGCAGTGTAAAAGCGTCTATTTACCTAGTGGTGGCAGCTCTTTTAGTGGATCTCGACCGCCGTTGCAAATGGCAACAGCACGCCGGTAAAACACGCAATCAGTCTTACCCGCGAGTTCCAGCGCTTCCTTGATTTTGCGCCAGTTTTCGCGGGTGCGTTGATCCAATTCACTCAGCCTTTCGGCTAAGGCTAATCAAAGTTGTCAATACTGACATCATTACAGTGATCGTTCTGGCATCAACGTCGTTACAACCCATTGGCGTTGGGTCGATTGATTTCCCCTGTGGCGTGCCGATATACGCCGCATACCAAGGCCAAATACGCGGCAATACGAGAAATCTGCAGCTAGCCCATTGCCCTGCAGCCACGACAACAATGGTGGCTGAAACGCCAACGATCGAACGCCACAGCCAGGTGGGC
>Ga0194118_10002458_pt1 | contig 23448 bp, 15 predicted proteins | sample TA2MahsurfametaG_2_FD_148662 | JGI IMG/M metagenome (GOLD analysis project Ga0194118, IMG submission 148662) | Freshwater microbial communities from Lake Tanganyika, Tanzania - TA2015013 Mahale N5 surface | ecosystem: Environmental > Aquatic > Freshwater > Lake | place: Tanzania: Lake...
AGCAAAAGATAAAGGTGCCGGATCAATACAAATTATTTCTTTACCAAATACATCTACACAACATTTTTCAAATAATCCATTTCCACTTCCAACACTAATTAAATCTATATTTGATAAATCAAAGAAATTATATAAATATTTTTCAATAAAATTCATACAATAAGGTAGCTTAAACATTTTAATTGCAATATTAAAATATTTATAATCAAAATCAACTTTCAATAATTTCTGACCATAATATTTAATATCATTTTGACTTGAAATTTGAACACCGTCATAGTCAATTGATCTATTATCAGTTAAATATTGTTTATACAATCTACTCACAAGGTTTTGCATAGGATTGTTATATATATCAACAAGACTAAATTTTCTATTTACGTCATTGGCATACCATAAATATGATAATCCTACTCCTCCAATTTGTGATTTCAATTGTAAATACTTATTTTTATACTTTAAATATTTTTGTTTATATTTTAACATATATATATATATATATATATTTTATCAAATGTTATTTTGAATAGTTACTAATAATAAATTTATATTTTATAAATCAACTTAATAATTTATAAAATAAATTAGTTAAATAATTTTAATTTAACATTTGTTTGAAGTGATCAACATTTTTATCAAAGTGTTTACGACCTTCTTCTGCAATTTTAACAGCATTTAAATCAGGATGCTTTTCTTTCATTTCTTTTTGAACAGCTCCGGCAACTTTAGCAGCTTGGGGACCATTGCTAATTCCTAATTTGGTAGCTACATGTTTTTTTAAGTCTAAGAAAGCTTGAAATCCAGGATTGACACCACCATTCATTTTTTTAGATGATTTAGCACCACCAGTTAAATCATTATAAGAAGTTTCACTTAAGTTGTTAGCTTGAGGAACATAACTTGATGTAGCAGAATTATTTACTTCAATATCATCACTAGATGTTGTACTACCATTATAAGATTGAGGAACAACACTAGATGTTTCACTACCAATTAAATTATTTTGAAGTTGTATTTCAGTGGTAGTATGATCAGCACCACCAAAAAATTCAGACATAGTTTTGTTATTTAATTTAATATCAACATTTACTCCTTGAGATTTTAAAGTGGTAAAGAAATCCTTAATATTTTCAATTTCATCATTACCTCCTTTTTGTTTTTTAGATTTTTTTTTACCACCACCTTCTTTTTCAAGAATTTCTCTTAATTGATTTTCTAAACTAGCAGTTGTAGTTTCAGAAACAGCATTTTGTTTTAAAGAAGATGAATCAGAAGTTAACATGGAAATAAGTTTATTAACATCTTTAGCAGATGATACATTAGATGTAACAGAAAAATTTCCTCCTTGTTGAACTGATGCGGATGAAGTTACACTATTTAATTGATTAGATGCATCGTCTATTACTTTAATCCATTTTGGTAAAGAAATATTAGATTCAGTAGCTGAGTTAAAGATGCTTTCTAAATCTTCATTTAAAAATATATTGGACATACTTATATATATTAATTTAGAAATTAATAAATTGATAAAAATTATAATAATTTATATTCTTTTGATAAGTTATTAATTTGTGTTTTTTAAATATTATTTTTTTTATCCAATCTATATTAATATATATTAATGTATGTTAATCAAGTTGATGATCTATTTGATGGTATTTTAGATAAATTTAATATTTTTTTAACAAAAGAAAAAGTATTTGAAAAAATGAAGTTAGATACAAATTTTGTAAAATATCAAAATGATATTTTAAATTTTATAAAAAAATTTATTGATACTATATCAAAAAAAGATATTGTTGATATAATTAAAAATGAATCATATTATGACGTAATTATTAATATAATTAAAAGATATTGTGCATTTTATATTTATTTAGGCATTTCTTATTATTATACAGGAGGTCGTGATTTATATATAACAAATATTATAGAAACTAGTAGATATCAGAAAGATTCAATATTTCAAATAACTAATTTTTTTAATAGTGAAAATAATTCCAAAATAATTACTTTTTATGTCGATATTAAAAATTTTTTATCGTTATTAGATTTTAAAACAATAGACAAAATTAAAATAGTTTTATCTAATAATCCTCTTAAATTTGAATCTACAATTAGATTATTTAATGATTTGGGTGAAGATTATATTATAGAGTATTTTTTAATAAAAGATAATTTTCATAATATAATCAAAGCTTTGATTTTTAAACAAATTTATATTAAAGAAGAAAAAAATGAAATAATAAAAATACTTAATCAACAAGAAAAAGATAATGCTGAATATAAATATATTGAAATTGTAGTTTCAAATGAGAAAAAAATAGTTGATTTAAATGTAATTCAAAAATTTTTAAATATTAATCAATTAAAATCTGGTTTAGCTGAGGAAATTTATAATTATTTAGAAGAAACAAGAGACACAAAAGATTTTATAATAAAAGAGAATAAAGATTATATGAACTATCTTTTTTCAAATGAAATTATAATTCCAATTACTGAAGATTTTTTACGTTATCATAAAGATAATGAAAAATATGATCCAGAATTATTAATTGAATCAGATAATATTAAAGAAAGAGATGCTACTAAAATCAAATATATTATAAGTAAAATGAATAATGTAAAAAATTATTATTCTACAATTATGGAGAAAAATCCAAAAATAAAATTAGAAACTGAAAAATTATTTTTTAAACCATTAGATCCTAAAATGGCAGTTTTATATAATGATGACGAGGAAATTAAAATTATTCAAAAACTTTCAATCTCTGAAAAAACTTCTGATTATGATTTATTAGTTGAATTAGAAAATTTACGTAAATATGCTTATGTTAATTTTAAAAATTTTTCTAAAGATGGAATTAAAATTCGTCCTTCAAAAACAATACAAGGAATTAGAGCTACTAATATGAAATATAAAGGATCCGAATTAAAAACACCAATTGAACTAAGAATTGGACACGATAATATTGATATTAATATAATAGGAATAGCATGGAATCCATCAAAAGTTATATTAAATTGTTTCGAATCCAAAGATTTGATAGATGTAAGAAAAATAACTAATAATCAAAATGGTTTTATAGCATTTACAGACATTATGAAAAAGACATTTAATGAACCAAACAAGAAGATATATTATTGGTTGTTTGATAATAGTAAAGATAAACCAAAATTAGATTCATATATTAATTATAGTATAGATGACGTAAAACGTAACATTGAAATAATGATTAGTGAAATATATCATAATTATATTATATTAGTTCAAAATAAAATAAATAATTATATTAGTAAGACATCTGAATTTAATATTTTGTCATTTGAAAAAATAATTAAAAATTATAGAAAAAAATATTTTGATTTTAATTTAACACCAAATATTAAGAATGAAATTATTGAAAAAGTTATAATAGATAAAATACCTGAACTTATTATTGAACCCGATGATATTGATTCAATAATTCCTGGAAAAAAAGAAAAAATCATAAAGTTACCTATTATAAATATTAAAAAATTAGTTTCAAGTACTATTGAAATAGGTTTTGATAAAATAGATGTATCATTAGAAACGTCACAAAAAAATATACCCATATGTCATCATTATATTAAATGGAGAAATATTATGAAAATGTCAAAAAAAACTGATGAATTTAATCAAGCTGTTTTTGATTTTGTAAAACAATATATTAAACAAAACGAAAGAGGTGAATATATATGTAAATCATGTAATGAAATTGCACAAATTCAAAAATACGTAGTAGAAGGTACATATATTGAAGAATTAGATACATTTTTAACAACATCACTAGCTGTTAGTCAAAATTTAGAAGATTTATCTAAATATTCCAAATATAAAAGAACTATAAGAAATATTGAAAAGAATATTGAAAAATTTGCTTTTTCAACTGATATATTGGCTTATTTAGGAAATACACCTGTTATAAAATTAAGGAGAAAAATGATTATTAAAGATATTATTGATTTAATTTTGGTTCATACCGAGTGGTTAAGAAAACAACCAAAAGATAGAATAGAACAATCAACTAAAAAATACGGTATTAATAAAGATTTAACCAATCTTTTCTTCTTTGAATTAAAAGATGAAATTTTCTTAACATCATCACAAGAAACAGATTACTATAAAATAATTAAATATAATAATATTATAACATATTTAATATTTATAATTTTAATTGAAATTAATTCTGGTCAGATTATCAGTTTAAGAGAAGATAAAAAATATAATTACTTTTTATTTCAGAAAATTGGTTCTAACTTTTTTTCAAATATTTTTTTAAGAATTAATCAAAAAGAAAAAATTGAATTAAATAAATTACCATTATTTTCATATGTTTTATATTATTTATCAGGAATGTTAATAACTAATAGATTATGGTTATTTAATGATAATTCAACTGAAATTAAAGATAAACAAATATATTTAATTAATATTCAAAAAAGTATAATACATACTGTAATTGATTTAATCAACAGTATAATAGAAGCTAATTTTGAAACAAATAAAAACTTTTTATACGAAATTATTAATAATAGAATTAATGTAAAATTAAATCACACATTTAATGATACTCAATTATTAAAACGTGTTGAATTAAATGCTATGAAAAATATAAAATTTGATGAAACAACTAAGAAAGTAACTTTTTTTACCAAAAAAATTAGTTCTGTTCCATTAGATTTAGAATTTAAAATTGTCGATAAACAAAAAGAAATTTGTGATTTATCAGTCAGTGAATTAGAAAAAATATCTTATATTGGTGATAATAATACAGTTGATATTTTAACTAATTGTCCTGATGGAAATTTTCATTCATGGACAATAAAGTCAGGTGATTTAATATGTAGTTTATGTTCAAATTCTTATAATGTTTTGTTAAAAGATATAGAGACATCTTCTAGTGAAAAATTTAATTTTGAATATTTAGATAAAATAAAAATTATAAACAATAAGAAACTTGCCAAAAAATATTGTTTAAATGGTGATTTACACGAAATAGGTACTAATAATATATGTTTAAAATGCAATAAGAATATTGAAGAATGGCAACCATCAGAAAAAGAATTAAAACAATTAGAGCAAAGCTTGGAGGTTAAATTAACTGAGAAAACAATAAATGAAATAAATGAAATTCGAAAATATAATAAAAACATTGAAAAAGACAATGAAGTTTCTAAAAAAATAATTGATAAATTATTAAAACGTTTTGAAACTGAAACTGAAAATAAATTTGAAAATTATATTTTTAACTTCGTTGATAGATTAAGTAAAATATTAGGATCAAAAATTAAAATTAATGATAAAACAATTTATTTAAAAGAAACAGTCTACATAATAGATCATGATTATTTTGGAAATAGTATTAAAGAAAATATTTATGTTTTATCTTCAGAAGATAAAATATTATTAGCTCCTATGCATAATTCGTTTAATAAAGATGTTTTGTATTATAAAGATAGATCAAATAAAGTTTATGTATACTATGATTCAATTACTATGCAATATTTGGGATATAGTGAAGATAATAAAATAATTAAAAAAAGTAGAAATAATTCATCATTAAAAGTAGATTTATCAATTAAAGATTGTATAATGTATTTGGGTTATGAAAATCAGTATCATAATATTTATCATATTAATAAAGAATATCAAAAAAATTTACCAAAAGAATTAGGAGAAAAAAGCAAAGATATAATATTAGATATTATAAGAAATAGAATAAATAATTTAAAACAAATAATTCAACGTGCACAATCAATAATTCACAATATTAGAAATAATGGTAAAATTACATCTATTTATAATAATGATGAAAAAGAAATTATAAATGAATTTACAAAAAAATTAAAAAAGTTTAATATAAAAAATGAATTAAATCATAATAATATATTTAAAAACTATAAATATATAAATTTAAAATTACATATTGAATATAATATTCCTGATAATTTAAACATTAAATTAAACAATAATTATTTGAATATCAATATTATTAATTCATTGAATAATTCAGATATTAAATTACTATTTTATCTAATATATAATTTCAATAGATTACTTGATTATAATAAACAACCAGTTATACAATCCGAATTAGCACATTTAATTATTAAAATAATTAAATATTTATTTAATCAAAATTATAGACCTTATTCTAATTATAATGTTAGAAAGTTTGACTTTTTATTAATTAATGAAACTCCATATATTGATGAAAAATTAAAAGTTGTTGGTCATTATCAAGAATTATTGACCCAACAAGAAATTGATGATCCAAATCTAAAAAATGAAAGATATTCAGAACAAGAAGCTTTTAACTCTTTAGATATTGATGATTATGAACAAGATGATGATATAGATGGTACTGCTGAAGCTTTAGATGGATATGAATAAATAAAAAATTTAGTGTAATATATAATTGAACATCATATTTATTTATTTTCTTTTGCACAACTGAAGATTTTTTATAAATCAAGTTAAAAAAAATTATAATAATAATTAAAAATAAGAGTTCTATCATGACTTGTTCATAAGATATAATCAAAATTAACAACATTATAAATGTAAAAAACTTGAATAACCACATTTTGTATCATTTTAAATTTCAAGGATGTAAAATGATATTATATCAATTTAATATTATTAAAAATATATATTTAAAAAAATAATATAATTATTTCTAATTATAATTATATTATGGATTTTTTTAATTCATTTGTTAACAATAACTTTGGATGGGTACATGAAAATAAATTAGTTTTACCTGTACTTTCATTAATATTAGGCATGTATGCTGCTTTAGCTCGTCCTAAATTACCTAAATTTATGGAAAGATTATTTGAAAATCCAATCTTTCGCCTTTTAACAATATCTTATATAATTTATCGTGGAAATGATGATCCTCAATTATCATTAATGATTGCATCTGCTTTCTTAATTACAATGCATATGATTAATAAACAAAAAGTTAAAAAAATGGAAGAAATGACTAAGGCACCTAAAAATAAAAGATATATATAATTTATAGGTATGTATGCTGCATTGGTTTGTCCTAAATTTATGGAAAGATTATTTGAAAATCCAATCTTTAGCATTTGCATTTTAACGATATCTTATATAATTTATAGTTAAAATGATAATATTAAATTATATCTAATAATTGTAACTGCTTTTTTATTAAAGCATTTACACCGCCGAAGATTTAAAATAGCTATTTTTTTATAAATCAACATAAGAAAAAATATTATATTATAATAACAATTAATAGTAAGAGGTCTATGATGACTTGTTTCGTGCAGTTCCTGTTTTTTTCTTATAAAAAGAGCATATAAGGTAGGAATAATAAAGATACACATTAAAACTCATCAGTTAGGGTTGTCGTCTTAACAAAATCATAATTTACACGCTCTGCAACGAGCAAACCTTTAAGTTTTTCGTTGAGTAAAATCGGCATTTTAAATCTTAAACAGTGTAAAAATTAATTCAAAAAACCAAAAAATATTATTAGGATAAATAATTTTTTAATTAAATTTTTAAACGTGTAAATTTAATTAGAAAAATAAATATCTAGGTATTAAAAATATAGTATATTGATGAATATGATTAATAAAATTTTAATTCTGGTTATTATAGTATTTGTAATTAATTATTTAACTAATGGTCAAATATTAAATACCATACAAGATCTTTTCAAGTCTTCTAATACTGAAAAATTTATTGGAGCTACTTATACTAATAAAAAAGGAGTTTATTCTAATGTACCACAAGTACCTTATGAGTCTCAAAGAGATTTTGCTTATATTAACCAAAATGATATTGATGAATTAGATGATGAAACTTATAGGTTGTATAGATTTATTAATAATATGGTAACACCAAATATTAATATTTATGAATTAACATCTTCAAGAGGAAAAAAAATAAAAGCTTCTAATGAACTCGTAAAAGAAATTATTGTTCATTTAGAACGTATATTTAATTGTTCTGGATATAAATTCTCAAATTTGAAACTCATGGATCAAATTGTATATTACGAAAATCCAAGAGGAAAAGAATTAGAATCATTCAATTTTAGTTCTGATGTTTCATATCATAACAAATCAATTGGATCAATTATAATTAATATTGAATCATTTTTAAGAGAAGATAAATTTTATCAAAATCATATGAAGTCTGGATATTTAACTATTACCAATATTAGACTAGCTAATAGAATTCATCCTAATGGTATAAATAAAGAAAAGAAAATTGTTAGTGCTTATAAATTAGAATCATCACCTAGAAATCAAAGCCGTATCAAAAATCCAATTAATCCTAATAAAAATCAACTACAAGCTATTGAAAGAAATAATAAAAATAATACTAAAATGAATGAGTCTTTTAATAATCATTTTGTACCTAGAGAAAATTTTGATGAATTATTTATTAGACCTCAGTCTAATAGTGAAGCATTTATGAATGATACTGATAACAGTCTAATTCCAACAATTGATGAAATATCTTCTGAAGAGTATTCTTAATATGGTAAAATAAATTAAATAATAATTTATTTTCTCATAACTTTAAAAAACTTGTCATTTTTTAGAATTTCATCTGGAGTTAAATATTCGTCATTAACCAATATTCTACCTCTATCTGAAATTAATTTACCATCTCTATATTTATCTGGTACAACTCTTTTAAAAAAATCTTTTACTTTTTCTGGTATTTCATCTGCTGTCCAAAATTCTGGAAAAAAACCTTTCTTTGTTAATGTATTCAAAAAATAGTGAATATCGTAATATCTATTTTGTTCAGGTTTCACATTTATTTTATTTGTCCATTCAGCTTCAACCTTTGAATTGTCTACTATTCCTGGAATACATGCAAAATCAAAATCCCATAATTTTATTTGAAAACCAATATTAGGTACAATATAAGTTTGATTATTTATTTTATATAAATATTTCTTATTTTCTTCATCTACATCTATATTATGAATTAATATATTATTTGCTTTCATATCATTGTGTCTAAATGAAGGATATTTAGTATGAATAATCGCTAATACTGATAATATTTGATATAATATTGTTCTCCAATGTTTTACCTTCATTGATTTATAGTTTTTTCTAATATAATCCAATAGATCTCCACCATTTGCCCATTCACTTACTAAAATTGAAACATTTTGATAATATTCTCCTTTTTCATATCTTTCAACAAATTGCTCAAATTTTTTATTATTAACAATATTTGATTTAGTTAAACTTAAAAATGGTTTTATACTGGTATTAAATGTAGTTATTGGTAAGACAATATGAGGTGTCTGTTTATGAATTACAAAATATGATAATAATCTTATCATTAATAATTCAGTATTTTCTGGTCTTTTAATATTATACATATCTCCATAATTTTCTTTTTTTGGATAAGCTACTATTTTGACAGCATATGGTTGTTTATTATCTTCATTAGGAGGAGGATGAACTCCCTTAAAAGTGTGCCCTGTTGATCCACTTTTTATATATAATAATTTTCCACCAAGTTCATTAATCGCCTTACCAAAATCTATATATTTTTTGGGTAGTAATTCTCGAATGTCTTCAGAATTTGAAGGGTATTCAAATGATTCAGTTGAATTTTTAAAATCTATTATTGATTCTATACTATTTTTTCCTACCATATTCTGAATAGTATTTATTCTCTCTGGAATTAAATTAAAGTTTTTATATTCTGAATTTTCTGTTTTAATATTGAATATTTGATTTTTTTTTTCCATTAATTAATCTATATTATATTTTTTTATATTTTTAACCTAATGACGTTTTATATAGTTTTCTACAATTTTATATTAAATTCATATGTGTTTTTATACTCGTTTCTTTGTACATCCTCTTTCTTGATTTCATTTTCATATTTAAAATACGAATGTTTCAACATATCAAAATCTAAAGGTGGCAATTTTGGTATACCCATCCAGTATTTTTTCTTATTAATAAAATCCTGTTCAAATTCCATTGGATACATAAATGCTATTGATGAATTTTGATTTAATACTAGTTTTTTTAAACTTATTGGTAATAAATAATTTGATTGAGGGGGCAATACTGCTAGTAGTTGCATAAATGGCTTTAAAGGTTTTCCTATTGTAAATTTCATTTTATTGATATCTATTTTATTCAAATATTTAGCTATATCTGATATAAATGGTGGATGTTCAAATGGATAATACCAATCCCATGACGGACACTTATCAAAATAATATTGAGTTACCCATTTTATACCTATTAAATAATGTTTAACTAATTTTTCACTAAATTCTTCTAGTTCATCTAATTTAATATCCCAATAATGGTTATAATATCTTGCTCTCCATTTTTCAGGTTCATCTGATCCTAAACTAATTGGATCATCTATCTTAAACTGTAAATTTTCTATTCTAAATACTTCTTGTTCATATGGTGTTCCTTCGCATTTCATTCTTTTACGCCCTTTTGTAAAATTTTCTTTAAGAATACTTTCTTCTTTTGATGCTAACTTGCTAATAAATTTATTGATAAAATCGTTATTTACTTTTTTTAGAGTTTTACTTTGAAGATCTTTCTTTTCATTTAATAAATATATTAACTTATTGTTATCTAATATTAATTCCTTCATCGTTTCTGCCCATGCTACTATTAAACTTTCTATACCATTTTGATGAATATCTAATGATGGAATATGAGGTAAAAAATCATTACCTAAAAAATAACACATAAAAATAAAATCATTTACTAATCTTGTTGGATCCATTTTATCAAATCCATACAATTTTTCGTCTGTTGTTTCTAAAACATAATTAGTCATAGTATTTACTATTGATTCTCTCATAATTTTTATACTAACATAATTTAAAACTTCTTTAGACTCATTTTTATTAATTTCATTTGCTTCTCTCAATAAATATATTGAATTAGATTCTGTTGATAATGCTAAGAAAATTAAATCAGCATCTAATCCATAAATAACATATGAATAATTAATATTTGATTTTTGATTGGATCTTATAAATTGTAACAACTTGTGTTCACCTTCTGATGGTGTAAAACAGCTGGAATAAATTATTTCAATGGTTTTATTTTTACACCATTCGATAATTCGACTATGTAAGTTTTCCATAAAAGTAGTCCCAGGTGTAACTGCATTGTTATTCCAGTAATTTCCAGTTGGTTGAGAATGCTTTTTCTTAATATTATCCCATAAACTTTTATCAGCTATGGATTTAAATCTTCTTGATCTTTGTTGTTTGATTTTTGCTACTGGTGCTACCCCATCTATTGCTAAATATACTCCTTTTTTTGGATTAACATATTGAATAATTTTATCTAAATAACTTAAAACTGATATCATCATTTTGGCTTCTAATTTTGCATTATCTTTTAGATCTGGATTTTCAGCTACTACCTTAAAACAGACTGGATGAATTAAACAGTTAGCATCAATTAAAAACCAATCAATCGAATTAACATCATTTAATAAAGGTTCAACATATAGATTAGTTTTTAATGCTTTATTAATTTGTTCTTGATTATTTAATTTTTTAATATCGACCATTGAAAGTCGTTCTTTTGAAAAAACAAAACCTTCTTTTTTGTAGCTTTTCATTAACCATAAGAAAAATCCTGGTACACCCATTTAATTTATTATTAGTTAATTAAATTAAATGTTTATATAGTTAAATTTCATTTTTTATTAAACTCAAAACTTATGTTAGTTTGAGTTTCTGCATCAACAAAAGTAGGTTTTTCTTTTCTACTATTTGAACACCATGCAAATGATTCCCACCATGATTTTTCTTTTTTTGGTATCTCTACTTGAGGTTTAATTTCGGGTTCTTCAATTACTATATCTAAATTAATTCTAAATTTTTTATGAATTGTTTTCAATAAATTATAAATCATATTTACATAAATATTAATATCGATATCTTGATCTAAATCCATATTATTTAAAACTAACTCGAATCTTAAAATATAATTATTAGGATTACTAAAAATTTTATAACTCATATAGTATTTTGCTTGTGATACATTAGTATTAAAAATATTTACATCATTATAAAAAAATATATTAAAATTTGTCATTAATACATTATAGTTTGTTTTATGTCCCTTATAAATTTCATCTTCTTTCCAACTATTTTCACTTATTTTACTTGTTATATAAAAACTTAGAGACTCGTGGGAAAATGCATTTCTATAGTCAATATTCTTAAAATACTTTATGACAAAATTTGGATTTATGTTTTTATTTATCGGAAAATCAATGTAATAATAATTTAAATTATTTATGTTTTTTGCCAAAAATAGATCTAAGTTATAAATTTTTTTATAAAACTTAAATGGATTATCTTCTTGAGAAATATTTTTTTTTTCATAAAAACTATTAATATTATATATATTTTCTGGTAAAGAAATTTGTTTACTTGCCATATTTATCTATATTATTAAATATAAAAAAAATTCTTGTACTAAAAATTTTCAACCAGTAACATAAAATTAAATATTTATAAAAATTGATTTAATTTTATATAATAGTTATTTAATTTATATAATGAAATGTTCTGTTTGTAATATTACTTGTGTTAAACCTGATGAAAATAGTAAATCATCTAATAATATTGCTAATTTACGAAATGGTTCTATTATTTGTAACGCATGTATATCCGTATTAGATATGATGAGATCTGAAAATAAAACTATAATTGAAACAAAAAAAGATCCAATTAAAATAATTAATCCTACTAATTCAATTTTATGTCCAAAATGTCGAGAAAGATTTTTAACTCAAATATGTAAATGTGGATTTAAAAATCCTTTATTTAGAAATTAAATAACTAATTTGGTATAACATTTATTTCATTGTTATTTTAATGGAAAATATTGATATTGAGAAAACATGTAATGAAATAAGTCAAATTAAATATCCACTTGTTTTTTTATTTAAATTAATTTCATATAATAATGAAATTAATGATACTAATTTTAGTATAGTTTTAAGAATTTTCTTAAAATATCATACTTATATTGGTACTAACTATAATTTAAAAAAATTATTTATTTCAGAATTAAAATATAAACATTTATCTTGGAATGTTTTAAATGATTTTTATAAATTAATAAATAAAAAAATTTCACTTGTTATGACACTTAAAAAATGGTATGATATTTTTGAAAATAATAAGTTCTGGAAATTATCATTAAATGACCAAATTAATTTTCTTATTAATACAAAAAATTATTTTTTGAGTTTATATGATTGCTCAAAAGGGGGGATACCATTACATTATAAAGTTGGTGCAATTCTTAAAAATAATAAAATTGATAGAAATATAATAATTGATGATTTAATTGATAGATTAATTAATATTTTAAGTATATTTGGTTCAAAATTATTTCTTTCTTTAGGAATACCAGTATTAAAAGTTAATGAATTTGTTATATTATCAGATGGAAATATAATTAAATATTTAATAACTATTTTTAATAAAATTAATGAATTATTAAATCAAACAATAAAATTATTTGATTCATATAATTTGGTTAATATTAAATTAAATAACTTGTATAATCCATTTATTATAAATATTAATACTGTTAATATTGATTCAGAAACCGAAATTGATGACATTAAAATATATTCGGGTTTCTAATAACCAAATAAAAGTTTACCATTACCTTTTTCAATAGTAAAAAAATTATAAGATTTTGCTATAAATTTTAATAAAAATGTTTTTTTTGTGTTCGATTTTTTTGTTAAAATTTTTATAAAATTTTCCAGTTCAATTAAATAATTTGCATTCAATTCTAATTTATACTGTTTTCCTTTTATTTGTCTTAAATTAAAAGTACCAGATGGTTGTGATTCTTCTGGATATAAACAAAAAGAATAATAATATAAACCTTCTGGTAATATATTATTTAAAAATTTATAAGATATTAAATAAGTATAATAATTCATATCTACTTTATCTATTAGTAAATCTATTTGATTAAATGTTAATTTCTGATTTTGTATTGGATTATTTTTAAAATAATTTTTATAATCAAATAATAAATTAATATTTTGACCATAATTTGATAATTTATTTAAATATATTTGTGGTTGAATATACCATATTAATTCTTTTATTGGCTTTACAAAACTTAATTCACATTCAAATTGATTTTGATTATTTATGTTAAATATATCCTCATTTACTGTTTCAACTACATATTCTAATTTTGAATCGGCAAATTTTTCTCTTTCAATATCATCCAAAAAAATAGTTTCAGCAATTAATTTTATTTTTGGATTTGGATTTTCTGAAGTTATTTTACTAATATATTTATTATAATCTATATATGGATAATATGATCCAATTATTGGAGCTATATTTACATAAATTATATTTGTTATATCATTCATAAATCCAACCCATTGCATTTTATTAATTATATATTCTTTATCATTTCCTGATAATCCATTCATTATTTCTATTGTTGCAATATCTAAATTTGGATTCATAATTTTCGTTATCTCATTTTTTGTATATTGTGTGCCATTATTTTGAAGAATTGTTAGTCTATTATTTTCTGATAATTCTGAATATTTTACTTTTAAAAATTCTTCATTTATATATAAACAATTATAGGTTATGCTTTTAGAATCTAAATTAATTTTGTAGTTATTTATCAATAATTTTTTATTAACTATAAAAAAACCATCATTTGAACTAACTTTTAATATAGTAATTTCGTCAAACATTTTTTCAAAATTTTGAAATGATATTATATTTTTAATTTCATTAATTTTAGCTCCTATTACGATATTTGAATATTGTAATGCAACCAATGGTAATGATAAACCTGTGTCCTTATTAAACCAAAAATTTAATGGAATAATTATTTTCGTATTACCTTTTTCTTTATTATTAAATTCATTTAATGATGGAATATGTCCTATCATCTCAAAATAATTATCCATATTATCTTGTTTAATTTTATGCATTTGATTTATATGTAATACATCATTTGAATATTTCTGTATTTCAATTCCACCTATTTCTAAAAAGAAATTACTAAAATAATTATGTCCCAAAAAATCTACAAAATTAAAATTTAAATAATTCTTTTTATTTAGTTCTTCATTATACTTTATGTAATTTAAATTATAATAATTCAAATATTCTACCATGTTTTTATATAATTTATCTAAATTATTTAATATTTCTAATTTGCTAATATATTTTGTTGTATCAATCCCTGATGTTTCACTTGTTAATAATTTATCTATTTTATTTATATAGCTTGATACATCTATTTTAATAAAAACAGATTCTTCTACTTTATTTTTATATTGATCTTTATTATTTTTATTTTGATAATTATATCTTTTTACTATATCTTTGATAGAATTAATATTCACATTATCTAAATCTAATAACTTTTTTAAATTCCTATATAATACTATTTCTATATCAACATAATTTTTTAAATTTATGTATAGATCATACCATTGTTTTTGTTGTATTTCATTATTGTTTTTTATTGAATTTTTTCTACTAATATATGTTTCATTGGTAACTAAATCATCTTCAAATAACATTTTATCTATTTCTACTTCTAAATAACATCTATGGATAACATCTCCCTTATTTATATTAAATGTTACTTGTGAATTATAATTTGGTGGATGATCAGGTAAAAATTCAATTAATTCTAAAGAAAAATTAGTGTACCTTCTAAATACTTTCTTAAAAAATGTTATTTCTGGATTGATAGTTAAATAAATATCTTGTTTACCAGATGTTACTATTTGAAGCAAGCCTCCTGTCATTTAGTAATTAATACAAACTAGGTTTTAAATAATTATTAAATATTTTATAAAATTGCTTAATTTATAAAAAATTTATTTACATGTATTCAGCTGGTAAAATAGAGTATCCACCTTGTTCAGAAAACTTTTCTCGAGAAACAACAAATTGTTTAGTAAAGAGGTGGAAAACAGTGAAACCAGCTAAAGTACCTGCTAATGACATTAATTGTCCATTAGTAATAGTACCATCCATAAAATAGTTAGCTGTTAAGGCACCTACAGATACTTTAATTAAATCATTGAGTAAGGGTTGGTACTCTTTATCTATCTTTGGAACCATATGTTCAACAAAATTAAAAGCTGTATAACCTGCAATTACTAAACCGGAACCCATTAACCATCTTTCATCAAAAACAATAGGTTTGTCTTCAATGTAACTACCAATTACTCTTTGGGCAACAAAAACAGTACCAAATTTAAAGAAATCTGCAACTGAAATTGCTAAAGCTTTGTCTTTAATGCACAAAGATTTATTAACAGTACTAGTTAGTTTATTAGTAAGTAAACCATGTAAGGCAAAACCTAATAGAGTTGCAACGGCAGAATTTTGCCAAGCTTTATCGAATAGATTTGAATTAGAAATTTGATTTAAAACTAAATTTGATACAACTAAAACAGTTGAAACAAGAGTTAGATCAACTTTAGTATTTTGTATATCACTAGAAGATATCATTAAATTATATTAGAAAAAAACTAAATATTTAAATTTTTTATAATTTTGCGGAATGTAATTTACACCGCCGAAGATTTAAAATGAGACAAACGGCTTAAAGATAAAATATTATAATATAATAACAATGAATAGTAAGAGTCCTATAATGACTTGTTCGTGCAGTTTCTGCTTTTCTCTTATAAGAAGGGTTTTTAGGTAGGAATAATAAAAGATACACATTAAAACTCATCAGTTGTATTTGACGATGCAACATACTCAAAATTTACATTTTCCTGAAATGGATAAACCTTGAAGAACATCATTTTGTCTCATTTTAAATCCTCAAGGGTGTAAAACAATTATTTTTTTACATCAACATAATTACCTAATATATGATTTATTAGAGGTTTTTAAATTAAAAATTTTGGATATTTACATCCTTGAAGATTTAAATGCCGATTTTTTTAATATAATTAATTATATATTAAAGTCTAAACATAATAGTAAAAATTATAAAATCAGATATCATAATAATGAATATGTTAAACAAGATATTATAAATAATGATAATAAATATTTATTTTTATAATCACATTCCCGAATAATAATTATCACCATGTCTTTTTATTTCAAATACTCTGTCTAATATTACACCTTTTTCACTAAAAAATGGGACGGGAGAAAGCAAAGCTTTCTTCCCTGAGAGCCTTTAGGCTCTTCACATTTAACAGTAAAAAAAAATATAATTGGCACACATAAGGGCTTAATGACATTTGACGCTATTATTTATACCAATAATAATAGGGTTGTCATCTTTTATTGTTTCGGAAAATTTATAATCTCTCCTAAATTTTTATCCTCTAACTTTACGTTTCTACAGAAACGCAAAGGTCGTGTTTATTCAATAAATATGTATTTACTATTTTTATCATATTATTTACTGCATTTTCATCACGATTTATACAACCCATTCTTTTTTACTTTCGGTTTGATACCTTAGAATTGAATGTATTTTTCGTTCAACACCTTTTTTATCTGGTAAATACATATTTTCACATCTTTCTTCTGTTATAATTTATACAAGATGTTATAAACTCATCCAAATTATAAATTGTTAAATATTCATTTAACTTTCTTTTTAATTCTAAATTTGGAGTTGATATATACTTTATTCTTGAAGGAGTAGTTTTTAATCTATCGCTCCAATCCCCTTGAAATAACATCTTTTCCAAATTTATCTTTGATATTTCTTGCTAAATCAGTTTCTGCTTTTTTACGATTTATATTTTCTAAATTCACTTAATTTATTTTCTATTTTGGTTATTTCTTTTTTATCTTTATAATTTTTATTCAAAAGGTATATAATATTTTTATAATCCAATATTTTACAATAAAAATATTTAGAAATATAGTGAGTTTATATAATAATAAGAATCTTAATAAATTATAATATGAAATTTTTCGACTATAAATTTTTAATTTTATTAGGTTTGACATTAGTTGTTTATTTTATCTATAGAGAAGTTGAATATCTAAGAAGTAAAGTAAATAAAATAGAAAATGAATTAAATCAAAAAAAAATAACAAATGAATCTGTTTCAGTTGCAACTAAAATAATTGAACCAGTTTTACAACTACCAAGTATTAAAAATAATATTCAATCTGAAAAAGTTATCAATTTAGATTTAGTTACTCAATCTTCACTAGTAACAAAACAGCTTCCTTCAAACAAATCTTCACTAGTAACAAAACAGCTTCCTTCAGACAAATCTTCACTTGGAACAAAACTTCCTTCAGACAAAGCTTCTTTGCATCAAGAACTATATACTTTATCAGAAGATAATGATGACGAATTATATACATCACATGAGGAACAAAATAACAACACAACTACTGAAGATGAATCAGAATCAGAATCTTCAAAACATCTTGCTATTTATTCAAATGATAATGAACAATTTGATTCAGCTCAAAATTCATTAATTGATAGCGTTGAAGCTAATAAACTTAATGATGATAATGTAAATTTAAAATCTACCATGGAAAATATTATCAATGATTTATCATCAGAAACCGAAAAAAGTAATAAATTAAAACAACAAGAAATAAATGATATAATATTTGAAAAAGATAAACAATTGTCCGAAATGTCATCTAAATCATCTGAATTATTACATAATTCTGACCAAAATAAATCAAAATTTGAGGAACCAAAAAAATTAAAAGAAGATGAATTAAATGAATTAAAATTAGTTGATATTAAGAATATGGCTTTAAAATTAGGTATTACATTTTCAAGAAAAATTAATGGATCACAGAAAACAAAAACTAAACAGGAATTAATACAAGATATATTACAAAATAATAAAAAAAATATCTAATTTATTATATATAAATGGATAACCGCTATTTTAAAAATGGATGCCCTCCTTTAATGCAAGATGGTCGATTCGTTACTAATTATTTAGATTCAAGAGTTTTTGATCAATATATTCGAAATGTAAATAATATTTATTCTGCACAAGAATATAAAAGATTTTTACAAGTTCATGGTGATTCTATTATTAATAGAGAAAGAGCTTATCAAGAAAAATTAAACACTTGCTCTGTTCATGGTAAGTGTGTACCTTTAAGTGGTTTACCAGGATCTAGCTGTGTCTAAAAAATAATTATATATTTAAAATATATTTAAGTTTAAGTTAAATATTTTATCACTTTTATTAATATAATTAATATGAATAAATTTGATAAACCATATAGAATTCAAAAAACGGTTGATTCAAAAAAAAATTTTGAGTTGTTTGATTTAATATTAAAATTAGATACTCATGAAATTTCACAATTTGCATTAAATAATCAAATTTCTCTTGATATTACAAATGAAATGGGTAATTCTTTGGTTCACGAAGTAATTAATATTGATTCTAGACTTGCTACTGAACATTCTAAATTAAATGTTATTAAATTTCTATATTTGAATAATGCTGATATTGATAAACCAAATAAAAATAATCAAACACCTTTGCATTTAGCTTGTTCATTACAATTAAAACTTATAGTTAATTTTCTAATTGACAATAATGCTGATATAAATTTTAAAGATAATTCAGGATCTAATCCATTATGTTATTTATTAACTGGTAAATATACATCTGTTGATATTTATGATGTAACTGAATTCATTCCACATCCTAAAAAAGTAGATTTTAAATTAAAAGAAGAAACTATTATACTTAAAAAAAAAGTGTGGGATTTAATTCAACTTTCAAATATTAAGCGAGTTTTACCAATGTTAGAAACAATTAAAAGAACAATTGGTAGTATAATTATTGAAGATGATGAAATAAATCGTATTCAAATTTCAACAAATAATCTTATAACTGATTTAGCATCTCAAAAAGAATTAGAAAATAATATTCCAAGAATTAGGGAGCAAATTTTTGAAAATAAAAATTTTATTAGGAGAAAAATTAATAACTTGTTCCAAAATTTTAGAGATTTGGATAATTTAATAATACATCCAAAAACAGAAACTTCTTGGTCACCATTACCTGAACATAATAATTCAGCTTTAATTAAAGATGGTGAAATTAAAAGAGTAATTAAAAGAGATATAGAAAATTGTCAGGTAACTGTTAATAATTTAAAATCTGCATTTGCATTAATGGATACAGTTTCTACTATGTGGAATGAAAATGGGTGGGAGCGAATGGCTTCATATTATATTAATCTAATCAATCAAAAGAGAGGATTAATACCAAATAATAATGATCCAAATTTTGTAGGTGTAGGTCCAGCAGCAACAAGATATTTTCGATTTAATGGAACTATACAACCTGGTGCAATAGATGACATACATCAAAATTTTAAACATCCATTAGCTTTGGACAATGCAAGCTCAATTATAGATTTTAAAAATCTAAAATATGTGGGTGGTCCAAGAGTGATGGATATAACACATGATGCACCACCAATAGGTGGAATAGAAAATTATAGAGCAGAACTTTATAATATGATGGGTAATTATAATACTAAAGAAGAGCGAATATTATACTTATTATCTTCACCTTTGTTTGAAGCTCGTATAAATGCAATAGTACCATTAATTAATGCCGCAGCTAATAATGCAAAATTAGATACTCTAATAAGAGAAATAATGCAAGAAGCTAATTTTGTAAATGGATCAATAAATCAATATAATGCCCCAGTTGTATTTAATGCAATTGCCAATAATGCACTATATTCAAATGACATGCGGTTTTATGTTATATTAGCTTATACTGCTATTTTTCTACCATCTGAATTTGATAATATAGATAACAGAATTACTAATTACTTGAATCCTCCTGCCCCTGCCCTTGCCCCTGTTATTAATCCTCCTGTTAATCCTTTAAATACAGACTTTTTAAGAAAATGGATCAATTGTTATAAATATGAACATATAGGATCTTGGTTAATAGAAATGTATTGTGATGTAATGTGTAAATTTTCACCGTCTAATTTAGTATGTGATATTCCTTTTAGATTATTATCATTAGCAGGTGGATTGAATAATTTTGGACATGATAAAATTCAAGGAATATTGAATGTGTATAAGCCTCAATTAGTAAATCAAATAAATTTATTAGTAGATGCAACTGGTGCAGTTATTCCAGAAGATATTAAAATACGAGTATGGATAATATTATTGTTGAATGATAATATTGATGATATTTTTTTTAATTACATATTTATTAATAACTCTGATTTGAATCAAGCTGTAGGAGGACTTAATGATAATCTACAAGATTTAGATAACTTACTTGGTAATTATTTATATAATAATTGGACTCATAATTTAGCATTAAGAAATAATCTATATCAAAGATATTATAAATCGGATGATATTACTGAAAATATATGCACTATTATTTTAGAAATATACAAGGGTCTAAAAAATAAACCTATGAAACAAACTATATTAGATACAATTTATTATTTTAAACGAATTGATAGAAATAATGTAAGTTTTAATAATTTTTTAAATATAAATACGTTAAATTTGTTATTAAATAATAATTATGATAAATTTGCACCTAGTGGTACATCTGCTCAAAATTTTAAAAAAATAGAAAATAAAATCCAAAATCTAAATTATAATGTACCACCACCACCACCACCACCACCAGTAGCAGTAAATATTAGGCAAAATCATCGAAATCTTAATATAAATCATTTTCAAATAGCCCATATTCTTGGATTACATTACCAAGGACTTTTCGAAAATGTTAATTATTTTCCAGATAAATTCATTCAACGACAAGATAGAAATACTCCACCACAAAAGTATGCTATAACATCTGTACCACCACCACCAGCACCAGCACAACCAGATTTATATCATCAACTTGCACCAGCTCCAAATTTTAATATACTAATACCTAATACCGTTGAACTACCATTAAAATATATTAATCTATCTAATCTAGGAGGAAATCCACAAAACAATTTACAACCAGTAAGTAAATATTATTATTATGATGTAAATAATAGACCATATATATCACCGACAATACATTCATATGCTCATATGTTATTAAAAAATATTAATGACTATCAAAAAGAGGTATCTGATTTAGTTGATAAAGTTAACAGTATTGTTGGTGAAATAGTTAATGCTAGAACTTCAAGAATTAAAAATTTATATACCGACTTATATCCAGAAATTGTAATGAAAAATCAAATATTAGATGATTATATTCAATCATTTAATGAATTTAATCAACTGGTTAGTACTAATCAATATTGGCAAACATCAATTTTAAGAAGAGGATATTCTAATAAAAACATTTATCAAGTTAACCAATTAGCAACATCATTAAATGAACTCAATGCTAATTATTATTTATATTACTATATTTATTCACCACAAAATTTAGTCAAATTAAGTAGATTTAATTATTATCAGATTCCAATTAATCGATCAGCTAAAATAGAATATTTTACAAATGATAATGAAGAATTAGTTGATATTAAAAATGAACTTGATCCTGATCCTTTAGGACTACCACTACCACCACCAACTCAACCTACACTAGATTTACCTAACAATTATTATTTAATACAATACGGAAGATATAATTCAATGTTAGTTCAATATTTTAGTAATAATTCATATTTAGATTATAGTTTAAATCCAACTGATTTTATAAAATATAAAATAAGTAAATTACCACCTTCTTTACATAATAATTTAGATAAATTTTATAAATATGTATTAATTGAACTCATTAAAAGATTATTAAAAGAAATTGAAACAAATCGACCAAATCCAAATCCTAATCTGTATCAAGAAATTTGGAATCAAGCAACTAAAATAACTAAATCTAGAGGTTTAATAAGTAATGATAATAATAATTTATCCAACTATTTATTAATTAGTAAAATAATTCAAGAACTAGCAAAGGAACAAATAAATGTTTATATTAATAATTATATAGATACAAATTTTTATGATAGAATTAATGGTCTCGGAAATCAATATCCTACTACAGAATTATTTTTAAACATGAAACAATTAAGTGTAAATTTAGAAAAGATTTCAGATAATACCAGGCAATTTAATGATCAATCATTATTTAAAAATATGTATTCAAATGTTTTATCCTCAAAAATGAATCAAAATATTTTTATTAAATACCCAAATGATTTAACAAATATTAATAAATACAGAAGTAAATATGGTGTCGAAATTAATGAAGATATAATTAAAATAATGATAAATAAAGGTGCTTCATTATATGATAATGATAATGAAGATTTACCACCATATTATCCTATTATTAAAAATTATAATTGGAAACTCGTAAGATTATTAAAACAAAATTATGATGTTGATTTTAGGGATGAAGTTGAT
>Ga0194118_10002471_pt1 | contig 23366 bp, 25 predicted proteins | sample TA2MahsurfametaG_2_FD_148662 | JGI IMG/M metagenome (GOLD analysis project Ga0194118, IMG submission 148662) | Freshwater microbial communities from Lake Tanganyika, Tanzania - TA2015013 Mahale N5 surface | ecosystem: Environmental > Aquatic > Freshwater > Lake | place: Tanzania: Lake...
GCCAAACATTGTAATAAGAATTTTAAATACTTAATTATATTATAAAAGTTATAATACAATTTAGAATAGTGGATTTGGCTCTACCTTTTTAAAGGTAGATTTTTTTAAACGTAGAATATATGAAGACACGAAGAAGGCTACCTTCGATTAACAATAGTTTGGTTACCATTAAGAAGTCAAAAATTGAAGGCTTAGGTGTGTTTGCTTTGGTTGATATTCCTAAAGGTACTAAAATTGCTGACTATTATGGTAAAGAAATGACACTCAAGAATTTTAAGAAAAAATATGGGGAATATAAAAATAATTCTCTCAATACATACAGAATGAAAAGAATAAACCGAATAATTGTAGCTAAAACTGAGCCATTCAAAAGTAGAAATTTAACAAATTATATAAATGAAACAAAAAACCCTAATTGTATACTTAAAAAACGTGCATTATATGCTTTAAATGATATAAAAAAAAATGACGAATTAACTTTAATATATCCAGAAGATTACAACCGATTTTGGTTGAAAAATAAAACTAGAAAAAATAATTAATATATAAAACTACTTAAAGACAATATAATTTGTTATATTGGATACAGCAATTAAATAGGTGGTAGGTATTCGCTATAATGTTATAAAATATAACGTTATTGGTGAATTTGTATCCTTACAGCATTAAATCAATATTATTTAAATATCACATATGTTTTAGTCTTTTATGAAAAGACCAGTTTTTAACTGCTTTTTAACAATTTGTAAAATTGACTTTTGTTTATTATTTGTATATTAGATCTAATTCATTAGAGCATAGGGTGGGGTGGATTTTTATGGTCTTATAGTGTAGTGGTTCAGCACCGAGGACTTTGAATCCTCTGACCTGGGTTCGAATCCCAGTAAGACCTTTTTAAAATATTAATAATTATTTAAATACTTATTAATTTTTAAATAAAACTACTTAAAGACATAATAATAATATGTATTGTGAGTAATTAGAATAAAGCTCACAAATTCATAGTAGAATGGGTTCACTTAACTCGTAACCAGAATAATATCTGGAACTTGCTATTAGAATGGCTGCTTTGCAATACCTATATTGTGGGAAATTAGTCTAGTGGTATGATTCTCGCTTTGGGTGCGAGAGGTCCTGGGTTCCTAAGGCTCGCCTGCTTTGCAATTCCCAGATTTCCCCATTTTAATTGTAAATTAAAAATATAATAAATGCTTCCTTAGCTCAGTTGGTTAGAGCATTCGGCTGTTAGATAAAATTGTTATGCAGTCACCGAAAGGTCTCAGGTTCAATCCCTGAAGGGAGCGCTTTTATTAATATAAATATATTTGAATAATTATATTAATAAAATAATAATTTAAATATAACAATCTATATATTTTCTAAATGAAAAAAAATACAGAAACTGATGATGTTACATTAATCGGAACAAATATTGATCCTGTTAATTTTATTGAATATAAATGTGTAATTAATTGGTATTGGACACCAAACAAATCTGTAAACAGAATAATTGAAAATTATTGTTTCAATACCTATAAATATGATAATAGAATATTGGAGATTGGACCTGGAATTAAAAAATTTTCTTTAGCCACTGATTTTATTGGTAAAAATGAAGATATCACAAATTATACTGATATTGATATTGATAAAGAAAGATTTCCATTTGAAGATCAAACATTTAATTTTGTATATTGTCGTCATGTTTTAGAAGATATTCAAAACCCTGACTTTGCTTTTAATGAGATTTTACGTGTAAGTAAGTCAGGAGGTTATATTGAAACACCTTCGCCTATTGTTGAAATTACAAAAAATGTTGATGCTGGTGAAATATCTACAATATATTGTGGTTATTCCCATCATCGTTATATAGTATGGTCAAATATGGAAAAAAACGAAATATATTTTTTACCGAAATATAGTTGTATTTTAGATAATATATTTGACCTTGATACCAATAGCAAAAATAAATTATATTATATAATTAATAATTATCCTGTATATTGGAATAACTATTTCATTTACAATATGAAAAATAAACCTATAATAATAATGTATAAAAATGGTATAAATTTTAATACAAAAAGAGATGAGACATTTATCAATGAATATATTTTTCTCGTTAACAGAGCTATTAATGAAAGTATACAAAATACTAATTATTTTATAAATAATTATAAAAATTTTATTGATAAATAAGCAAATATATTTGTAAAATTACAATTTAACACTATCTACATTTCAAAAGCAAATGACTAGAACCTTATATGTTTAATTATGAAACTATACAAGAATAAGAAAACAAAATTAAATTATTAAATACTTATATTAATTTGGTTTTATTCGTTCTTATTATCGTTTATAAATTTATAAATTCTAGCATTTATAATTGACAAAGTTTGTCTAAAAAATTCACATTCACAAATTTCTTTATCATCATTGTCTTCTATACTTTCTTCAATATCTTTTTTTTCTGGATTATATTGAATATCTGGAATAAGTTGATGGTGATTATCTTGGTCATTATTTTGAATATACTCATAATCTTGGGTTTCATCATGATACTGGTTTTCTTGTTCTTCGATATCAGACACTTCTTTATAACCCTTTTCCTCATGTAATTCTTCATTTGATAAAATCTCATTTTCAATAATATCGCTTAAAAATGGTAAATAAAGTAAATCAAAAAATTCCTTGCATATTTCAAAAAACAATTTCATATTTATTTATAATAATAAATATAAAATACTTTTTAAGCCTTTTGCAACGCAATTTTTAAGCCTTTTGGAACACCTTAATACATTCCCATATTTTGGCCGACTCATCAAATGAAAATGCACCTCTCTTTTGTGCTAAAGACAAAAAACTAACCATAACATTCAAAGCTGTATTCTCGTCTCTAATTGGAATATCAACCAATTTAACTTCGTTATTTTGTAGTGGAACAGGCGTCATATTCTCGGTGTCATTCATTTTATAATATCCTTGTGAATTGTTTTTAAGTTTCTATATACACAAATTATTTTATTTATTTATTTTATTATAAAATTCATTTAAAGCCTTCTATTTATAGAATATAACAATGAACACTAACGATAATATGCTCTCAAATGATCCAGTATTGAACTCAACTATTGTCAACAAAGGTTTTGCCATTTTACACGAAACATTTAAAGAACGAGGTTGGCATCTTATTAAAAACGAAGTAAATTGGATTTCTTACAGCAAAGTTAGTGATGAAAGTAGTTATTTTGATATTAAAATTTTAGCTGATAAGATCGTTGTTAGTGTTCCAATCAAAAATTCTTCTTATCAATATGTTACTTCATTTAAAGGTTATTATGAAGCTAGCGAATATCTAGAACAAAGATTATTTGATTATATGGGAGAAAAAATTTAATTAGGTTTTTGGTATCTATTTTGTTTTTGAAGCTCAGTTTGCAGTTCACTTAACAAAGGAAATTCATTAGGATTAATGTTCTGTGTTAAAAAAGCAGGCTGAGAGTCTAATGGATTGTCATTTATTCCCCATAGGTACTGCCATACATCACTTATAAATGGTGGTTTGTTTCTTACACGTAATCTATATGCACATGAATAATCGGGATTTGCTGCTAAAGCACCACATGGATTGCAAGGTTTATTTAAAAAAGTAAATCCTGGAATTATTTTTTCCAAATCATTATAATCCACTGGTGTTACCTTTTGTGTTTGTTCTCCAAATATTCCCCCTTTCCCTGTATATCTTACTCTCTCCAAAGTTGGATTTTGTTCATCTTTCATGCTACATTTTATTACATCATCAGTTCGATTTTCTAGTAGTCCAGCTGCATAAGGAAAATCACCAAATCCGCTAGGCAGATCTTCCATTTTATTACCAGATGGGTCTTTCACTAATATTCCGTTTAGTAAGAACTGTCCTTCTTTTGTTTGATAAGATAGCAGTCTTAATATAGCAGCCTGATTGTAAATTTTTCTAGCATAATCAATAGGATTAGTATCGTCTGTAATAACAATATTTCTACCTTCAGGACTTTCTTCTTTAGGAGTAAACCTTATGTAAGGATTTCTATTTATTGCTTTTGTATAAAGTTCAATTACGTCTTGGCTCCAAGGCCACATTCCGTTTTTATTAAAATAATCCAATTCTTCTTGTGATGCCTGTGAATTTATTATATTCATATCAAAAACATTTTGTTTATTCAATGTTGTTTGTTCCAACAAAAAATCTCTTTCTGATTTGGTTGTAAATTTTTCTCTCGAGATATGAGAAAATCTATATAGAATTAGCAGTATTAATCCAGTAAGTACTCCATATATTTTATTATTTGCAGAAATTAATAACACTGTTAAAATTAAAATCAAATTTCCTAAAAGTGTATTGAATAATGATACAAATAGTTCAGGAATAAAGTATAATATCAACCAAATTGTAATTAATATTGTTAATAATCCGATTATTTTTGTTTTATTTTCATTCGTAAATATATTTTTGACCTTCATATATTATTAAATTATTTTTTATAATTGAATAATATATATATATATATATGAGTAAGAGCAGAAAAAATAATAAAAAAATTAATACAATAAAAAGAAAGAGTGTTGATAAAAAGACTCTTGGTATACGGGATACAACTAAAAAATGTATTTATACAGACGAAGCAAAAAGGCTGATGAAAATTATAAAAGAATTAAGAAAGAAAAATAAAACTAGAAAGAATAAAAATACTTAGAAGTTAGATTAGATACCAGTCGACCCAAAACCACCGTCACCTCTAGCTGTGCTATCACCTAATTCTTCTATTGAATCAACTAATTCAACTATTATAGGAATAAGCCCTGGTGCACAAATCTGTAAATGTCTATCAAATTTATTTACATTTGTTTCATCTGCATAAATAACATCAAACATTCCAATTAAATGACCCCTATATCCAGCATCAATAATCCCAACATTATTAGCAAGACGAAGATTTGATTTTGAAATACTTGATCTAGGATACATGTAGAATCCACTATTATAACAATTACTAAAATTAGATTCTATTATTTGTGCTCTACATATAATTTTATAGTCTAGTTTATTTACCCTTGAAGAAGTCATTGTTTTTGTTTCTGGAGAGAATAAATCAAATCCTGCATCAATATGATCAATGTTGTTGTCTAATTTTAAATGATGTTGATGAATATTTTCCTTATATTTGGTTTTCAGTTCATTATCACTTGTGTCCACAAATATTTTTAAACGCATAAATTTATTATAAAATACTAATAAATCCTTTTCTAAACCATATAAATAAACTTCTGGTTCACATTCTGACTGACTTTCCGTTTCACTTTTTGGATCTGACATTATTTATTTATATTTATCATTTAATTTTAAGTATTTTAAAATAAATATAATATATGACCAATGATTTACCACGTTTAGAATTGACACCAGACCCTAATAAAAATAATGATTTTATTATTTTTCGACATCCTTCAAAAGGTGTTAAATCTAATTCTATTACACAAAATCTTGTTGATAATAAAAAACATAGTACAAAAAAGAAGGAGAGTACAAAAAGGAAGAGAAGTACAAAAAAGAATAGTAGTACAAAAAGGAAGAGAAGTACAAAAAAGAATAGGAGTACAAGAAAATCGTTTTTCAATCTATTTACATAATTTATAAAACATATATAAAAGTATTATCTTATATATATTTATAATGTTTGCGTTTGGTTTCGCTCTTACGTTTCTCGCTAGTTATGTCGCTAGTTTCCAGTATAAAGATCAAGCTCTCGTCGATCAAGTTATAGAAATGCCAGGACTTCAATGGAAGCCTACTTTTAATCAATTTAGTGGTTATTTGAACTTAGAAGGTACACAAAAATTTATTCATTATTGGTTGGTCGAGGCCGAAGATGTGGCACCAGAAACCGCACCACTAGTATTTTGGACAAATGGTGGGCCAGGATGCTCTGGTTTACTAGGATTTATGACTGAACAAGGTCCTTTTAGACCTGATGCAGACGGTAATATCCAGAAAAATTCTTATGCTTGGAATAAAATCGCCAATATGGTGTTCTTAGAACAACCTGTTGGTGTTGGGTTCTCTTATTCTGACAACAAAGATGATTACAGAATTGGCGATAAACAAGCTGCTCAAGATAATTTAGCCACTATTTTAGCATTTTTCGATAAATTCCCACATTTTAACCACAGTGAATTATACATCACATCTGAGTCATATGGTGGACATTATATGCCAACTTGGGCCGATGCTATCATGAAATATAATGATGCTCAGGAATATTCACAGAACCGAATTAATTTCAAAGGATTTGCAGTGGGAAATCCATATACTGATTATTACTCTGGTGTCGGCGCACAAATGGAAACATATTGGGGCAAGCAATTATTGCCTAAACCTCTATGGGATACCTATATTGCTAATGGATGTACTGATCCTATTCAAATGTTTAACAATTCAGTATGCTCTTTATTATTACTTGATTTCAATAAAAAAATCGGAAATCTTAATCCTTATGCACTTGATTATCCTGTTTGCTTAACTGCTCAACAACGTACTATGCATAAATTCTTATTCGAAGATTTCGGCGATCTATCTTATGAACCTTGTGAAGACAATTATGCTACTGATTATCTCAATAAAATGGATGTTAAAACTGCTATTCATGTTAAGTCTGATATTGTATGGGAAGAATGTTCCAGAACTACTAAATACAAATTAGCTGATAAATTGGTTCCTATGGAACATTATTATACCACTATACTCAACTCTAAGACACATCCTGATTTAAGAGTACTTGTGTATTCCGGTGACGATGACGGAGTATGTGGAACTATTGGAACTCAACGCTGGATTTATGATCTTGGATTTTCAGTTGCTTCGCTATGGGATACATGGTTTAATAGCGATGGACAAACTGCTGGTTATGTGACTAAATTTAATACACCTCCTGAAGGGAGTAAAGATAGCCGCTTCTCTTTTATGACTGTTCATTTTGCAGGCCATGAAGTCCCTACATATAAACCTAAAGAAGCTCTCGAATTATTCGAAAAATATATTTATAATACAATCTAAAATTTTTATAAACTATAAATATTGTCTTACATGTATTTATTATGAAAAATTGTACTTCATAATAAATAATTATTAATAAATATAAATTATTTGCTATTTTGTGTATCTGAATGGTCGATTAAATTCAATGCGTCTAAACGATGATAAAAGAACCTGTAGCTTGCATCCAGTTTCATTTTTTCTGTATCCATTTCATCTAATAAAACTCTTGCTTTGTCTAATATATTTTGGTCTCCACCTAATTCTTTTGCTCTTTTAATAATTTTATTTATATTTTCTATCTCATAATTGACTTTTTCAACCTTTTCATAATAATTTTTATATCGAGTATTCATTTCTGAAACTATTTCTGTATAACTCTTTGTTGGCATATCTTCAAATTCCATTATTTCATCAATAGTCGCCTTTTCAAATTCTGTCGTATTATCTTTCCAGTCTGTACCATAAAAGCTAACACTATTTTTGTTGAAATCCAACATGAATACAAATCCATCATTTAGTTTACCATTATTTAAAAAATAACCGGATTCTAAAATATTTATAAAACTATTCTGACAACGTCGTGTCAAATAACACCAATCTTTTAAATCTTTATTTGATACAGTTAAATCTATGAATGGTTTGCATTTTTCAATTGCATCTTTGGTTGGCTTATTTTTTGCATCAATTAAATTTTCAAATGCTTTTTTTAGTGCTTCAATCGAACCATAATGTTTCATTAATATATAAATCTCTCTAACTAAAAGTTGCCAAAATATATCAGCATCATATTGAACTCGCATTAGACGAACTTTGCGTCCGATTTTATATCCAAATGATCCTTGTGTTCCCATTTCTTTTTATAATAATTTAATATTAATTTAAACTAATATTTATATTAATATTTAAATTTATATTTTTGTATTATTATAATCATTTATTATAATCGTTTATTATAATCATTTAACTACAATATGGTACCGTTTGTGCTGGTTGGATAGTTGATAGTGGTTGTCTTTGTGGACCTGATTTTATATACCATTCTGGTGGTGTCAAATATACTTTAGATGTATTGCAACCACTTGCAAATGATGTGATACTTGTTCCTGATGCCGCTTGACTTGACCCAGTTTGAACTGCATAAGGGAAAGGTTTTTGTGCACCAATAGGATTGTTGCAACCACGTGTTAAATATAAATTATATTGAGCATAGGAAACTGGTTGATAAAGTGTCTTTGTATAAGGACCATTACGAGCCATATCATTATACTTGAACTTAGCAGTAGATCTTCCTGGTGTACATAAAGTTGGACCACAAGGTATAATATTACCTTCATATGTACCGACATTATTGACATTAAGACTGCAAGTATTTGCAGCTGCTTTATTTTGAATATATAACCATTGACTTTTTGTATCAGTTTGATTTCCTGTATAATCTGGCTGAACCCAATAATTTGGATATTGACCATACCAAGCCCATCTATATTTCTTATCCAACATTCCATAATTAGACAGAACGGATGGTTTAACGTATAAATATTGAGTTCCCATTGTATCTACGACACGAGAGTTTAGAAGTGGTTCAACTGCTGCTTGTTTACTGTGAGCATTTGGTACTGCACCTGTTGATTGAACATCGTTAGCAGTGCTTCCGACTAATGTTGCTGAAGGATATTTGCCGTATGTGCCACCAAATCCAATAGGCTGAGTTCCCCTATAAGGAGTACCTGATTTCGACATTTTCATATCTCTACCAACACCACCAATATTTCGGTGACCTCCATTTATAGAAAATCCTGCTGCACCATATGTATTAATAGCTTCTTTTAACACTTCGGTAGCATGACCAAATGGACCTTGAGGTAACCAAACACCACCTGGAGCTGTTCCTGAACGTTTTGAACCATAATTAATCACTGATTTTCTTTTAAAAGCAGTTAATGACATTATAAAATAGCATGAGATTTTTTTACAAAAGTTTAAATTCAGATTATAGTATTCATATTATATTTATAATAGAATTATACTACGGTCTTTTGCTTCTTCAACTAAACATCTAGAGAGAAGCCAATATAATTTGCTATTTTTAATTGGATGATTATTTAAAACATTTAATATAACTGACGGATTATTATGATTTATAAACTCGCTATAAAATTCGTCTTCTTCCAATAGAGCATATATTATTAATAATCCTAAGCTAAAATATGAACTTTTAAAATGAATATATGACGGAATTTCTTTCACTTCTAGAAGTTCTGGAGAGAAATAAAAATCTTTTGTTGAATAAGGACAGCTTATCATTACACATTGATTTTCTTCATCTATTTTTTCTATTAATTCAGTACCTATGTATGCGAATGTTGTATCATTTATTACTATGACTTCTTCAGGATTATAACCTAGTATGGTACAATGTTCTATTTCTATTAAGTAATTTAACTGTATAACTAAACATCGAATTAATTTTGCTATGTCTGATACTGCTAATACCTCTTTTCCTGTAGTTCTTTTTTTATCGTGTTTATATTGTTTTAATGTTTTTACTTGATCTGCTTTGAAATATATGCGTTTATATGTTTCATCTGTTGAACCACCCTGAATTATTCGTGTTTTTAACAATGAATTTATTAACTCATAATTAGACGTCTTAAATTCAAGTTGATAAATATTATTTTCTTTTTTAATTTTAACATTATCATTTAAAATTATTTGATTTAAATTTATTTCATTTATATTTATTCTCTCCATAATTATTTTATTATATTATTTTCTTGCATTCGTTTTAGATTATTTATTTATATATTTTATTAACTATATGAATAATAAATTTAATAAAAAAAGGTTTGAACAAAATGAATTAAGTCGTCTTCAAAATATACATAAAACCCCCAGACATTATATACCTATTATTAAACCTATTATTAGACCTGAAACACCTCTTTTAAATCAATCTAATATAGATATACCTACTATATACAAATTTAAAAACCATGCTTCAACTAATTTTAATCTTGATCTTTCGAGAGAAAATCATTATGATAAAGTACCTAAATTTTCATTTAAAGAAGTACCAATACCATATTATTCTGAAACTGATAAATTTGATCTAAATACAATTAATTCTAATATATCTACAGCAATTCATATGGACATATTTGCTTCTAATATTATCAATGATGCGGATGTCAAGGAACTTAAAAAGAAAGGCATTAATAAAATTATACATGTTTATCAAGAAAAATATAAATCTAATACATATACAACTGGATTAGGTGATTTTATTAGGAGTTGTTTTTATATTATGGAGTTTTGCAGTAAATACAATTTTCAGTATCATATTATTATTAATCATCCTATTTCTAAATTTTTAAAAAACTTTCCTTTAGATGGTTCTAGTTATAACAACAATATTGAAATGTTCACTGAATCTAACTTTGATAAATGTGTTTATGATGAACAAAATTATATTAAAAAATTCACATTAATTGAACAAACATTTGGTAGATTTTTAAAGTATTTATGTAGTTTGCCTGTTATTAATAATTCTGTTTTTTCATATAACATTTTATTTCCATATGATAATATTACAATTGAACAATGTAATAAATTGCGTTTTTTATTTGAACCGTCCAATGAAATAAATGATAAAGTCAATGAAATATTAAATAATCTCTCTATTATTAAAAAGAATTATTTTATTTTACATATTCGTTCGGGTGATGGTTATCTTATTGACAAAAAAAACAAATTTGACCCACTATATTTTCAGAGTGTTAAAGATGAAATTGCGAAATTTATTACTAAAAATAAGAATATCAATATATTAGTTATAGCTGATAATAATATTATTAAATTATTATTAAAAGAAGTATTCCCTAATATCAAGTTTCTAGTTCACGATATTACTCATATTGGAGAAGGTGTCCAGTTGCAAGAAAACAAAATCAAAAATACTATGATTGATTTTTTTTTAATGGCTAATTCTTCTTTTATTTTTTCGTTAACATCTTATACACATGGAACTGGATTTAGCTATTGGTGTTCTAGAATATATAATATTCCTTATGAATGTAAATTTATAAATGTTTTATAATTTTATTAGAGTTTTATAATTTAATAAAATTATAGTATCAAATACACTTTCTACGTGTTGTCTTATTAATATATAATATACATTATAGATTATACATTATACATTATATTACACAGAAGGATTTGTTGTAAAGTATGGTATCCAAATATCCGCTCCATTTAATTTACATTTTAAAAAATTTGTTGTTGATACTCCGCTTGAGGTCGTTCTAATGTTTGCAGTAAAATTTGAGGTTGAAGTTGTAGTGCTTGTATTTTGAAAATCAATAGTCGTAGCATCTAAATTAATTTGCGAACCATTAATTTCAATCGTTCCACCGCTATTTTGAACTAAAGGTGTATTTATAGAAGTGGAAATAGTTGCTGTTCCAGTTACATCTAAGGTTGTCGATGGGTTTGTGTTTCCTATACCAACATTACCACCAACAGGATTTAAACAAATAGGATAAGTAGTAGGTGTTCCAGCTAATGCTGCCTGAAATTTTACGTTATTATTTGTGGTATCAAATTGTATTCCCAATCTCTTTTGTGGATTACTTGTTCCAGTAATCATTATTTGTCCGTTATCATTAGCATAATTACCTGTAGTATCTCCACTAACTACTAATTGAGGGTCGAATGGCGTAGTATAAGAACCTGAATATGTTCCAAATCTACCAACACCACTTACATCTAATGAATAATTTGCTGTATTCTTACCTATAGCAGCTTTTCCAGGTGTTATTGTATTTCCACTTATATCAATGGTGAAAATGGGATTATTGTAATTTTGTATTATAGGTGGTCGTGATCCAGGATTTTGATAGTAAAATCGAAATCCACCTAAACTTGACCCACCTCTAGAAGATACAAAATCTGTATAACCTGAACCACCATCTGAATTCCAATTTATATATGTCCCTTGATCGGTGAGTGAATTCATCGCCACCGATTGTCCTGGTAAATATAAATAGGATCCTTTTATATTACCATTTACTTCTAATTTATAACTAGGTGTTGTGGTTCCTATTCCAACATTACCTGAACTACTTGCTAAAAAAGTATTACCACTTACATCTAGTGTTGCGAATTTTCCAGTTGGAGTTATAGTTGTTCCTGAAAAACTTAATGCTGCAGTAGGCGTAGTACCAGTTCCACCTGCTCCAATAAGAGCAGTTGTTGGTGTAAGGCGAACTCCATTCGTAGTAGTACTATTTGCTGTGAGTGTTAATATTCCTGCGCCGTTAGGTTCAGCAGTTATAGTCATGTCTCCTGCTTGAACCAAAGGGTTATAATTACCAGTATCAGGATTTAAAACGAATTTTAATGTATTACTTGAACCAGTGCTTCTGAGTAATTGTAAAGTCGCTGTAGCTGAAACGCCTAAATTACTTGTGATTGTTTCTATACCACTTAAACTTACAGTACTTCCAGAACATAATATAGAAGAATTTGGTGTACTAATATTAACACCTGAACTATCACAAATAACCTTATTATTAGGAATACCACCATTTGTAGTACCTCCATAACCTACAGTTACACCAGACGATGCTATTCTAACACCTACATTAACACTATCGTTTTCTGTTATGAATAAATCTTTAGAAGCTCCTGTAGTTACTATTACTTTATCGTTAGACTTTATACCAGGATTATAATTCCCTTGAGTACAGTTAGGCAGAAAAAGTATTGCACTATTATTAGTCGTACTATCTCTTACACCAAATGAAGCAGTAGGACTAGTACCTAAACTAGTACTAACTTCCGTTTTACCAAAAGTCCAGTTTCCATTTTGGTCTATATTATTAAAACTACTGTCAAATACATTGTAACTTGTGGGTGGTCTTCCTGCAAGTGATGAAGTCATCGCTCTATTACTGGAACCAGTATTAGATACAGCCGCACATATTCCTAATTCAGGAGCCCATGTAATCATAAACCACTGATTATTCGCAGGTGAAGTTCTCTGTGTCCAAGTTATACCATCAGGTGAAGTAAGAATTGTGTTATTACCAACACAAACAAAAAGTCCTAGTTCGGCAGCCCAACATGTAGATAAAAGCGAACTAGTAGTAGGTGTAGTTCTTGAAGTCCAGTTGATACCATCAGGAGAAGTCATTATATTATTACTCGCTGGTGTTGACTGTGAAGCAGCGACAAAGAGCCCTAATTCAGGAGACCAAGTAACATTCACCCAACCAAGAAAAGCCGATGCAGTTCGTGATGTCCACGTTATACCATCAGGTGAAGTAGCTATAAATGGTGAAGTAACTCCAACCGCACAAAACAATCCTAATTCAGCAGCCCAGGTAACACAAATATATTCAATAGTTGCTGAACTACCTGTAAGAGTTTGTAAATTCCAATTTGTACCATTAGAAGATGTCATCACTCTATCAGTTCCAGTTCGAGCTACCGCAACGAATATTCTCAATTGAGGAGACCAAGTAACACTAAACCATTCATTATTATAAGCAGAAGAAGGAAGTGTTACTACGTTCCAAGTTGTTCCATTAGTAGAAGTCATTACTCTATTTTGTGAACCACTAATAGCTGTAGCAACAAATATTCCCAATTCAGGAGACCAACAAATACCTCTCCATTGATTAGTATTTGTAGTTCTTGTAGTCCAATTTATACCATCAGGAGAAGTCATTACTCCTGTGGTATTTCCACTTCTAGAAACAGCAGCAAATAATCTCAATTCAGGAGCCCAAGCAATATTAGACCATTCATTATCATTTGTAGTTCTTGTAGTCCATGTTGAAACTGCTTTAACTCCACTTGAATAAGGATTAGGAAGAGGGTAAGCATCTTTGGCTAATCCGTAATAACCATTTACAGCATTCCAAGAAGGATCTGACCCAAGTTGTTGATTAATTCTATCTAATGTATCAATTTTGTAACCTGACGTAGTAGTAGACATTTGTGTTAAATTACCAATAATTGTACTAGTAGATTTTGTACCTAGTGCTAGTGTTCCTGTTGCATTAGTAACACCGGATGTACTATCTAAAAAATTTATAAAATTTAAAGACGAATCAACATTGATATATGTATTCGTTCCGACCGTAGTTGAATTTAATCCTTGTCCTGTATCAACTCCAAGTTGATATACTAGTTGATATAGTAATTGATCAGTACCTACAATAGCTGGATCATTTATTTGAACCAATCCGGTTTTGGCATATGTATTTCCATATTTAACAAATGAAAAAGCGCCAACTGCGGATTTACCTATAGACATTGGTTCGTCTGATGGGGGACGACTCCAGGTATAGAATGTTCCTGTTTTATCTAGTATATAAACACCATTATCAATATTTGATGTTAGCGTATTTGATGAACCACCTTGGTTTACAACTAATATATAATAACTACCATCTGTAAGTGTAGACAAATCAAAACCATCTGTTGAAGATGCACTCGGTGCAGTGCTTAAGCTTAAATCTATATTAGTTGTTGTTGCACATATACATGCTTGTGTTGCTTTTAAACCACCTGCTACTAGATCTACATAAGACTTTGGAACTAATTGGGTTTCACTTGTTGCTGTTGTAAAATTTGGTAAATAAGCATTTCCTGGAATTATAACATCAGGATATCCTGCTGGACCTGTGCCACCCATCATTATTTGATTTGATTCATAAATTTTAGCGTTGTATCCAATTGCTGTTGAATAATTATAGTTTGCATTATTCAATGTGGAACTGTTTGCTCCTAAAAAGGTATTATAATTTCCTCCTGTTACTCCTAATGCAGAATATGTACCGATAGCGGTATTTAGACTACCTTGGTTTGTATATAAACTTTGTGCTCCAATAGCTGTATTTTGATTTCCAGCTGATCCAGTGGGTCCTTCTAAAGCACTTGAACCTACAGCTGTATTTAAAGACCCCGTTGTATTATTACACATTGAACCAGCACCTACTGATGTATTGTTTAAACCAGTTGTATTAAAAAAAGCAGAATTCGAACCTACAGCTGTATTATTGTTAGCAGCTAAATTATTATAAGCGGTATATGCACCAAATGCTGAATTATTTTTTCCTGAATTCTTTTGTAAACTACCTAAACCATAATTTGTGTTATTACTCATTATATAATTTATTTATATAATTTATTTATCTGTTTATTTTAGATAAAATAGTTTTAATACAAACTGTTCAAACCAAAAATAACAAATTCACTATGATGACCTTTTACTTGGTTTACGTTCTCCTTCTTTGTATGCAGAAATCTTCCAAAACCATGGCTCATCATAAATGATTTTGATGTCTTTACCTTCTAATAATCTTTCGCGAGCTATAATTGCATTTTCAGTGTCATTCCATTCGCGATAATGAATAAATACCCTGTTAAATTTATTGTCTTTATCATTTTTTTTGCTTACAATATCAATACGTTCTATAGTTCCCATATTCAGTTCATCAAATATATTTCGAATACGTCTTTCATTTATGGTTCGATGTACTCTTGGGATACAAAGTACTGGTATATTTTGTGGTAATAATTTAACATCAAATTCAGATATCATTTTATATATATATATATATTTATTGGATTACTGAAACATTCAATTTTTTATTATATTGGTTAGTGCTTTTTTTTCAGTTAATAAGCGAGATAATATATATTTATTTTAATTACTACATTATATCATATTGTTTTTTACAAATTTATTTTATATATTTTACACCTTTTAGAAAAACTGTCGATATAATCAATTTATAAATTAATAGAATTTACTAATTCTACTGAATTTTCACAAAAATATTTATAAATATCAGTATACATAGCTTTATTTTTATGTTTTGATAAAAATAACTCTTGTTTTTCTATGTGTAAATTATTTTTCAAAAATATTATATTATTTAATTTACTAATTATTCCTATACCCGTGTCTATATTTAATATTCCATAATAAAGTGTAGGATTATTATATGCAAATTCTACAAAAGCTACATATGTCTCTCCACACCAACTTCCTATAGAATAATTTGGTTGTGCCATTTTTTCCGTTCTTGGAAAACAATCATGTGATATTATAGTTCCATCTTCAGACAAATATTGATAGAATAAATTTAAATTTGACTTACTTATTTCATACTCATGAAAAGGATCAATACATATTAAATTGAATTTTATATTTAATTGACTTAATGTATCCTCTAAATTTTCATATTTTATTTTGTTTTTTAAATTAGAACTATTTATTCCTGTAATAAAATCTGTATCATATAAAATTCTAACAACATTATTATTGTTTATACATATATTTTTTAACCAATCACCAGTTGTTGGAGTTCTTACAAAAAGAATATTTTCACAATTATACAATCTAATATAATCATTTATAAATTTAGTTATAATTTCTCCATTAACAATTTTTTTATTTTGGCTATTGTATTCTAAAATATTCATATATTTATTCAAAATATTATTTTTATAGAAGATCCGGATTTAAATCAGCGAATATTTAAATATATTTAAAATTGAATTACTCTACTTTAATTAAATTAAAGACATAATAATCTTATTAATTATCATTAAGAATGTCATTTGTAGAAAAAGAAGTTGAACCAGTAAGTCATGCTAATTTAAATAATAATGTTAAAAAAGTTATTATTAAGAGAAGATCTGATATAAATATTCTAGATGAACTTCCTTCAGATTTAGGTAAGCGTAAAATGGTTTCCTCATTTGGACCAGAAATATATAATGATAAAGAAAGATATGGTCAAGATATTCCTGATGACTTTTTTAAGACCAATATTGGACATAATGTTTATGAAGATAAATTTCACTTAAATGAAAATTTAAATGAAGCAGAAATTTTGGATTGGTGTTATAAATATCTTGCTAGTAAGAATATACAAATATAAAATAAAAATAGAAATTTGGCTCCACCTTTTTAAAGGTGGAAAAAAAATTGATTATAGTTTGTATTTTTTAATTATGTTATATTATATTCTTTATAAATTTTTAGAATTGTTTTCAAAATTATTTTCAAAATTATTATCTCATTCAAGTTTATCAAAATGTCCTGCAATATTTGTTGTGATGATTATAATAAGAGTACTCGAACCAAGATTTGCTGTCCATATTGCGACTTTGATGTATGCAGAACTTGTTGTGAGACTTATATTTTATCTGAGACGACACCAAAATGTATGAAACCTGATTGTGATAAGGAATGGAGTAGGAAATTCTTGAGAGAAAACCTTACCAATGTATTCTTAACTTCAAAATATAAGGAGCATTTAGAAAATGTGTTATTTGATCAAGAAAAAGCATTAATGCCCGCTACTCAGCCTCTAGTAGAGGAAAAAATCGCAAAGGAGCACATGAGACAACAAATCAGAGATTTGGATTTATTTATCGATGACTTATATAGTCAGAGAAGAGAATTGGAACGAAAAATACAATATGGAATTAAAAGTGAAAAAGAAGAGAAGGCTCATTTTGTTCGACAATGTCCGGCTAATGGTTGTCGTGGATTTTTAAGCAGTCAATGGAAATGCGGTATCTGCGAACAATGGACGTGCCCAGAGTGTCATGAATTGAAGGGATATAATCGTGATTGTGACCATAAATGCGACCCTAATAATGTGGAAACTGCTAAATTGCTTGCAAAGGATTCTAAGCCTTGTCCTAAGTGTCAAAGCTTGATTTTTAAAATAAATGGTTGTTTTGCAAAAGATACTCCTATTTTGATGTGGGATGGTAGTATCAAAATGTCACAAGATATTTGTGTAGGAGATATTTTAGTTGGAGATGATGGTGAAAAACGTATTGTTGAAGAATTGGTTTCAGGAGAAGATGAATTATTTGAAATTAAACAAAATAAGGGAAATAGCTATGTTGTTAATAGTAAACACACACTTGTTTTGAAAGACCAAATGAATATTATTAATTTAATTGTTGTTGATGATTATTTGTTTTTAACCGATACTATTCGTAAATCTTTATATGGTTTCAAATATAATTCTGATTTAAAGTATAGCATTGACGTTTTAGCAATAGGAAAAGATAATTATTATGGGTGGTCTGTAAATGGTAATAATAGATTCTTACTACCAGATTTTACTGTTGTTAAAAACTGCGATCAGATCTGGTGCACGCAATGTCATACGGCTTTTAATTGGAAGACTGGTAAATTCGAGAAGAATATACATAATCCACATTATTATGAATGGCAGCGCAAAAATGGTGGGGCTCAGAGAAATCCTGGTGACGTTGAATGCGGTAGAGAACTTGGTCATTATACAGTTGGTAGAATTCAAGACTTAGCAAAAAAATATTCTGATTTGTGTAAAACTGGAACACAAGAATATACTGGGTGGAATGGTCGTAAAGAAACTCGAGTTACACATGAATATTCCGCTTCTGTAAATAAAATTTGTCAAAGTATTAGAAATATTATTCATAATAATCATATAGAACTACCTAATTTTCAAACTGATTATGTTATTAGAAATCAAGATTTACGGGTTAGATATTTAGAGAATGTGATTTCCGAAGAAGATTTTAAGATAATGATCCAGCGAAATGATAAAAAAAATAAAAAAAACAATGAGATTGCACAAGTTTTACAGTTGGCGAATACCGCTGTCACCGATATTGTGTATCGATTTATAGATAGTTTGGAAAAATCTCATATAAATGTGGACACGTTTTTGAGAGAATTTGAAGAAATTATTAAATATTGTAATGATATTTTTAAAGATATTAGCTTTACTTATACTACTGTTCAGTATGGTTTTACTGATACATTTGATTTTATTCGTATTGTGAAAGAGAAAAAAAGTAAAAAGAAATCTTCTTCTATTGATGAAGATAGCGATGATAATAGTGTCGCTTTTAAATAAAAAATTTGGAATTTTGTTATTTTATAGATTTTGTTATTTTATAAATTTTTATAATTATTTATATCAAATCGTTTTCTAATCTTATAATTTTATTTTCTTTTCCATATTTATCGGTGTAACCATATTTGTTCAAAATCGTCGGGCACTTTATTTGTTTTTTTTACACCATCGGTCAGACCTTGTAACAGTTACTTTGTGACTAATATCACACTGACAACTCGGTGTTTTAATTGTCCAAAGGTTTAAATGTCTCACTTGTTTTTCGAGTGTTTCAATTTGTTGTTTTTGTTTTATTATTTTTCTTTGATGATTATCTAGAACTGCTAATATGAATAAATGATATATACCAATTATATATATCATTTTTACTAGTGTCATTTTTGTAAATACCTCTGCAAATATTTCTTTCATAATGAAGGTAATCGTTTGAAATACAATTTGTAAAATATTCGCTGCTATATTCAAAAGTTGTACAGTATCTGTATATAAGTTATTAATTGTGAGTAAAGGTGTTACTGAATTTGTTGGTGTAATGTAGACTGGGATAACATTGGATTTCATGAATAATTCTGGTGTTTCCATTTTATTAAATATGATTATATTATGTATTATGTATTATGTTATACTTTTGGTTAATTACTTATTTTTATTTCAATTTTTATTTGTAATAAAAATAAAATAATATATTTTACACCATCGGTCATACCTTGGTAGAAAAAAAGGACTAACTACTACCACCAAATTTATATTTTTTATATTTTTATAAATTTTAAATTTTTTATTACCATGTTTCGTTTCCAATTTCTTCATCACAACTCAAATCACTTAATTCTTCATCTTGTTCATCTTGTTCATCTTCACTGTCAGACCAGTCAGCCCAACTCTTCTTCTGATGAACTATCACTTTTTTTTCTTCTTCAACATTTGGTATAACGTGTACCTTTGGTATAACGTGTACCTTTGGTATAACATGTGCCTTCGGTATAACATGTGCCTTTGGTATAACATGTGCCTTCGGTATAACATGTGCCTTCGGTATAACATGTGCCTTCGGTATAACATGTGCTTTTGGCTTAGATGCAATTGCTGCCCATGATGTCTTTTCCTCTTCTTTTATACCAAGAACTATATTAATTATCTCTTCTTCATCATCATCGTTGCATAATACAGCAAATCCGTTTGTTGGCTTATTCTGGGTTATTGGCTTATTATGGTGGATTAAAGGCTTGTTTTGAATTGTTGTCTTATTATTATTCTTATTGCAGAATTTTGCGGTGTGACCACGTTTAAAGCAATATTTGCATTCGGTATTTAATAATGTAGGACATGTAGTTTTTCCATTCAGATCTTTTACCCAATGATTAGTGAATTCACTCTCAGGCTTACCCGCATCATGGCACACCTTGCAGTATGGCTTCTTGATAGACATTTTTTTAAAATTGATACTTTTTAAATTTGATAATTGACTTGATAAATGTATTATACATTTATATTTATATTGAATAAGTGTTTCAATTTTTTTTAAATTTTATTAGAATAAAAAATTGAAATATTTATGCATACATCATAGGTTTCAATTATTATTAATTAATTTAAAAATATCAATATTTATAACCATATTTAAAACCATATTTCATTTGTGAAAACCATATTACATTTTAAAATGTCTGCTCAAGATGAATACGTATTGGTCCAGCGAATTGTCAGTGTTTTGTTTCAAACAGCACATATCATGTCACGGTTTACTATCGAATATCTTTTACGGGAATTAACACATCATATTGAGCGTATGATCGAGTTAAATGATGTTACTGAACGCGATCATTTAAACCAGCAAGTACTTCTTATACAACAATTGAATGAAATAAATCAGCGTATGCGTATGCAGGAACAACAGGCTCAGCAGATAAATCAAAATCAGTCACAGTTTGAATTCATAAATGGACAACAAGATATAAATGGACAACAAGATATAAATGGACAACAAAATATAAATATAGATATGGACCTAGATGAAGGTTCTGATTTAGACCAATCTGAGTTAGACCAATCGTTCATTGTACAGCCTTTTACTGCACAACCTTTCACATTTAATCATCCGATTTATCGTCGTTTATATGTGCATCCTGTTAATAGGTCTAGTGTCGAAAGATCCAAGGTAATTGCTAGAAAGAAGCTCGAAGAACCATGTCCTACAGAATGTTCTGTTTGCCAAGAAACACCTAAATATAAAGACGCTATTTGCACTGAATGCAATCACTATTATTGCAAGGGATGTTGGGAAAATTGGATGAATGCTGAGGGAAGCAATAAAAAATGCCCAACTTGTCGTAAGGATATGCCGAGAATTACTAGTTTTAGGGGTCGAGCTCCCAATAGAAGACATGTAGTATAGAAATACACTTTTCCACTTTTTAGAAAAGTGGAGCAAAAGTGTTGTAACCTTGAAGATTTTGTTAGGAAAGTATTATAAATTTTTAGTAAAAATTTTGATTAAATAAAAAATTGAATTATATTTTTCTTTATTTAATGATTAGTAAATAACTTATAATAAAATATATCAATTTTTAAAACTTGTGAATTGGAAAAATGGATACAATTGACACACGTATGGACATGTTCAAGAAATATTTGGACAAGAGTAATATGCAGCATAAACAATATCAATATGATGGGCTTCGCTGGTGTTTAAATAATGAGCTTAGACCTGATCCTCCTTGCAATGTTCGTGGCGGATTTATTGCCGATGAAATGGGTTTGGGGAAAACTATTATGATGATTGGCCTAATGTACTGCCATTTTGTACAACGTACTCTTGTTATTGTACCTCCTATTCTGATTGACCAATGGTTTATCCAAATCTATAAGACCACAGGACATAAAGCTCTCATTTATCATGGTGACAATAAGAAAACGATTACCATTCGGGAATTGTCGAAGGCTAAGATTGTTATAACCACTTATGGTGCGATTACTATGACTAAAAAGCAAATCAAGGATGGCGTAAGTACTATATTACATAAAGTTACTTGGAATCGCATTGTATTTGATGAGGCACATCATTTAAGGAATTCGAAGTGTACACGGCATATTTGCGCTCGCCTTTTGCCTGCCAAAATTCGGTGGCTAGTTTCGGGCACACCTGTTCAAAATAGTAAGAAGGACTTTCACAGCTTATGTGCTCTTGTTGGGTTGCCCGCGAGTTTCTATACTGAGACTGAGAATTTACAAATTTTGGCTAAGTCCTTCATATTGAAGCGTACTAAAAAACAAGTCGGAATTCAAATGCCCGACATTCATGTAGATAAATCTGTTGTGCAATGGACCAGTAAGAAAGAAATGGCGCTATCTGAGGAGCTGCATTCTGCTTTAGCTTTCAGTCAGGTTAACCCTCTAAAAGGACCCATTGTTGAAGCTTTTCGTGATAAAGGTATTCTTGCTCTTATGTTGAGAGCAAAACAGAGCTGTATTTATCCAAAATTAATGGCCAAGTCGCTTGAGAAACTTGTCAAATTCGATCCCTTTTATAAAGATATATTCAATTGTACCAGCAAATTAGATGCCGCGGTTAATAGTATTCTTCAGCGCAAAGGTAACGGTTGTGGTAAGCTCGTATTCTGCCATTTCCGCGAAGAAATCGATGAAATTGCCACGAGATTACGTAATGGAGGAATAAATAAAGTCGCTACTTTCGACGGAAGAACCACTAATGGAAAGCGTTATGATATTCTTAATGAGAAAAATGAAGTATTGATTTTACAAATACAGACTGGATGCGAAGGGTTAAATTTACAGGAAAATTATAGCGAAATATATTTCATATCGCCTCATTGGAACCCCTCTGTTGAAGACCAAGCTGTAGCCAGATGTCACCGTATTGGACAGACCAAGCCTGTTTATGTGCAACGTTTTGAAATGACATCCTTTGAAGAAGATGTATCTACTAAAACGATTGATAAATATGTCAATGACGTTCAAGAAGGTAAGCGTATTGTAGCTAGCGAAATATTAATTGAATAACATTTAAATTTTGTAAAAGAGGGGTTAAGACCCTTTTTTATACTTATAATATATATATTATAAATGGATCATTTAACTCGTGTTAAACAAGACTATTGGTCACACTGTTTTGATGCTATGTCGTACTCATTTACGGCACTTAAAGCTTCCTTTTATTTTTTCGTACATGCTGTTTTTCCTGATTTATTTGAATTTGATGGCTCGAGAGAAATAGAAAAATTGGATAATATTTTAATTTCAAAAAAAAGAAGTTAGAGTTTCTTTAATTAAAGATTATCTACCAATGATATAAGAGTGTAAAATTTAAACTTCTCCTTAAGTGA
>Ga0194118_10002481_pt1 | contig 23321 bp, 26 predicted proteins | sample TA2MahsurfametaG_2_FD_148662 | JGI IMG/M metagenome (GOLD analysis project Ga0194118, IMG submission 148662) | Freshwater microbial communities from Lake Tanganyika, Tanzania - TA2015013 Mahale N5 surface | ecosystem: Environmental > Aquatic > Freshwater > Lake | place: Tanzania: Lake...
ACCAGGTTGTAAGACATATTGGACATGTTATTAATTTTGTAAAAAAGTTTCTGTGATATTGTAATAAATATGAATGATATGTTAATTCAAAATTTGATTCTTTTGTTGTCAAATATTCGTTAACTTTGAACCAATTGAGTTTGAATAATTTGACATATTCAACCAATGCCTCAGTTTCAAACCATATGATGTCAATGAATATTATAAGACACGATAAGGTAATCATACGTTTGTGTTATATGTTTGTTGTAGAAAATCATTTTGCATTACATAAGCTTTTTTTCTTATTGTAATTTGCCAACCATAGTCTAAAAGTTCATATAAATCTTGATATATGTATAAAAAGGCATCAATTGCGGGTTGAGGTTTTTCTTTATCTGGTCTATCATATCCCCATCCATAATCATCCATAATTATTATTCCATTTTGTTTTAACATTCTCCACGATAAAACCAAATCTTCTAATACATTTTTTGCAATGTGACTTCCGTCTACATATATTAGATCGGCAAATTCTTTATCATTGCCGTTATGATTCAATGATTTTAACACATCAAATGAATCTCCTTTTATAAATTTTACATTTTTATATGGAGCAAGATTATTTTTTAGATAATCTGTTTCTTCAATGTCGATACAGTATAAAAAGCTTGTATCTTTATCAAATATATTTTCAAGACACCACACAGCGCTTCCACCACAAAACGATCCTATTTCAATTCCTACGGTATTTTTTTGTCCTTTTAATGGTTGTAATATATTATTCCAATTTTCGATATGATTTTGATGGAAATTTTCCCATTCCGAATCTGGAAATTTACAATGTGATGGATAATTTTTGTAATTCATACTTTTAATTTATTTAAATACCAACTGTCGTCTGCATTTATTAATTTATCTTCGTAAGAATTTAATGTATTTATTGTTATAGTAAATCCATTGAATTCATATATACCTACTTCTGGGGTATGTTCTATAATAAACATTAAATCCTCTACAAATTTATATTGTTCATTTCCAAAGAACAATGCGTCAAATTCTATTAATATATCATTTTTATAACCTTCGATTGGATTTAATGGTTTTAATTTATCTTTAATTTTAAAATGAGATATATTTTCTTCATTCTGTATATAAGAATCTTTTATTGAATTTGATACATCTGTATATAATGTATCACACCATGGTTCCAATATAGAAATCAATTGAGGATTTTTTTGTATGTTGTTTATTTTGAATCCCACATCATATCGTTTACATACTTTAGGCATCATCATATCATCATGTAGGACATTCATGTGCCATTTACGCCACCATTCTCTGAATTTTATTTGTCTTAATGTAGTATATTCCTCCGAATCTTTAGATTTTCTCCATACTTTACCATTTCCGACTGGTATTTCTTGGTAAATTTGAATTCCGTCTTTAAATCTACTGCCTCTACAAGTCATGTGATATACGAAAGCATCTCTTGATTGTATAAATTTATATCCTGCCAAGTAAAATCGATTGAATAAATCAGAATCTTCTAATTCCATTGGAGCAAAGACTCTTTTGTCATGTCCGCCAATTGAAAAAAAATCTTCTACATACATTATCCATGGAGCAAATATGCCTGCAGTAGTTTTATCTTTATTTACATTTTCCTGAATAGTTACAAATTTAAAAAATTCGTCTGTTTTAAACTCCTCTGGCTCCATTCCAAAATTTTCAACAATTTTTTCCGGTCCTGGTGGATGTAATGGTGGTTCTATTCGTGTTCCTGATACAATGGCTCCTTTTTTAATATGCTTAATCATGTTTTTAACATAATTCGGTGTAGCAATCATATCGGCATGAAATATACCAAATATTTCATTTGATGACATTTTTGCACCAACATCATATAACACAGTATGACCTACTCTATCTGGTCCTTCGTTTCTATATATTTTAGTAAGATCGGATTTCACAGATTTCATCCAATCCCAAGTTCCATCTGTAGATGCATCATCTAATAATACAACTTCAACATCAGAATAGTATTTACGTATACTATCATATGCAAATTGCACGTATTTTTTATTATTTCTTGAGGGTATAACCAATGTTAAATTCATAATTATAATTTTGAGTTTTTTATTAACTCGCTTGATGAACAAATTTTTGGTAGATCTATTATTTTGTAATTTATACCTATTTGTTCACACACTTTTACTTCTAACGATTCACTCATTGCACTTGTTCTATCTCCGCTATTAAAAAAATAAAGGGTATCATTTGAATATTTTTCTTTTAACATCCTTAATGTTTCGCAGACTGTTCTATCTTTATCTATTGATAGAACAACTTCATCTACACATTTTAAATTTTTAACAACGAACATTCTATGGTTTTCATCCATGAAAGGAACCGATCCTTTGAGTTTTACTTGGTTGTCGGTATTCACGATTGCGATTAAATAGTCACCGAATTCTCTTGATGAATTTATATATTCAATGTGACCTTTATGTATTGGATTAAAATAACCTGATGCTATTGATATTTTCATGTTTCTGAATATATTTGACAGACACCTTGTTTATCGAATTTTATATCTAATATTAAATTTGGGAATTGTTCTTTTATTTTTTGTTTTGATATAGGATTACATATTGCCATTATAAATCCACAACCTCCGCTTCCTATCAGTTTTGCGCCATAGGCACCTAATCCCATTACTCTGTTTATAATTTCACTGATCTCATTTGTAGAAATCAAAGACGAAATCTTTTCTTTTTCTTTCCAAGTTTCATATACCAATTTTCCGATTTCAGACAAATTTTCTTTTATAAACAGTGAATACGCTTCTTTTGCTATATTATAAATTGGCAATTTATCTTTATTTTTATGGTCTTTTGCAATTTCATCCGAGAATCTTTGTCCTCCTGTATATAATAAAACAATAGAAGATTCTAATTCGGACTTAAAGTCTGCGGTGACAGGCAAAGGTCTGACATAGAATTCTCCATTTGTATCTATTGTAATTGAATTCAATCCCCCATAAGCTGCAAATATTTGGTCTTGTATTCCGCCAGACTCGTTTAATATTTCTCTTTCAATTTTTATAGAATCTTGAGATAATAGTTTTTTATTTAATGGTAAATTTAATATTTTTCTTAATGCATAACATAAACCTACGCAATATGAAGAAGACCCTCCCAATCCTGTTCTGCCTGGCACATCAGTAAAAGAATTAAATTCAATTGGATTATTTGGAGAAAAGTATTTTAAGGTTTCTCTAATCAAAGGATTACTTATTTCATCAAACGATGTCACAGATTCTAATTTAGAGTATGTAACAACGCTTTTTCTTGGCATTATATTTGGACGGGTTCTTAAACATATATAATTATATTTTGATATAGTAGTTCCAATCAACAAAGACCCATGTTTTTCATAAAAATCTTTATAATCAGAAGATCCCCCAAAGAAAGATAATCTGAACGGACTTCTTATTATTACCAAATCATTTTTCATTATAATAATCTCCCCATTCAACCAACACTGTTGATTTAGAATCGTTTCGTTCATATGCATATTGATACGACTCAAAAATTTGCTCTGGTTCATCCAAACGTATTATGTCAACATTTTTACACATTAACTTAAACGCATCTGTATAATCACCAACGTGTTGATGTTGTGGGTGCAAAGGTCTTTCTGATCCAATTCCTACTCTTATGATCACTTTTGGTTTATATGGATTATCGGACATCATTGGAATTTTATCCAAATGATTTATAAGTTGGTTTGTTGTCAATAAGAAGAAATTCCATCTTGGATAAAGGCTGATAGGAATTGTTCCGTTTAATGACATTCCGATAGACATTCCCATCTGTAAATCTTCACAAACAGGAACTTCAAACAATTTATCGCTCGGAACATTAATTAGTGTGTCCGTCATTGCTGTTCCTTTGTATTTAACAGCTTGACCTAAGAAAAATGTATCTGGTTTATTTCCCAACCATTCCATTGCTCTACAAATTTCGTCTCTATATTTTCCCATTGTAATCCTGTATTTTAAAATTGAATTCTTTCACCTGTGCCTGCATGAGGATACTTATTCTCGTAACTGTAATAAATGATTTTTTTATTGTTGTTTTGAAAACTTAAAATATCACTATTCCATGTCTTTCTTGTATCCGTGCAAACAGATTTATTGTTATCTTCTATTACCCATGTAATAGGTAAATCGTAGTTAACTGAATATGTCCAGTTTTCAAAAAAACAACCTGTTTGTGAAGTCATATCTCCTATAAAACAATAGACATGATTATTTGATTGTTTCTTTTTTATATCAAATGCGACACCGGTCGCAATTGGAATTATACCTGTAACTATTGCCGATGAGAATATTCTATAATCAGGATAACATAATGAAATTGATCGACCGTTCTTAATATCAGATAATAATCTATTTTCAGGCACGCCCTTCAATAAACATTGGTAGTGTGACCGCCAACTACAAAATACCCAGTCGTTTGATTTTATGTTTTTAAATATCTCCATCATCTGTTCTTCGTTGTTTGAATACAGATGAACAGGAGCACGAATTTCTTTATTTTTCCATGCATCACATACTTTTATTTCAAAGTCAATTAAATCTTGTTTTGTCATATATTGTTTAAAATTTTACAAAGGTCTAGGATTTTTTGAGAGTCTAATTCTGGATAATTTCCAATATACCATCCATAAAAATGAACTTTTTCGGTATTTTTAAACTGACTTGCATATTCTTTTGAAAACATCTTACTTAAATATGGTTGTCTTATTTGATTTCCTCCTCCTGACATACCTCTTCTAAATTCGATTTCGTTTTCTTTAAGAACGGATTCTACTTTATTTCTAAATTCAATATCTGAATTATTTAACAATAATGTAAATGCATAATTAGAATTGCCTTCTCTATCAAAGTTAGTATAATATTTATTTTTGTCAAGATTATCTAAGAATATATCTAAATTTTCTTTTCTTCTTATGTTATTTTTATCAAGACGATCCAACTGATTTAGTGCTAAAACAGCATTTATTTCAGTGGATCTCATATTATATGCGGACGATATAAAAATAAAATCTTTATTTAAATCTGGATGATTATTGATATATTCGTTTTTTAATTCTTCATTGTCAATTTCACGAACCATACCATGCGAACGATATGCTCTTGCAATGTTATAAACTTTTTCATCATTTGTGCATATTACTCCTCCTTCAATTGAAGTCATGTGATGTGCATAATAAAATGAAAAATTTGATATATCACCAAAAGATCCTACTTTTTGTCCTTTGAAAGTCGCTCCGTGAGATTCACATACGTCTTCAATCAATATAATATTCTTTTCTTTACATATATTTATTATTTTATCGGTTAAACCATTATAACCTAATATATGAGTCAACAAAATTGCTTTTGTTTTTGGTGTAATTTTACTTATTAATTCGTTTTCGTCGATTGAAAGATTAGGTAGATTTATATCAACAAATATAGGTGTTAAACCTGCGTGAAGAATTGCTGATACGTCTGATACCCAAGTTAAAGGAGCAGTAATAACTTCTCCATCTCCATACAATTCTTTTATAATTGCTAGGGTTATTATATTAGCTGAACTGCCAGAATTAACAAACACTGAATATTTTACACCCAACCATTCTGACCATTTCTTTTCAAATTCTCTTACTTTTTTTCCGTTGGTTAAAATCGGGAGAGGTCTTTGTGATAGAAACTGAGTCATACACTCAAAATCTTGCTCTGTTATATTATTATACATTAATGGCCATTTCATATATTTTCTTTATACCAATTTATTGTTTTTTCCAGTCCTAATTCCAATGATGTTGAAGAATTCCAATTTAATAAAGTTTTTGCTTTTTCCACATTTATTAATCTAAAAGGAATTGCTGTTGGTTTTGTTGGATCATAAATAATCTCCGGTGAATATCCACATAATTTAGTTGTCGTTTCTACAAGAGTTTTGATTGTAGTAGGAACTCCTGTGGCTATATTAATAGGATTATTGAATGCTTTGTGTTCTACCGCAGATACCATTCCATCTACAAAATCGTCAACATATACGAAATCTCTAACGGCAGTTCCGTCTCCCCATACATAATACGGATTGATTTTATTTGCTGATTTTATAATTGTATCTGGAATTACATGGCCTTTATTTGGTGTAAAGTTATCATGAGGACCATATATAGCCGCACTTCTTAACAATACAAATTTAGTTGTTGATATATTACCATAGTGCATATAAGACTTTTCCAAGAATCTTTTAACCCATCCAATTCCTTGATAACCAATAAATGGATCTCCTTCAAATCCTTGTTCTTCTTTGACTGCATAGGTCACGGAGGGATACATTGTAGAACTTCCAATATTTACAAATACATCTATTTTTTTTCTTACACATGCATCTGCTAGATTAATTGATGGAATCAAATTGTTTTTTACAAGATTCAATTGGTTTTCGTTTTGACCAGCGATTCCCATTACATATGCGACACAATTAATTACAACATCAATTCCTTCTAATACATTCTCACATTGTTGTGTATCAAAGAAATCGCAATTTACAATTTCTAAGTTTTTGTGAGTAATTTTTACGGGACGAACGTGTTGAGTTGCTCTCACATGCGCTCCTTCCGCTAACATTCTTTTTACTGATGCATGACCTAACAGTCCTGCTGCACCAGCTACCAAAACATTTTTATTTAAAAAATAAGACATAATTATAATTTTTCTTCAATATAGATATTTAGAATATCCTCTTTTTCTTTTTCGGTCAATAATGGAAAATTAATCGTAGATATATTTTCAATAACTTCATTTTCAACTTTCATGCCAGGAATAATAACATTAACATTTGGATTTGACAAACAAAATCTTAAACAATTTTGTGAATCTGTATAAATATTATCGTTTAACTTTGATAACATTTTCTTATAAATTCTAACATTATTATTAACTTTGTCTTGAGACCAGGACTGTCTTCTATCATCTGTATCGTTATTGAATTTGAATTTCCCAGATAGAATTCCCTGTGCTAATGGAGTTCTGATTACATTCAAAACACTGTTTTTATTACAATATTCTAACAATCCGTTTGATTCTGCTCTTCTATCCAATATATTGTAATTTACTTCTACAACTTCAAATCCATATGTTTCGATAGCCTCGATTCCGTCATTTGGAGACGCCAATGATATTCCGATCTTTTTGATCAATCCCTCTTCTTTTAGTGATTTCAAATGATTTACTAAATTTGATTCTTTTAATACGGACAATTTTGGACTATGCAACATGTATACATCTACATAATTTGTATTTAATCTAGACAAACTTGATTTGAAAGTATTTGTTATATAATCTATAGAGAAATTTTGGTTTCCATCATTTGTGGTCATTCCTCCTTTTGTTATTATATAAATTTTATCTCTAACATCTTTAAATACATTGCCGAGTAAGTTTTCTACATGACCAAACCCATAAAAATCGGAAGTATCATAAACATTTACTCCCATGTCATAACCTTTCAATAATGCTTTTATTGAATCTTCATCATTTACTTTTCCATATGAAAGTGATCCGTTAAAAGTTCCTCCCAATGGCCATGTTCCGTAACCAATTCTATTTAATTTCATAATTAATAATGTCCTGATAGTTGGTATTCTGTTTTATAGTTTCCATGTAAATACGCACCTTTTTTATTGCCATACCAAACAACTTCTTTATACCATCGATCCCAGTCTGTATAAACAGCTTTTGATTTTTCTATTATATATTTTGTTGATTTTTCTTCAAATACAAATGGATTGCCTTCAAGTGCATCTTTATAAATTTTCATTATATCATAATTAGTAGATATTTCTATATTATTAAATTCAAATGGAATTTTTATTAAAGATCTATTCAGATTAATTGAGTCGTATAATGCAGATTCATTTATTGAAGTATTAAAAGAAACACATAATTCAATTAAAATTTTATAACATTCTTCGTAAAATTCATTTATCTGTCCTTTTTTTACTAATTCTATAAAAATAAATTCATCATCCGGCCACCAAATATTTAAATATTCTTTTGAATTAAAAAACTCTGGTTCTCCGTTCTGAATTTTTTCTGCTCTTGATATAAAGTGATTTTTTATACTTGATACGATTGGATATTTATTGATTACATCATCATTCATAAAATGAGTGAATATTGACTTATAAGAAATATTAGTCAATTTATTGGTTAATATCAATGGTATTTGTAAAACTTTATCAAAATGTAATAATGCAACCATCCAACAAATTGCTCTGGTTTTTTTCCAATCTTCTTTGGGTGTAGAATCTGTAGCTATAACTAATATTTGTTTTTCTTGGATGAAATTTTCATCCTCTTCATCTAACGATCCGTGAATATTTATTATATTAGATTCTACAAATTGCATTCCATATTTCTTTTGATATTCAACATCTCCCATTTGGGCATTCGGTAATATAGAAAGATTATTAAATTGAATTCTATTATGTTGTCCGTTTGAAATCAATTCATTTATACCACTTACAAATGAATCATATGTTTCTCCGGGCATTCCCAAAATCATATCAGAATATGTTTCAATTTTATCTCGCATGAATCTACGTTGTAATTCTTGATACGATTCGAGCGAAATATTATCTCTTCTGATGTTTTTTAATGTAGTTTTATCCATGGATTGAACTGATAGAGTAACTCCTTTATTCAATCCTTCTGATGCTAATAACTTTTGAACTTGATATGCACGTTCAGTTGCATTCTTAGTATTTTGAACTGATAATGCATGGGGATATCCTGTTTTCTTTTTATTATCTACTACCTTTTGAGTTATATTTAAATCTCTAGGTAACATTCCATAATTTGCATCACAACAAAATATAAATTCAACTTTGTAATTAGAAAACCAATCTATTTCTTCATACAATCTATCGATATTAAATTGACTGACTTTTGCAGCAGTTGCAGATCCCCAGTCGCAATATGTACATGTGAAAGGACATCCTCTATTGGTTTCCCATAAACCCAACCATCTTTCATCTGGATTGTTTTTTATTATACTATCAAATACATTATTTAAATATGGAGATGGAATATCGTCTAATACCTTAAATCTACCTGCTTTTTGCTTTGTAATTACCTTATCATTATCTATATATGTTATGGAAGGAATATTAGACCAATCTTTAGATTCAAATTTTTCAAGTATCATTGAAAATATTCCTTCACCTTCACCGTGAACGCATATATCTATAAATTTGTGTTTTAATTTGAATGATTTACAATTGTCAGGAACTTGAGGTCCGCCAAATATAATCAAACATGATGGATTAATAGACTTTAATTTCTCTGCAATTTTTAGAGAAATTCTTTCGTTCCATACATATAAGCTAAATCCAACAATTGAACAGTTTTTCAACTTTTCAACGGCGTTATCAACCGGAATTCTTTTGTATATAGTGTCTATAAATTCAAAGTTATTTATATTAGAACAGTGTTTTTCTGCGTATGATTGCAATAATCCAACTGCGTATGGAAAATAATTTTGTCCTGAAAAACTATTATTTATTTGAACTAGTCCTACTTTATTCATTTTATTATTTGTTTAAAACAATCTATACTAGATAGTATTTTTACTGTTGGAAATATTTGATGTAATTTTACAGTAGAAATATTTCGTAAGTCAATCGTATAATTTCCATATGATGGTGTTTTATTGAAAAATGTAGCAATTTCATTTATAGAACACGCAGAATCTGATGCTACATTTATAATTTCATTTTTAATTTCATTAGAATTTAAATATATTTCTATAATATCAATCAAATTTTTAATAGAAATAAAATTATAATATGTAGAATTTGACAATGTTGTTTTAGATTCATTTTTAATTGTATTTATACTTTTTGGCAAATTTGAAGTGTTATCTAATACATGAACTGGTCTCAAAATTAAAAAATTATCATGTAACTTTCTAACAATTGATTCTGAAATAAATTTGGTGGTTCCATATATATCACTCATTTCATTGACATCGAATTTTAAATTTTCCAATTTAAAATTTATATTTTTTGGATAAATTGCAACTGAAGAAAAATATACAATTTTTTTTGATTTTATTCTTAAAAGTTTTTGAGTTAGGAATATATTATCATCTATATAATTATATAATAAATTATTTGTAATTTTTTGATCCTTGGTATTTGCTGCACAGTGAATTATTAAGTCATAATAATCATTCAATGATTCTATATTTGTATTTCTATTTAATTCGTCACAATTAAAATATTCTTTCAATACATGACCAATTTTTCCATTTGAACCAGTAACAAGTATTTTCATTCAATAATAACATTACATATATAGTTCATAAGGAACTGTATCATAATTAAATATTTCTGGTTTTGTAAATAAATTATCTCTTATATACGACTTTAACAATTCATTTTTTGGGAACCCTTCTTCAGTATATAAATTTGGATCATGAGGCATATTTGCATTTCCTGTCCATTCAGTATAACCTAATCCCAAACTTCTTGCTGTATTGTTAATAACAGTATCATAAATATTTAATCCTGGTAACAAATCAAATTCTGAACTAGCAGGAACTTTTGAACCTGGACCGTCAATACTATGTGCGTGTTGTATTTGTATATCTTTTACAATTACTCTTTTTAAATTTAATGAAAGTGGTAGATATGTCATTATAGAATCAAAACATCCAGTAAAAATATCAGGAAGGATATTTCCATAAAAAGATCTTAATTTTTTGTTCATAGAACAAAAGTGCATATTTAAGCTATAACCAGCACGAACATCAACATCATATGGTATGGGTGGAATTTTTTTTCCACGAGTGTCACTTTCTCTATTTCTAAGTTCGGGACTGGATTGATCGAATCCACTATCACTGTCTGGTTGGATATCTATCATTCCATATTTACCTGTTTTACTATATTCATTTATAGTAGATAATACATTTTTTACATTTCCACAATTCATTCCCGAATCAATATATACAAATTCATCAAAATCTATATCTGTTTTTTTTAAACAGTTTTTGACGGATAAATTGCAAGTTTGTTGAACAGCAAGACTTTGATTGGTATTATGATACCAAATTTTATTTCCATATCGTTGTAACATTTTGACTTTTGTATCATCCGTATTGAAACATCCACTTACAAGAACTCTAAATGAATCGGAATTATAATCTTGATCTAAAAAATTATCAATGCAGTTCAAATACCAATTGGTATTTTTTGTTTTAAATTCACAAGTATTATAAATTAATAAAATATTTTTAGTCATAATTAAACTACTTTTCTATAATAATCCAACAAAAAGTTAATACTATCATCCAATGTATATTTAGGCTTCCACCCAGTTTTATTTTCAAATTTACTTACATCTGGAATTTGTAATGTAACATCTACTGGTCTTAATAACCTCGAATCTTGTTCATGAGGAATATCTATATTTGCGTGTTTTAATAAGATATTCAAAAATTCACCTACTGTAGTAGGACTTTGAACACCAATATTATAATCTTCTCCATATTCACATTTATTTACTGCTATCCAATAAGATTCTACTATATCTCTTACATCAATAATAGATCTAACGGACTCCAGGTTTCCATATACTAATTTATCTCTTTTACCTTTTTCAATTTCAACCACTTGTCTTGCGAATGCACTAGAAAATATGTCTGGTCTACGTGGATTTATATAAGTAAAAGATCGTGTCAATACAACTGGTATACCATATGACAAATAATATGATCTCATCAACTTTTCTTGTGCCAATTTGCTAATTGCATATACATTAATTGGATCAATTTTATGAGTTTCTTTAATAGGAACATCTTCGGGTTTTACTTGTCCATAAACTTCCGAAGTGCTACAATGATGAATGATCGGCTTGATTTTTAAAATTCTAACAGCTTCTAATAGATTTAATGTAGAATCTACGTTATTTTTGAAAATCGCAGAAGGATATTCAAAACACATTCTTACATTAGCAATTGCGGCCATATTAAAAATATAGTCCGGTCGAATTTCTTCAAGTGTTCTGATTACAGATCCCATATCTGTTAAATCGCATGTGTATAATTTAACTTTATCTTTTATATTTTTAAGATTTCCGTTAGATGAATCTGTATGCCATCTGGATATACCATATACATCTAGATTTGGAATGGTAGTTAAATATTCTGCTAAATAACTTGGTCCGCTTCCGCCAATGCCTGTAATTAACGCTTTTTTGTTCATAGATTTGTATAATCTGTATTAGAATTAATGATTATTGGGTATGATTTAATTAGTTCTTGGATTCCATAATCTAAATTGTATTTTGGTCTCCAACCAGTATTCTCTAATTTTTCATTGCTTACTATATAATTTCTTTTATCTTGATCTTTTGCAAACTCGTCTTGTTTTATTACAAAATTAGGAACATATTGTTTAATTTTTTCACACAATTCTAATTTACTTAAATTTGCATCAGATAGACCGACATTAAATACTTCGCCTTTATGAGAATCAAAATTTTGTAACATTCTCACAAAAACTTCCGAAACATCTCTGACATGAATATAATTACGTTTGAAATGAGATTCAAACAATACGATATATTTATCAGTCATCGCTTTTAATACGAAATCATTTACTAATAAATCTTTTCTGAATCTATAGGATGTTCCGAAAACGGTTGCCAATCGTAGAGAGATTGCTCTAGTCGAATCTAGAGCATATCTTTCACCTAGACATTTAGTTATTCCATATGTTGAAATTGGATTTAGTCTTGTGTTTTCTGTACAAAATACATCATTTTCACCAATTCCGTATCCACTATTTGTATTTGGTAATATAATTTTTGTATTCGTACTAGTATTTCTTACGATAAAGTCAATTTGATTAGCATTTACGTCCTCTGCCAACTTTTTGTCACGGTCACATGCGGGAAATCCTACTATACTTGCTAATGGATATATGAAATCAACATCTAAATACTTTTTCAATTTATTTTGATCTCTAACATCACCATACACAAATTCTAATTTTTTATTTGCGCACAATGGAAATAATCCATTTTGTTTATACATTAAATTGTCATATACTGTAATTTTTTCGATTCCCAAATCATCAGAAACCTTCAGTAATTTTTCGACTAACATTGTGCCTAGATATCCGGCTCCGCCTGTTATTAATATTTTCATATAATTATTATTTAGAAATTTTAGCATGAATTGACATAATTGTCAACTATATATTTTTCAAGAACTTTTCAAAAAATATTTCTCTTGTATAGTTATTTATGACTCTATTATATGCCTTTTCTATCATCGGAATATAATCATCATAGTGTGACAATATATGATTTATTTTTTCTTCTAAATCTTTTAAGTCTGTCCAATACATAAATTCATCTTTTTCAAAATAAGACTCTATCATATTCCATGGATCACGAAAACTTAATATTAATGATTTTGACATCGCCGCTTCTAAAGTTCTCGTTTTGAACTGTGGAACTATACCATATTCATTTACAAGTTCAAATGACTTGTGATTTTCAAATTGAGATATAACCCCTTTGTTTTGCCATTCTAACAATCCGTGAACGATAGATATTTTGCTCTTTGCATTCAATTCTAATTTTCTTTCATAAGATACACCACTATAGGATCCGTGATCTCTTCCAACGGAACAGAATTTGAATTTTTGACTTAACATTGGAAATGTAAATCGTATTGGAGAATTGAAATAATGTCCTGTGTGATAAATATCAAAAAACTTTTCTGTTTGTGATGGGATATATTTTAAATTTATTGGTAAAAATACATGTTGAAATTTATCATAGTTATACTTTTTATTAAAATATTCACTTGAGAACGGACAATCGGTTAGTATTTTTACAAATTTATCTTGAAGTCTAAATGTTTTGTTAAAATCTCCGTTAGAATTCTCCGCATGCATTAAACAATTTGGCAATTCTGTCCAAAACATAACAATATTATCATATAACTCAAAGATATTAGTTCCTGATCCAATTGATATCAATGTATAATCAGTTTTGGTTGGAATATCTAAAAAATCTAAAAAATCATAAGAATATCTACTTTGATCTTCCTTGTCAACTGCTATATATTGTGGATCCGATAGTTTCATAACATTTATCCTGTATATGTTTCTGTGATAAAATCAAATGGTTTATAAGTTATATTTGGATTCATATATAATAATGCAAATGTTATGTTACTAGGAGAAACTAACAATTTTTTACAACGATTTAGATTATTTATTTCACTTAATATATCTGTATATTCTTTTTTCAATGGAACATTTCTATGAATTTCCCACGTATCTTCTTCTAATCGGTTTAAAGGAATGAAAATCATTTTATCTTTAAATTTGTTAAGACATTTTTCAAAGAAAATTCTTTGACTTGACGCCACATAAATTTTTTCATATTTTCCATTTTCAAACTCGGTTTCCATATCGTGTAAATATTTATTGTTGTATTCTTCAAGTGACATTATATTTTTATAAGGGGTCATTTTTCCATCATTTGTAAAATAAAAATTTATGAATCTATAATTTACACCGAGTGTATTTTCGGGGATATTTGTTATTGGAACTAAATGGGTTTTTAATTTTAAATTTTCATTATAAACTTTATTGTATAAATGTCTTAGTTTAGATAGAGACGAATCTTTATATATTTTTCCATTGCAAAAAAACCATCCATTATCATAAGTATTATAAAATGATTCTCCGATTTCTTGTTTAAACAGTTCTTTAATTTCATTCGTATATAACGGAGAATGTTGAAAATTGGCATTATGTTCGTATTGATGTGAATTATATTTATATTTTTGTTCAAAAAAATAATTAAAAATATTCTCATTTGGCGACCCATCCCAATCAATATAAATTGGTGTTCCTATTTTCATAGAATACCAATACCAACCCATTGCCGCATTAAAATTGCTAAAAAAACCAGCACTTAATCTATTTTTAATTAATATCATTATATGTTCTCCAATAATTTTTAATAAATTGTAATTCTTCTGATGTTATATTATTTTCAATCAATGACAGCCAATATTTAAAAGAAATTAAATCAAATGGAGTGCCTAAACAAACATAGTTGTCTGTTGGATAATGTGTGACTGATAATCCATCCCTAATCATTTGATTATATACCAATGTAACATAATATTCACCGTTTACATTTTCTTTGTTTTCTATTAACTTGTTAAAATATTTTAACAAAAGTTCGCCTGATTTAAAATAATATATTCCGCTAGATGCGAATTCCTGAATCGGATCATTTGTATAATAACCTTTTTCTTTTACTTCTAAAACCTTGGTTCCATCAATTTTTAAATGTGCAAAGTTTATATTTCTTAATCTATGTGGATGTTTTCCTGTATGAGTTACTAAACAACCGTCACAATTAGTTAAATGTAATTTATTTACAAAATCCGAATAGTTCCATTTTTGAGTAAGATCACAATATGAAACTATATATGATTCGTTATTTATTATATTTTGTAATTGTAATATAGATGTAACCGGTCCTTTTTTATGAGCCGATATTGTAACAATCGTAGAATCTGGATACAATTCTTTTAATGTCTTATCTATTTTATATAACGTTACATCATTATCGTTAATTATAAATGTTACATCATTAAAGTTTATGTTTGGAAACATGTCCATAACATATTCTATAACCATTTTACCGTTTATTTTTATTAAAGGTTTTACAATAAATCCTTCTTTTGTAAACCTCTCACTATTGCCACTTAATGTAAAAATGTATTTCATGTAACAAATAATGTATAATTTTTTTCTTTAATATTTATGGGATAATCGGTTAAAACTCCATAACAATTATTGAACGAATCTGCTGAATAAATAGGTGTCAACTCTGGCATAACGATGATTGATTTTTTATTTATTTTCATGCCTGGTTTACAAAATATATGATGTTTTGAAGTCAAAACATAATCATCATTCAAATGACCAAATACATTTAAACTTTTATAATCTAATAATAAATATAAAGCATCCATATTTTTACAATGTATCCAGAGTTTATCCGATTTGGATAATAACCATTCGATTGATAAATTGTATTGAGGATTGTCATGACCTAAATACAATATGTGATCTTTTAACCAGACATCAATTTCAACATCAAATCCTAAATTTATTGCGTATTCTATTGATTCAATAGAATTTTCAGTTTTTAAATCTTGTCCATTTAAATTGGCTCTATGTGAAATAATTTTTATTTGTTCCATACGATATCCAATATTTTATTTATAGTTTCTTTATGTTTAGTATATGGTCTCAATGAATGGAAGTCTACATACCAACCTTGTCTTAATGCATTTTCGTCATAGTTGCTTATGATATTTTCTCCTTCACCTCTTCCGGCTCTGGTCATGGTCTGTCTATTATCATGATTATATCCAATGAAATTTATTGAATTTGATTTTAATTTTTCTCTTATTTTTTCAGTTGTATATTGTTCGCAACAACACATATGTTTTTTACCTTCAACGTCCCAGTCTTTACTAAAAAATCCCAAACCATAGTTATTTTCGTATAAAAATTTACATGATTCTTCAAATGTATCATGTAAATCAAAACTTTTATCAAAAACTCTTCCTTTTGCGACATGATAATGACTTACAAGATCTGCTCCACCATCTTTTGGACCTTTTATTTGCCATAAATTTGAAGGATTGGATATTTTATTATGTCCCAAATGAACGTGATAGTGATCTGGAACGTCTGTTATAGCATCTATAAATCTATGTTTTTGTAATGGGAACAAATCTATATCGCCTAACATCCATACTGTTTCCGGTTCAGTTTTTGCAAACCAAATTCTGGCCCATAATTGTTGTATCAAGATTGGATAATTTAAATATTTTTGATATATAACTTTTCCGTATTTTTCGGATTGTGGTTTATCTCCAAAATAAACTAAAACGGATTCCATTCCCAATTTTTCATAAAATTTTTTAGAAATAGGTTCCCAGAAATCAACATATTCTTCAGATGCGGAAAATAATACTTTTTGAATTTTCATGATAAATAATTTTTATATATATAGTCTTCTGATACTTTGTAATTTAATGCTAATTCGAAATTTTTTATGATATGTTCTGCATTATTTGTATAGAATGAAATCAAATAATTTTCATTTGTTACTATAGAATCAAATTCATTAATTGTATCAAAGGTTATAAAGCCTTGTTTATCGAAAAATTTATCTATAGATGGACATCCCCAATATATCGGAACGGTTCCTGTTAAAAAACAATCAATGATTTTTTCTGTAAAATAACAATCTTGTTTACAATTTTCTATTACTACAGAAAATGCATAATCTCTACAAGAATCTATTTTTTCGAATTGTTTATAATCATAAATACGACCCATCAAATCAACATGATTTTTATACTTTTCTGCAATTTGATGTCTGATATTCTGACCATCTGTAAATCTCTTGTTTGATAACATCATCGATATCAATTTTGTTTTTTGATAATCATATTTAATTTCCTCATCTTTTAAAAAACATCCTCCGGTAGGCGCAAAATGGGAATGTTTACATGTTTCTAATATTTTACTTGAATGTGTAAATATTTTATCAAATAAATTATTATTTTTGAATACGAATTCGTAAGAATCTGGCGTAATAGAAGGAGATTCTACTAACCATGCATATTTTTTGATATTAGATTGAACATTATTTACTTCAAAAACGTGAGAATCTGTTAAAAAAACAAAGTCTCCGGTTTGATTATCTCTGTTCCATTCGAAGAATGACGGTTTGTGATTTCCACTGCTTGAGAATGCATGTGCAAACAAACTATCTTTGATTGAAAATTTCTTCATATTCTTATCCATTCTTTAAACAATAGAGAATTTATATCAAATCCGTTTTTTATTAATGCCGGACCAAACCATGTTGATGGAACTATTATGACCGAGTCAGATCTATCATTGAGATATGCCGACCACCATCCGAAACTGCTGTTGGAAATTATAATATTTTTACACAAAGAAATCAAATATAATTCGTTATAATCTTCATCTTTTACGTATTCAGTCGAAATGTTAAATTTTAAATTCGACTTACACCAATCAATATCATCACTGAATATATAAATTTTAGATGTGTTTATTTTTTCAATGGCTTTGTTGTAATAATCCACAGTCAATAATGGATGATGGTCTGGAAATTTATGATAATCACCTCGCCTAACTTGTATAGCGGTGGCATCACTTGGTATCTGATACGTCAGTTTTATGGAATTTAATAATTCTTGATTCGAGAATAAATTTTTAATATATGTTCTATTGTGGTTAAAATATTCAAATGATTGAAAATGACCATTTAATTTTAAATTCTTCTGGAAAGGTATTGTGGAATAATCACACGTTTCTTTATTATAATATCCATTGAATTTTAATTTTGAATCGAATAAAATTTTACTGAATATGTTTGATTTGTATACATTTACGTTACGTCCTTGGTTTGGTAATATATGTTCATCATTATTAACTATTAACAATGCATTATTGTCTTTTGCAAGTGATGCTGCGGCAGCTATTTCAAACATTTGATTGCCTAATCCTCCCGCTAGAGTGGGACTCACATATGAAATTTCATCATATGATTTACGGTTTCTCACAATATATTCATAATCAATTTTTACTTTTATGTTATCTGTATATGCTCTACTTCCATTGTTTTGATTTGTATGATTATATAAATAAACGGGATCAGTTACTCTAAATATTTTGTCTGATGGACACAATTCCAATGCAGCAAACATTATTGCAAGATCATCCGGCCCAACGATATATTGATTGTTATGGATCAAATCTTTTTTGTCTATTTTTTTCCATATAACACCTCTCATTGTTTTTAGATGTGAAGTTCTCCACAAATCTTTACGGTATAACTTATTTGTCTTTATATGAGACGGAATCTCTGAATTTTGAGGATTTGGATTTGTAAGTTTATCATCACCTTCCCATACTACCATACCACCGTATGTCATCCAACAATCACTTTGTGTATATATAGAATTTAAATAAGATAATACATTGTCACAATAAAACATGTCATCTCCATCCAAAAATACAATAATATCACTGTCATTTATAGATATATGATTTTCTAAATTATCATAAAACCATGTTTTTAATTTGTGTGTATCCGATTTAATATATGTGAATTTTGGATTGTCTCCTACTATATTTTTATATTCAATATCCGTATTGTCATCTGACGCGTCATTGTAATAAATAACTTTATAATCTTGATAATCTTGGGATAATATAGAAGAAATATTATCTTTTACCCACTGACCATTGTTTCTACTTCCTATAAGTATTACAAATTTATTCATATATTCTTTAATACAATAACGGGTTGATATACTCCTGAAACGCCAAAATCCGTTTCTAACAAATTATCTTGAATTCCAACTGCACCCACAACTTCCCAACCTTTAAACAATTTTGGATATCTTATGTTTCCATATACTCTATGCGCATTCCAGACAATTTTATCAACTCCTGTAGGAACTGCTAGATATAAAAATCCTCCCTTTTTGATTATGGATTTCATTTCTTCCATTGCTCTAAGATCTCCATTTGGATTTATGGGGTCTCCATATCTACCTAATCCGTCATGTTCAAATGATGATATTGAAAAGGCACAATCAAATTGTTGTGGATTTTTCCAATAATCTGAAATGGTAATTTGTTTTATGTCTGGGTGATCATAATATGTTTGATTATAATCTATAGCGGTAGGATATCCTCCGTTTGTTAATACAATCGATTCATACCAAGGCAGAATAGAACCCATTACTGCTACTGTTTTACCTGAGATGGGACATAAATCTAATGCTTCATATAACCAAGTATCGGTATTTCCGTATGACTCTCCTTGCATTTTTTGTTTTGCTTTTGATATCATCTCTTCTACATCATTAAAAGAAAATTTTCTCAAATGAGTGTCAGTATCATTGTGATACCAATTTTCTAATTTTATACCATCAGATAAAAATTCTGAACGTTGTATATCAGTCAGTTCATTCCATGTTGGCGGGTTCATATTTATTTACAATAAATCATTCCAAAGTTGTCACTTGAAGTTTTCTTTATTTTTTCAACAATATCGAATATCAATTTCATAATTTATTTTTTAGTATGTCAGTCATCTTTTTCTTCCAAATATCAACGAAATAATTTTTATTGTATAATTCTTTAGATATATTTGAACAATGATTATAAAAATCTTTGTCTTCTTTTAATTTTATAGATAATTCTCTTGCCGAATTTACATCTTCAGGATCCACAGACAATTCTGGAAAACACGTTCTTTGCGTATCAACTTTATGATTTCCTATACACGGAATGCCAAAATAAGCACAATTTAAACTGAATGTTCCGGCTGCAATGGTAGGCATCAAGTGAACTGCATATTTAAATGTAGATAATGATTTGATCCAATCAAACCACACAAGTCTTGGCAATACATTTAAATTTGGAATTTGTTCTTCACCATCTCTACTAGAATGCGATGTTTGAACAAACACCGGAACATTTAATTCTGACGCAACTATATAACTTTGAAATCCGCCATACCATCTACTGAAATTGCCACCAATAATAACCTTATCTTCTGCGTGATGATTGATAATTTTTATTAAATTATCTATCATCAGTGTAGGCATTATTTCTACATCTTTTCCTCTAAATAAACCTTTATACCATTTGGTATCATGTTCATTGTGAGAAAATAAAATATCACATTCTGCCAATTGATTATAAAAATTGAATTGATCTTCTAATGTAAAATCATTAACATACCAAGTTGGTCCTTCTTGAATAGAACACACTTTATTATTTTTAGATTTTAAATCAGTAACTATTGGTGACGCAAATATGTCAGAATAATAATTTTTATGATTAATTAGAGTTTTGCCTTCGGAATTTAAATATACCCCTCCTTTTGGAAATATAATCATTACATAATCATATCCATTTATCTCCGACCAATCTCGTATAAAGAAATGATCTGCATTTAAAGCATTCATCCATGCAAATTCAGTTCGCATGTTTTGATGATCCGGAGGAATATTACCCCGGAAATTCATTTCTGTTAAAAATGCAATTTTCATCATTTTACGTTTTCTTTAAACCAACCGTATGCTTCATTCAACCCATCACGCAATTCTACTTTTGGTTTCCATCCTAGATTGAATAATTTTGTAGAATCTAATATTCGTTTTGGAGTTCCATTAGGCTTCGTGGTATCCCAAATGATGTTACCATCGTATCCCACAACTTCTTTTATTATTTCTACAATTTCTTTTATTGTATAATCTTCGCCATATCCTATATTGATGATGTCTGAGGAATCATAATTATTCATTAAAAACACACATGCACTTGCCATGTCTGTTGAATTTAAAAATTCTCTTCTAGCCGATCCATCCCCCCAACACACAACTTCTGATAGATTGTTCGATTTTGCTTCGTGAAATCTTCTAATTAATGCGGGCAATACATGAGAATTGGTTGGGTGAAAATTGTCATGTATTCCATATAAATTACATGGCATTACACTTACAAAGTTATCATTGTATTGTCTATTATAAGATTGACATTGAATTATACCTGAAATTTTTGAAATTGCATATGGTTTATTCGTAGACTCCAACTCTCCTGTTAACAAATATTCTTCTTTTACTGGAACAGGTGCGTATTTTGGATAAATACAAACACTTCCGAGAAACATTAATTTTTGAACTTTATTAATATGACATGCATTTATTACATTATTCTGTATTGATATGTTATCATGAATAAATTCCGCCGGATATACATTATTAGCATGTATACCACCCACTTTTGCTGCGGCCAAGAATACATAATCAGGTTTATTTTCACTGAACCAACTATCTACATCTGTTTGGCTTTTTAAATTCACAACGGATTTGTCTACGGTTAATATGTTTGTATAACCTTGATTCTTCAATTCTCTTACAATTGCAGATCCAACCAATCCTTTGTGACCTGCTACAAAAATTTTATCATTTTTATTCATACTTTAAATCCTTTATTCTCTTCTTGTGTAAAAATTTTGTTATATCTAATATTGGTTTCTATTTGTTTTTCAATCGTTTTGTTATGATGTAGTGATAATTCATATATTGAAGGTAAATGAACATATGTTTTTGCCCCTTCAATTTTTTCGTGAAGTCTTCTTTTCCATTCAATGTGTGGTAAATTTTTAAATAATCTACCTTGAGGATCAGGCGCATTTACTATTGGAGGATTAAATTTTATTTTAATTTGTGCCATAATATGTTTTTAATAATTCTTCTTTTGTTATTGAGCAATTATATTTTAGTTTCTTCCAAAATATATCCATTTTTTTTCAAAAATTCATATTCATAACTTTGATCATCTATTATTTTTTCTTGTATTAATTCTGGTATTTTTGTTAATCTCCATCCCCATTTTTTTGCTTCTATATCAGTAACACCTTTAAAGTCATTTATACGAGGAATCCAAAACAATTCTATGTCACTATTTATATCGATTAATTCTTTTAGATTTTCAAGCAATATATCAGATGGCAATTCGTCATCATCAATTTGAAATATATATTCTCCTCGACATTGACTTTTTCCATAATTCTTATGCTCACTATAATTTCTATCTAGTTTATGTTTATATATCTTAAAAAAATTATTATCAGATAAACTATCTAATATTTTTAATGTATCAGAATCGTCACTATAATCATCAAGAATAATACATTCATTATTTTCACTATACTTATTTAATCTTTCCAGTAAAGGTTTAAGATTAAAACCTGTATTCTTAATTGTAAGTAAATATGAAATAAATGGTTTATTCATAATATCACACGGTATTTACCTTTTTGAGAGATGGAAGATCTAATTTTTTCAATTTAGGCAACACCAATTGTTTTTCTACTGAAAACGTTGGCACATATTTATCTAACAATCCATGGAATACTTTATCCATTTGTTCTATGCTAAATTTGACAGAATTTTCTTCTGCCAACTTTTCTGCATTTTCAATATACAATTTTTGTGGAGAATAATAGAAATTTTTAATCTTCTCTTCCGCTAAACTATAAGAAACATAAAACCAATTTCCTTCTTTTATTAACCATTGATTTACGGATTCTGGAT